>UMHJ01041967.1_pt1 | contig 35202 bp, 26 predicted proteins | sample 1965511 | NCBI WGS metagenome assembly UMHJ01 (sample SAMEA4836096, study PRJEB28245) | human gut metagenome | biome: gut microbiome; material: fecal sample | place: Denmark | collected 2008
ACAGAAAATTATGAGCAAAGTAATTACCCAAGATAATGAGCAAATTATTCAGATATACAATAGATTAAAAGATACGCTAACAAGACTCGAAGATATTCTGAAGAACAACAACCCAACATTTAATGGGCATAGATATATAAATGATGCAGAGTTGGCAAATTACCTTAAAGTATCAAGACGCACTTTACAAGAATATAGAAATAATGGAATCTTATCCTATTATCAGATTGGAGGTAAAATTCTATATCGGGAATCTGATATTGAAGAACTTCTTGAGAAAAACAGACAGGAAGCATTCCGTTAAACATTTCATGCAAAATTTGTTAATCAGATTTCCTCTGAGAACACTTAAATTCCTGAAGAAAATACCAACTTTTAGGTATTGTCTGCAATTTTGCATTACAGTAATTTTGCTCAAAAAAATTTATGAAAACTAAATTGTTATTAATATCAATTTTCTTAATAACTCCTTTAGTTGGATTTTCACATGTCGTATCAGGTAAGGTAGTTGATATAAAATCTAAAAATCCTATCGAGTTTGCTACTGTATGGGTTGAGAGTACAGGTATAGGTACCGTGACAGATGCAAATGGGAATTTTCTGATAAACAATCTTTCTGATGGTAATTATAAAATTATCATCAGATGTTTGGGATATACAGAAAAAAAGGAGAAAATACATCTTAAAAAGAATATTAATGTAGTGTATTATCTTTCTGAAACATCTTTGGCTTTGGACGAGGTGACTGTTACGGCTGAAAGAAAAGTAAATGATGCAGCCACGACTTATACTCTGAACAGGACTGCATTGGACCATTTGCAGAGCGTAAGTGTAACGGATGCCTTAAGCCTGTTACCTGGTGAACAGACAAATAAATACAAAGCTTTGACATCATCAGAACAAGTCGTTACTTTGAGAGGTGAAACAACTGAGATGGGTAACCCGGATTTTGGGACTGTAGTTGAGATGGATGGAGTAAGACTTTCCGGTAATGCTACTGCTCAATCAACTGGTGGAACAGATTTAAGAAATGTAGGTAATAGCAATGTGGAAAGAATAGATGTTATTACAGGAGTTCCTTCCGTGGAATATGGTGACCTAACAAACGGTGTTGTCAGAATAGTAACACGAAAAGGTAAGAGTCCTCTTTATGCAAACATATCAGTACGCCCAAATACTCAGTCATATTCACTCAGTAAAGGTGTTGACTTGGGAAAAAAAAGAGGAATAGTCAATTTGTCATATGAACGTGTGCGCTCTGTTTCTGATATTGCATCTCCATATACTTCTTATATAAGAAATGCTTTTGGTTTCAAGTATTCCAATGCAGTAAACTATTCGTCAGGCAGAAACCTTTCCATAGATTTCAGCCTGAATGGTAATGTGGGAGGACTGAATTCTGAATCAGATCCGGATGCATTCAAGGAAACTTATACCAAGAAAAAAGATAATGCCTTGTGGAGCAGCGTCGCTTTCAATTATATGATAAACTCCAAATGGCTTTCAAATTTGAGGTGGGGGATGACTTTCTCTTATTCTGATAAACTGTCGGAAGTGAAGACAAACAAATCTGCATCATCAGCCATGCCTGCTTTGCATACTACAGAAGAAGGGTATTTTGTAGCTTCCAAGTATGAGGATAATCCCTCATCGCCAATAATTCTGTTGCCTACCGGATACTGGTATGTCACTACTTATAATGATGACCGTCCGTTAAATTATTCTGCTTATTTGAAAGCCAGGTGGACACATAAGATTGGAAATATAACCAGTAATTTACTGTTGGGCTCCGATATTAAGTCAGACGGAAATCTGGGAAGAGGAGAGTATTATACAGACATGTCCGTTGCACCGACCTGGAGAGAATACAGATACGATAATCTGCCGTATATAAATAACTGGGCCTCATATATAGAAGAGGATTTGAATGTAGCATTCAGAAATTCCAGTCTGAATCTGAAAGCTGGTTTGAGAAATGATATGACTGTAATATCCGGTTCTGATTATGGAACAGTTTCAAGTCTGTCCCCAAGAATCAGTGCGAAATATTCGTTTGGTAATTCTGATAAAGGATTCTTCAGAGGAGCAACTGTCAGAATGGGATGGGGGAAAGCTGTAAAACTTCCTTCGTTTGAGATTCTTTATCCAAGGGAAACATATGTTGACAGACTGGCCTTTGCTCCAGGAACAATGGCTGACGGAACTACATATTATGCATACCACACTCATCCGGTTACTCCTATATATAATTCATCACTGAAGTGGCAATATAGCATAATGCGTGAGGTTGGTGCAGACGTTAAGTTTAAATGGTTAAGGATGTCATTGTCCTTTTATTATAACAGTATGATGAGTCCATATTCCAGCACGAGGTTTTATTCACCTTTTGATTATAAACTTACTGACCAGAGTGCTTTGGAGTCTTGTCTGATACCTTCTTCAGACAGGATTTACAGTATTGACCGTAATACTGGTATTGTTACTGTGTCCGATAAAACCGGAACATTACCTTCACAGGAACTGGATTACAAGGTTGTAAATGATTTTCAGTCGGCAAGCATGAGTATAAATGGCTCTTCGTCATCAAGAATGGGACTGGAGTGGGTATTTGATTTCGATAAAATAAAATCAATAAACACTTCAGTACGGATAGACGGAAAGTATTACAGATATAGAGGTGTTGATGAAGTTATTGTGCCATCCAGGGTAAACCTGACAAGTTCAGACGGGCAGCCATACAAATATATAGGATATTATGTTGGCGGAACCGGTAATTATAATGGTTTCGAGAGTAAACGCTTAAATACAAATCTGACTTTTATCACGCACATACCTAAATTGAGAATGATTTTCTCATTGCGTTTCGAAGGTACATTTATGAATACACGTCAGAATTTGAGTGAGTACAGTGGAGGAACAAGAAGTTATGTGATTGACGACAGAGGTGATTATTTGCCGTCCGCTACGGATAAAGACATTTATGATGGAGATAATTGTGTAGTTACTTATCCATTGTATTATGTATCGCGCGATGATATGGATACCAAAATCCCATTTATGGAAAAACTGTTGTGGGCATACGATAATGATAAGGACTTATATAATGAGTTGACCAAACTAGCTGTTAAGAGCAGTTATGGATATATCTTTAAGAAACAGAGTTATTCACCTTATTTCTCAGCCAATCTCAATGTGTCAAAAGAAATAGGCAAATATCTCACCGTTTCATTTTTTGCAAATAACTTCTTTTACAGTACGCAGAAGATAAAGAATGAACAGACAGGAAACGAAACGTCATTGTTTGATTCAAGCCTTATAACTCCTTTTAATTACGGAATTTCGTTTAAACTAAAATTATAACAATTATGAGAAAACTTTTTTTCGCTTTAAGCATTTTGATGATTAGTTTGTTGGTCTATTCATGTACAGAGAAAGATAATCCGCAATATGAATTAAGTAAAGTAAAGATTCAGTTGGTATATCCCGAGAGATATAATGCATCGGAAGGTGTGGAAATATCGTTGAAGAATACTTCTACCGGAGCAGTGTTTACTGAAAAGAGCAGTGCAGAAGGTGCTGCTCAGTTTGAAGTTCCTAAGGGTATATATGAAGCTTCAGCTTCGGAACAAAGAGTGATCGATGCCGAGGTCTATCTTTTTAATGGAGTAAACAGCAACGTGGATGCCAGTGCAGAAAATGTAGAAGCTGTAATAAATCTGGAATTGTCAAAAGGCGGTTCTGTTGTTATTAAAGAACTATATGTGGGCGGATGTCCGAAAGACGATGGTTCAGGGTATTTTGCGAGAGACCAGTATGCAATACTGTATAACAATTCGTCAGCAACTATAGATATAAGTGATTTTGCCCTTGCAATGGTAAATCCTTACAATTCGCAGGCTACAAATAAAGACTATGTTAATGGAGAATTGTTTTATGCATCTGAAGGATGGATACCTGCCGGAAATGGCTTGTGGTATTTTGAGAATAATGTAAAACTGGAATCTGGAAAACAGATTGTTATTGCGATTAACGGAGCTGTTGATAATACTATAACATATTCACAGTCGATAAATTTTGCTAACAGTGAATATTATTGCTGTTATGATGTTGAAGATTATAATAATACATCTTATTATCCTACTCCTTCAGAGGTTATTCCAACAGAACACTATCTTAAGGTTTATAGTTATGGTTTAGGTAATGCATGGCCTCTTAGCAACTCCAGTCCAGCATTCTATATAGTCCGTCCTCAGGGAACAACTCTTAAGGAGTTCGTTGACAATCCGGAAAATGAGAACATGTACGGTTCTAATCAGGTCCGAAGAAAAGTCCCTGTTGAATGGGTAGTTGACGGTATCGAAGTGTTTGCTAAAGGACAGTCTAACAATCAGAAAAGACTTCTGCCTGCAATTGATGCGGGTTACGTGGAAATGACTGCCAAGATGGGTTACACTCTCTACAGAAACGTAGATAAGGAAGCTACTGAAGCAATAAAGGAAAATGAAGGTAAACTTGTATATAATTATTCACTTGGTGTAGAAGATTCTACCGACCCAAGCGGAATTGATGCTGAAGCTTCAATAAAAAATGGTGCAAGAATCGTTTATAAAGACACAAATAATTCTTCTGTAGACTTCCATCAGAGAAGCAAAGCCTCATTAAGAAACTGATTATGTATTTTGTGAATACCAGGAATATTAAATTGGCAATGGCAACGGGGATAATGCTCCTCGTTGTTATACCTATTTGGGCAGACAATAATCCTGCGGTTGCTGATATAGATTATAGTGAGACTGTTCTAAGGTTTCATGCATCAAGGAGTCAGAATGCTTCTTTCCTTACTGATATGAAAAGCCCTAACTTATCTTATCTGGAGATGAATGGTCATATCCGTAAAGGTGATATGGTGAATTATTATCAGTCTGACGACAGCAGGGATTTTGAAATCAGAACAGAGTCGTATTATCGTTTCAATGAACGTCTGATGTTGTCCGGCGTGATATCATATGGAACGGATAAAGGTAACAATATGTCAGGCTCCGTATTCATCAATCCTGAATATACTCCTTTTGATATCGTAGAGATGGACAAATCCAATGCTGGAACCAAGCGCAGAGAATGGTATTCATTGAGTGGAAAAGCCGGGTATTCGCTGAACTCCAGATTCTCATTGGGAGCTTCATTGGAATATGCCGTTGAGAATTATGCTAAGTTCAAGGACTTGAGACATCAGAATTCTATGATGGATTTGAACCTGTCTTTAGGAGGCAAGTATAAAATTACCGATAATGTAACTTTGGGTTCTGCCTATGTTTATAGAAGAAATATTCAGAGGGTATCATTTAATATTTATGGTAATACAGACAGGCAATATACTTCGCTGATAAGTTTCGGTAGCTTTTATGGGCGTAGTGAATTATTTGGCGAGAGTGGATATACCTCTAATGCTCTTCCTCTGTTTACGCAAACTAATGGTGGTGCTTTGCAACTGTTATGGGAAACAACCGGTATGAAGTGGTTTAATGAATTTGGTTATTATAAGGATAATGGACAGTTCGGAACAGGTTCTTCTACTTCAATTACTTATAGTAATCATAATTCTACAGTACTGGAGTACAAGTCGAAACTTATAATAGAAAAGCCTCGTATATCTCATGTGTTAGAACTGAATGTATTCAGCAAATCGCTCGAGAATAATGAGAACTCATATAAGGAAAGCACTGATGCAAACGGAGTATCACAAATCGTCTATTATGGTAGCAATAAAGTAAGCGAGAAGGTGTGGAAAGGGGCTGATATCATATATTCAATTCTTTCTGGAAAAGGAATACGGCGTTCCGAGTGGTCGGCCGGTATAGATGCTGGATATTATTCACGTCTTGTAACAGCTTCACAGTATCCGTTCTACAGAAAGCAGGATATCAATAGAGTTCATGCTGGTTTGTTTGCGAAAAAGAACTGGTTTAAGAAGAAAAGTATTTACACAATATCGATAAAAGGCGGATATTCAACAGGATGGGGAAATATGAACGAAGACGGAACATACACCGTTGTTTCAGAAAATCAGAAAGTACCTGCCTCGCTTGATAATCTGCTTGTTCAGGAATATGATTATAACATAGCAAGTCAGATGAAATCGTTTGTCTCTTTGGGATATGAAAGGGGAATTTCGGAAAACTTGGCACTTTATTCAAGTGTAGATTTTTCATTTCTGACAGCCTTGAATACTAGTATGAAAGGCAAGAAACACTTTATATGCGGCCTTTCGGCTGGAGTTAAATTCTAATGTTAAAAAAATAATATATATGGAGAAGATTATAGAATGCGATAAAATCACGCATTATTATGGAGATAGACTGATTTATGCCGACCTTAGTTTTGATGTAGAAAAAGGTAAGGTGTTAGGTCTGTTAGGTAAGAATGGAACGGGGAAAACAACCATTATAAACATTCTGAATGGATACTTGAAACCCCGCTCTGGTGTATGCCGTCTGTTTGGTGAGGATATGAATAACATAAGTCCTATCACGAAATCAAGGGTAGGTCTGTTGCTGGAAGGGCACGTACAGCATACATATTTCAATGTTCAGCAGATAGAGAAGTTTTATTCGGCATTTTTCCCAAAATGGAAGAAGGATGCATATTATGAACTTCTTAAAAAACTGCAGGTTCTTCCAACGCAGAAAATCTCTACTATGTCGTGCGGACAGCGCTCACAGGTAGCTTTGGGACTTTTGTTTGCGCAAGACCCTGATTTGCTGATTCTGGATGACTTTTCTATGGGACTGGACCCGGGTTATCGTCGTCTTTTTGTGGAATATTTAAAGGAATATGCTTCTGCGGAAAATAAGACTGTGTTCTTGACCTCGCATATCATCCAGGATATGGAAATGCTAATTGATGACTGTATGATTATGGATTACGGCCGTCTGCTCCTCCACCGACCGGTTAAGGAGATAATGGACAACTTCAAGCGTTACAGATTTGTCACACCGGGAAATGACTTCAAATTATCTGCCGATAATGATTTTTGGAATCCGTCAGTGCTTGGCGACAAATGGGAGGTTTATTCTTTCCTGAATAAAGAAGAGGTACTCTCTAAACTTTCTGCTAAAGGCGTAAAGGAGATTACAGAGGAGAATCTCTCACTTGAGGATGCATTTATTGGTCTGACAGGAAAATATTGATAATAATAAAAAGATAAAATATGAATTTGTTTAAGGCTCTATCGTATAAAGAATGGATGAAGACAAGAAAGTTTATTCTTGTGGCTTTTGTCCTGCTGGCTGCTGTAGCAGTATATTCTTATATTGACATTACGTACGCCATAAGAATAGAAGAGGCGGTAAATATTTGGTATGGATTTATTTTTCAGGGAGTATCGGTATCAAACCTCATGATGTATCTGATACCATTGTCGGGTATTTCGATGGCTATAGTACAGTTTGTTCCTGAAATGACAAACAAGAGATTTAAACTGACATTACATCTTCCTGCCAGCGAAACAAGACTGGTGTCGGCAATGCTGTTGTATGGTTATGGAGTGTTGTTTGCATTGTATTTTGTCTGCATTGTATTCATGTCTGTTATTATAGGTCTGGTTATGCCTTCTGAAGTTGTACAAATGATGGTATCGCAGTTCCTGCCTTGGATTACTGCCGGACTTGCCGGATATGGATTTACGGTATGGATATGCGTAGAACCAAGCTGGAAGCAGAGAATATTCAATATGCTGATTTCAGTAGGACTGTTGTCTGTACTGTTCGTCTCTGTTTATCCTGAAACCTATTCCTACTTTGCTTGGGGTATGATTCTTGTGCTTGTATCGTCGTTTGTTTTTCCTTTCTATTCGTGTGTCAGATTTAAACAGGGAATTCAGTGATATGATTTAATCGTTAACAATAAAAACAGTTTTTTGATATGAGATTTAAGAATATTATATATGTGACAATCCTTGTTCTGACTACAGTAATAACTTCGTGGTCAATACCGGCTCTGGTAAAGAAAATAGTGTATGAGTCAAATGGATATCCTCTGATGTACTACAGTTCACGTTTGAAAGAACTTTGTATAATAGACTTTCGTGAGATGAAGGATGCTTTCCGCGATGTGAAAGGAAATGTATATCCACGTTCGCAATACGATTCTCTCTTGCCGCTGATGAACTACAGGCAGCTGGCTATGAATGGAAACTTGCCCGACTCACTTGAAGGTCATGCTATGGATGTAAAAGTTCTTCGTTCTAAACAGGTGGTTTATCGTTTCAGACCATCGGATGTACATTCTCCACAACCGAAGATGGGAGTATTGCTCGAGGCTATGCCGAAAAGGGGAAACCTGTCATTGCCGGGTGATTATTTCAGAATGAATGAGAATGAGATGGTTTTCGTTAATGCTGAAACGAACTCTGTAAATGACGCAAAAAGTAAGATGTTTACTGATGAGCTTCTGAAAAAAGGATTCGAATTCCCAGCAAAGGCTTTTTGGGGTAATCCTACTGTGCGTAAAGCTTATGAGGAAGGTTATTTCTGTCTGGACAACAAAGGCGAGTTATATCACGTGAAAATGGTAAACGGACGTCCTTTTGTCAAGAACACAGAAGTTAGCAAGCAGGTAGCTGTAAAATGGTTTGTCATGCGCGAGGTAAGCGATAAGAGATTTTATGGTTACCTTTTCGGACAGAATGGAGAGTTGGGAATAGTGGAAAGCAATGAGGACGGAGGTTACAGATTTGTCAAGATGGATGTACGTCCTGTTGACATTGCAAAAGACGACATAACGATTATGGGTAATTTACTTTACTGGACAGTAAGGATATATAATTCTGAAGCAATGGACTGCTATGGACTTAAAACATCTACTTTAGAGTCATTGACAACTTATCATCAGGAGAAAGAAATTGGAGCTTGGGATAAAGTAGCCGATTTTGTTTTCCCTGTAATCCTGTCGCCAACTTCACCGGATAATGGCTATATTAGCTGTTATGTTCTTCATTTCTCGGCATTGGCATGGATACTATCTGTTGTCTTAGCTTTACTGGTTTTTGTGTTTATGAGAAAAAGATTAGCTTTGCAAAAGAATCTAATAGTATCTGCTGTGGTTGCATTGACTGGTATCACTGGTGTTATTGCACTTATATTATTACCTAAAAACAGATTTGAGTAAACCTTAGAAATTAATTATAAACTTAATCATAACTTTTTTAAAATGAAAAAACTTTACTTTTTTATTGCAGCTTTGGCTGTAAGTGTGGCGTTTACATCATGTGGGAATAGTAAAAAACAGTCTGAAAAAACCTCGACTACCGAGCAGGTCGCTCAGAAAATAGATGCTTCAAAAGCTTTGTATGTAGAGGAAATCCTGAAAAATGCAGAAAATGAAGTGGGCAAGGAAATTACTCTGAAAGGTTTCGTGACTCATACGTGCAAGCATTCAGGACGCAGATGTTTTGTTATGGGTAATGACCAGAAAACATCTATCCGTGTAGAGGCTAGAGGAAACATCGGTGGCTTCAATCGTGAGCTTATCGGTTCAGAGCTTGTAATCAAGGGAATCCTGAAAGAAAATAAACTTACAAAAGAATATATCGACCAGGCAGAAGAAGAACTGAAGGAAAAGCAGGGAAAAGAAAGCAATGGCGAAACTTGCGATGCTGAGTTGAGCAATATAGAAAATATGCGTAAGTGGATGAAGGAAAACAATAAAGACTATTATTCAATATATTTCGTAGAAGGAACTGATTATGAGATTGTTGAATAAAAGCCTTTCATATTGGTTGAGGGTTATCCATCGTGATCTGGGATTTCTGATGGTGGGACTGTGCCTGGTTTACGGAGTGTCAGGATTTCTTCTTAACCACATGGACGGAAAAGATCCTGCTTTCAAAACCACAGATATAAAGGTGGAACTGAAGAAAGGGATGGATGCAGATGAGATAACTGCTGAATGGGATGCAGATTCTGACCTGCCACATCTCAAGAAGGTTCTTAAAATTGACGATGAACACTTCAGAATTATGCTGGAAGGTGGAGTTGGAATATACAACTCTCTAACCGGTGTTACTGAATACGAGACTCATGAGAAACGCCCTGTGATATACTGGTTTAACAGACTTCATTATAACCGCGTAAATGGTTGGAGTTTTATGGGCGATTTCTTTGCTTTCTCACTCGTTTTCTTTGCCATTTCAGGATTATTCATGATTAAAGGAAAGAATGGTATAGCAGGAAGGGGTAAATGGTATCTGTTGGTGGGGATAATGATTCCAATATTTTACATGATATTATCATAAAATGAATATTTAGAATTTATTAAGCCATATTTTGAAATAACCTACTCAACTTTCGCAAGCTCAAGTTGCAGTTGGCGAGTAATAAGTTGACAAGACGTTTGTAGCGAACCGTTTCAAGCGGAACTTTTCAAACAGGAAATTCCTTACTGTGTAGACTTGTTGACTGCCCCCCTGTAGACCAACAAGTTGAATACTTGCGAAAACTTAAATTCCCTTTTTATAAAAAAATCTCCTAATTTAGCCTTTATTTACTTCATTTATAAAGCTAAAAGCAGGAGATTTTTATATTCCCATTTATAGATTATAAGTAAATCTATCTCTGTTTTTCATGTTGGGACAATTTTTTGAGAAAAAGTTTAGTTTCATAAATGAGAGAAATACACAACTTAAGATATATAAAATATCTAAAATCACATACAATGTAAGTATTTTAACCATACTCAACTTAAAAATAATATGGTAAATGGAATAATCATAAATAATCTATGAATTCTACAGGTGGATATATTGTAATTTTAGTGGACACCTTCACTAAATGTTAAGAATACTGAAACATTTTTGAAAACAGCATCCAAATATAAGAAAAAACTAATAGCTAAATCCTGTTCACATTTACACAAAATTTTAGACAGTATCTATTAAACACTATAGTCCTTCCCAAAGTTGAAAGTTGATTTTTTTAGATTTTTACAATCTTGTCATATCTTTGTTTCAGTACAATTTCTACGATCTCTTTCTTTATCATGTTACCCGAATATCTGAAAGGCAAAATACTCGACAAAAGCTTCGTTTATAGACAACCTTCGTTTCCTTCATGATAATACTTATAAAAATCATTGATATATTGACAAATCTATCTGCACAACATCATTAGCCACTAGGCGAGTACAAAAAAACTAAGAAGTTAATCTATATGATCTTCAAAAGCAGATTCTATACTATTTCTATAAAACCATCATTAAGCACTTAGTATATATTTTCAAGACAAACAATTGTACTCAAACATTACAGTTCTAAAAGCTACAATATCTTTATGTTTTAGGAGAATAATTGATTAATTCTACTACTCCAAACACGTCATAAATTAAATCAAAACGAGATAATAATCTACAGAATACAGGTTTGAACATTTTTTGAAAAATCTCAATCTCGATAATTTGATTTATAGCAAAGTTTACCATAGTTCTTGATTGAGAATCATAAAATTGCTTCTCATACTTAGGTTACTATTTATATCATACTTTATATACGTGTGCAAAATATACCCCCAAAAACAAATATGAACTAATTAAGTAGACTATTTTTTTAGAAAATTCATTGATTTTCAAAAGGAAAATCATTACCTTTGCATTACTGACAAAGAGTTGTATATCAGTGCAGAACAAAGAAGTTCAATCGAGATGAAATAGGTGGACTAAATGACAAACAACAAGATAAGTAATTGATTATTAGCGATAAAAAATATAAGGTTCCGCCCCCAGGCGGATCACCAAAAGGAAACCATCGATAACTAAATTATCGGTGGTTTTTCTTTTTATATATTCCGATGAAAAAACTGCCCGACCATAAAGGATCAACGTAATAATCTGAGGGGTTAATTCAATAAATATTATCTTTGCCTACAAGAATAAAAATAAAATAGGATCAACGTAATAATCTGAGGGATCTGTTGGTTAAGCATAAATTTTAGCTAGTCTGAACAAGCTGAGGGGTGCATTGAATCAACATAAAAAACATCAAATGTATATGATGATCCCTCATAAATTACCGGTAAGAGGAATCATTCATATACCAATTGTCACACATAGTTCCTTAAAACTTATGCTGATATTTTTTATAAAAAATCAGGAAAAGTAGTAATCCTATAAACGCAAATGGAACTCCACATAATGCAGGGTAGCGATATCCTTCGCTGACAGCCAGTCCACCAGCATAAGCACCAACCGCATTACCTAAATTGAAGGCAATCTGTACGCATGCACCTCCTAACATCTCTCCTCCAGGAGCTACACGAATAATCAGTACTTGTTCCGGACTGGAAACGGCAAACAAGCCGGCAGTACACAACGTCATGAGTATAGCTGCACACCATGGATTAGGCGAAAAGAAAAACAGCAGTAACAAAACCACACCAATCATACCCTGAACTACTGTTCCAACCTTTCCGGGCGTATAACGATCTGACATACGCCCACCGACCAGATTACCTACTACCATACCAAAGCCCGCCAGTACCATAAGAGCCGTCATACTACTGGTCTGGAAACCGGATATCTCAGTAAGCATCGGATTGACATAACTGTACCAGCAGAACACGCCTCCGTTACCCAATGCGGTTGCTCCGAGAATCAGCCAGGGCGCAGGCGACTTGAGGAAACGGAACTGCCCCTTAAACCCGTTATCCTTCAAATTTTCTACCTGTGGAACCCAACGATATATATAATATAAGGTAATCAGTCCCCAGAATACCACAAGCAAGAAAGTAACACGCCACGAAATCGTATGACTCAAGGAAGTACCCAAAGGAACACCAAACAAATTGGCAACTGTCATGCCTGCTATCATGATAGACACAGCCTCCGACCCTTTTCCTTCATCTGCCAGCTTACCAGCTACAATGGATGCCACACCGAAATAAGCACCGTGCGGAAGACCGGATATAAAACGACCAGCCATTAACACCCAATAATTGGGAGCAGCAGAAGCACAGAGATTTCCGATAATCATAAGCAGCACCAAGGCCAGCAATGTTTGCTTCAACGGTCGTTTGCGTGCCAGAATCAGCATCGGAGCACCACAGCAGACACCCAATGCATACGCAGAAATAAGATGACCAGCCACTGGAATACTAATACCCAAATCTTGGGCTACATAAGATAAAATACCCATCATGGTAAACTCGGCAATACCCAGCCCTAGTGTACCAAAAGCCAAAGCTATCAGACTCTTTTTCATTTTTCTGTCACTATAAAATCATTATTTCAAACCTATATTTTTTTAAGGAGTGCAAAATTACAGTTTTATTTATTCTTCGTAAACGACCTGAATAAAAAATAGAAACAGCCAATATAATTCATAAATTATTCTCTGTATTTCCTTTCAAATGATTCTGCAACAAACACCATAAATAATTTCTTTGAAAGAACATTTTTCGCTAACTTTGTTATTGAAGCAATTTAATCACGAAATATTCTTTACTAATTCAAGAACGAAGTAGTACCGAAAAGAATATTCACGTAAAACCCATAAAAATCAAAAGAAACATCACACAACTAGCTTTAACCTATTTCTAAATTTAATAAGCACACAGTATGAACATGAAATATGCATTAAGCAGTATTCTACTATGTTTCAGTCTATTTTGTCTGCCAAGCTGCAACGACAATGAAACTCCCGCCAACACTCCTGACGGAGAGGAAGTAGAAGAAGTGATCAAAAGTTACGATTGGCAACTGGAAGGTAAGTGGGAATATGCATCGAATAATGGCAATGATTTCTCCCGAACACTTGTTTTCGAGAAAGACGGTAAAGGCTCTTATGACGACGGTACGCTGGAATGGTACTGTTCCAACAATCATTTGTACATTGATTTCGACAACGGCAAATCCATCAAAGATTGTGACTATCTGTTTTATGGGGCAACTCTTCAGTTGAAGAGTCCTCAACTGTCATATATCCTCGATTGTCCTTTTATCGGTTCCTGGCTTGCAACCGATGCACACAACCATTTTACCGGCTCCACCTTCTATTATACTTTTGCCGCTGATGGCAATGCCGAGTGTTTCACCTTCAATACTTCCGGCATTTGGGAAAGTCAAAAATACTCCTGGCTCAGGACTCAAGACGGTATCCAACTGCTATCTAATATGGCTACCAAAAACCTCATCTGTGAGGCGGATGCAGAAAAATTGACGATACAAGGCGACGGAGAATTCAGTCATACCAGTCCGTTCTATGGCAAATGGAAGTCTGTCTATTCACAGGACGGCATCATCGACGAAAAAGATGAGAATTTCTCCACCATCGAACTTTACCAAAGAACCGATGATGATTACTTTGTCTACTATGAGAAAGATAACAAATACGCCAGCTTCCAAGGTCCGATGTCTATCTTGCTTCCCAACAGAGCTTTATTAATAAATCCAGCCGATGGCAGTGATCCTCTGTTCCTCTATTTTCGTTTTTATTATTCAAAAGATTCTGAAAAGGTTTATCTGGAACTAAGCAAAGACAACTCATTTACAGAATATACAAGATATGAATTTGTAACAACATTATGAGTATGAAGAAAGCAATATTACTACCTATGCTGTGCCTCATCGCCTTATGTGGATGTGAAAAGAGCACTGAATTATCCGAAATTACCGGAAATCCTGAAACAGAAACGCCGGAAAACGGAAGCCTGACCTTTCAGTTGAATGCAGATAAGACAACCTGCAACTTACTGGATTTGACTACTTTCTCTATTTCGTTCAATCGTACCGTTTCCATGTGGGACATCTCCAATCAGTTTGATTCAATAGTATGGATAGTAGAAGACAAGGATAAAAATCTTCACTCATTCCGTATCATGGAACAGCAGGAAAAAACCTTTTTATGGAGTCACTGCTTTTATTATCCCGGCGAGTATAAGACATACCTGTCAGGATATAAAGACAAAGAAGAAACTTTCAGAAGTGAAACTATCAATCTGCAAGTTGTTACAAAAGACTTTTTAGGCTGGAAATGGAACGAATTTCCTGATGAGCCAGACCAGAAGAGAACGGGTACCGTAAACCTGTTCAACAGCGACTTTGAATTGACATATTATAACCATTTGTCCGACAATGGTGTCCCTGGGTGAAACCTCTATATATTTAATTCTGCCGGAGAAGACGAGCAGGTATTCTACGAAAAATCATCCGATATACTTTACCGCTACATAACAGGAATATACGGTGCTCCGTCCATCGACAAAAACTCTCCTGATCTGGCAGAAGCATATACTGCCGATTTTGATTATCATCATGACCATGCGACTCCTCTGGCTATTTGGGAAACCGACCAGACACGCATCGTACAACTTCGGATTGATGACAGTTGGCCTATAGCTTATATTTATGCAGAACCGCTTTCCAGAAGATGATTTGCCTGAAAACAACAAATGACAATAATCAAACGGAAAAGAAACGATGTCAAGACTTCATTCTAGCATGAATAAACTTGACCTGAAGCTTAAAAGCCAAAGAAAATCTGATTAAAAGTCAGTTGTTCTACCAACCGAACAAAGAATGGTACACCCTTAAAGGCAAAAAAGATTCAAAATAGAGAAATTAGATAAACGTACTTATAACCTATAAGTTACAGCACACAAATCTCCTGCTTTAGTCTTCATTTATTTATATGACTAAAAGCAGGAGATTTTTTACTTTTAAGTTTCAATCTATACGATTGTTACTTAACCGTCTCTTTCAGGCCCTGTAGTTATAAACCATAATTTCCCGGAGGATTATTTTATTCTGACTTATCCTTTCTTTGGGTGTTATAAGTCGCCTGCGTATTAAACACAAAAACATCTTTTCTCAAAATGAGTCTTAATACACTTATAATATTACCCTCCTCATTATGATTAAGAAAAAAAACCTTATTTTTCAACTAATGTAATGCCATCCAGACAGAAATAGTTCGGAGTATTCATACCATAATCACCTGTATCGGTAGATTCCATTTCGAAAGTCACATATGCAGCATTAGCCAGCGGAGTCCAGTCGAACCACTCCCAAGTATTCACAACAGAACTCTTTCCATCACGATAATCGGCCAGATAGAAGGTACTTCTTCCAACTTCTTCGCCAGAAACTGCATGACCGATTGCAGTTACAGTAAAATAATCACCATCTTCGAAAGGACCTTTTACATATCCACTTCCATCATTACCATCCTTCACAGCTAAATAAGCATAAGTAGTATTAGTTATATAAGCTCCCTTGAACTGATATGTAGCAGCCTGTAAGTTAGTCAATTTAGTAGGATTCGACAAAGCTACAGTAAGATATACACTGCCATCCTTACCCTTTCCGGTTATCGCGCTGAGATTAGAATAGCCCGGAGTAGTTACATCGGTAGTATTGGTATAGGTAAATCCGCCACCAAAGCCCCAATTACTAAAGTAGCTGTTACATTCCACCAGCGATTTGCTATCAGTAAATGATGTAAGCTTATATCCCCAGTCCCCGTAATCTTCACCTTCAGTAGGGGCAAATGATGTATTAGGTTCCGTTAATTTGTCTTCGAAGCTAACTGCCACTTCCTGCTTTGCAGGTACTGTCGGTTCATCATCGTTACTACAACTCCACAATCCCACGCATAAACATGCGTACAAAACAAAAAATAACTTTTTCATCTGTCGTTAATTAATTAAATGATTAAAATATAGTTTACTGATTATTTCTCATAATGTAAATTCTCCACTCCGGTAATCTCTGTCGAAAGTTCTCCTATCTGAGTACAATACTGATTGACAGCCGTATATATCTTCACAAAATCAATCTGATCGAGAGCGACTTTATTACCTTGAGCATCTACAGCCCAATCTATCTTAAACTTCGACATCTCCGTACTGTTTGGGTGATTATCGGCATATCCCCAGTCGTAAGCATAACCTACCCACACTCCGTTTTCTTGAACCGCATTATCTTTCAGGCGTGTTCCACGGAAAATCAGGCAATCACTCTCTTCCCAAAGCGGATAATACGATGACTGCTGATGAAAAGTATTCCGATACACATACCCTTCATTTCCCTGATTATCTGTCCAACGCACATCAGCATTTTCAGGTTCAGGGCGATAATACGTAATCTCGTAATCACGTATTTCGGTATCTGTTCCATACTCACTGCCGGCCAGTTCGTACCATTCATCATCGGGCAGTCCATTACTGTTTTCATCTTTCGAAACTAGTACAATACCCGGTTCTGCACTACCACCAGGACGGTCCTGCCAAGCATTCGGATTATAGTTGGCATTACCGTAAATTTTAAAATCGTATTCTCCCGGAACATTTGGCACGGGTTGAGAAAAGCCTAATACAATATAACCCCCGTATGCCCCTAACGACAACAATGATTTTTTCCGAAGTCGTTCGGCAGCATAGTCCAGTACCTGTTGCTTGGTTGTAAAGCCCTCAGCATAAGCAGTCGTAACCGTATTCATATATTGTGTAGGGGCCGGAACATAATCGAACACCTTATCGGCATAAGCAGCCATTTCATCCGATTCATCGGGATTATCCGGAGTATCTACATCGGCAGCCTCATCACGGAACAACACAGTATTCGGATTTAGCCCGACTCCACTCAAGCGAAACATAAGTGTACCTTCGGGAGTAAAGCATAACAAATCACCATCTACTTGATAATTGTACGCTTCGGTTATATACACATTGCTGCTATAAGGATTTACCTGAATGGAGAACGGGCGTTCTATATTTGTTCCATCGGTAATAAACTGACTCCGTAACACCGTACCTGAAGTAAGATCGAACACCTTGAATGCGGTTTGTCCGGTCGAATAATCGTAATTATAAAGGTAGGCGATATTATAATCGAAGGCAAAATCCATTACCGGTTCGTCATAAACTTTTTCTACAACATCCGACTGTGAGTTTATTTTTACCAGTTTATAGTCACCCTGCTCTATCTGTTCTCCTTGTGTAGCTACCCATACACTATGATCGGGACCGGCAAGTATCTTTCCCGGATTAGGACCGACTTCAATTTTTTTCGTTTCTGCAAAAGTTGACAGGTCGACAACAGATACCGTACGGTCAACTCCCACTCCAGCCCAGTCTAATCCACCTGAATTGGACACATAAAGTTTTCCATCCTGCACACAAAGATCTTCCGGATTACGTCCGACTTCCGCTACTCCGTCTATCTCCAGAGAAGCAGTATCGATACGAGCTACGGTTCCGTCATACGAACAGACATAAGCTTTTCCCGAATCAAAAGTAATGGCACGAGGCTGACGGGAACTGCCATTATCGGTCAGCATCGGAATCTGCTTTACGGAAAGCCCGGACTGAAGGTCTATTACCTCTACTGTACTGGAAACATTTACCACAACATATAATTTACTACCGTAAATATCCATGTCGTTAGCGGTATCTCCCAATCCGCGATGATTCAGCGCACGGAAATAATCATACGAACAGCGATTCGTCAGGAAGGAATATCTTGCCAGTGTACTGTTGTTCAAATTAAACAACCCTTCATTCAAGATATACATTTCTGCCGTTCCATAGTCTTCGACTAACCCATTTGCTTCACCGGTTGTATAAGGCTTGTCTTCCAAATCATCGCAACCGGCAAACAGCAAAACCAACGAATATATAATAACTACCAGTTTCCTCATATTCATCAATATTTCACTCCGACTGTTATCCGGAAAGACCGTCCGGGCATCGGAAAGTTTTTCACTATTTCATAATTTTTATCTGCCAGATTCAGCATCTCAAGTGCCAGCGAGAGGTTTGTCTTTTTCCAACGGAACCCCCGACGTACAGAAACGCTATGATCAGTATATCCGTCCAGCCTGTTCTTGGCTATATTCTGTCCCAACGCATAGCGTTTGCCGGAAAACAGCATGGAATACGACAAGTCTACCCACGGTGTTTCGAGTACTGCCTGTCCGGAACCTGACACACGCGGTGTATAGGCTATCTGATGCTTATACGTTTTTCCTTCAAGAGTAGAAGGATCTGAGTTCGTAACATCCAGCGCACGCTGATAAGTGTAATTACCCGATAGGCTCAACACATATTTTTCTGCCGGCTGTACACTAACACTTGCTGTAAAGTCTATTCCTTTTATATCGACTTTGCCCAGATTTACCATACTCCAGATAAACAGGTTCTTGGTCGGTATCGCTACTATCTTGTCGGTTATCCGGTTGGAATAAGCATCCACTGTTGCCGATACATAAGGAAGCCAGTCAGAAATGCGTTTACTATATGTCAGTCCGACATTCAGCTGGCTGGCATTTTCCGGCTTCAGACGAATATTACCGGTCTGTCCGTAATACAAATCATTAAAACTCGGCAAGCGGAAAATATCTTTATAAAAGAAACGGACACGAAACTCCTCTGAAGCAAATGGCTTAAATGATACACTGGCATACGGAGAAAGTTTCCGGTGTCCCCCGGCACTATTGCCTTTTGCTACGTCTTCATAAATAACTGTAGACAAAACAGAAGCTGAAAGCGTCATCCAGTCGTTGACATATTTCCCAGCCAGCGCAGTAAGCCATGAGTAACGCACTGGCTTGGCAAAATCTTTCAAGTCGCAGTTCATACGGTTAACGATTCCGTCGGTTGAAAGAGAAAAAGAAAGACAGTCCAGCGCCCGGAACAACACTGCCGTAGAAAGATAATATTCCTGCTGAAAATAACTGTTCTCACTTTGTCCGGTAGTTCCTTTATAATCTGGGTCCAGATAATGCTGGTAGGTCCAGTTCCATTTGCCCGAAGCCTGAAACACCCATTTACGGCTGAACTCTTTTTTATACTGGCTCTGGATGAAAATATTTTTATCCCACAAATGTTGTGAGGAATAATCGTAGTACAAAGTTGTTGCATTGGGAAGCCCGCGTAACGACTGATAATAATAAGCTTTCAGCTTCCATTGTTCCGTATCAGAAAAATTACCGAACAGACCTGCCTCGGCACGGAATGTCTGTACTTCCGTATTCTTGCGTTTTTCACGACTCGACTGATCACCTTCCTCGCCGTAATATAATGTATAAGGATAATGTCCATCGGATGACATCCATTCCGCATCTGCTGTCAATGCCCATTTTTCACCCAGTTTCTGTTCATACAAAACTGAAGGATTCACCAGTCCCCATGAACCCGATTTCACGGATGCGTTCAGATTAACAGACTTGTTATTCTGAAAAACAGGAGTAAGTGTCTGGATATTCAAAATTCCAGCTGAAGCGAAAAAACGTGCAGGCTGAAAAATCTGGTCACTTTGCCCGTTGCTTAACATCAGACGGTCTACATTTTCCAATGAAAAGCGACCGATATCCACCTGTCCGGTCTGACAGTCGGTAACAGCTATTCCATCGTATCCCACTACTGTATGCTGTGCTCCCAGACTGCGTATAGAAACTGTTTTCAGTCCTCCTATTCCTCCATAATCTTTCACTGTCACACCAGAGAAGTGTTTGACAGCATCGGATACCTGCATCACATTCAGGTTTTTCAGCTCTTCGTGAGAAAAGATCTGAAGAGGAACAGCCGAACGAACTTCACGCGTCTGGTAGCGGTCGGAAACCACAACCTCCGGTATGGAATAGACTTTCGTTGTATCTATTTCCTGACTGCCATAACATTGAACGGCACATCCAATCAGCATCATCCAACTACATACAATATACTTCATATTTTCTCAATACTTAATGTAACAGCAAAGGAACAGCCTTTGCATTGCCTGCGAAAAATAAAGCAATGGGGTGAACAGATAGAATATGCACCGAAAAGTCATCCCACGCTTTTTCCTCGAAAGCTGTGAAGAAATATGCATGGCAGGTCTTCTGACTTATTCCTAGTCGCAAACTACCTTCCCGGAAACAAACATTTTTCCAGTGGTCCGAACGACTGTTTGCGACATTTATATAATATGGAATTTACAGCAGCGGGACTGTTCAGGACTCTCACCTGATTCCCTTTTAATCACCAGATTATCTTCTAAAAACAGATAATCTCTTGAACCAATGCGTCACAAAGGTAAAAAGTTTTTTCAATAAGCCGAAAATATTCTGTATTTTTGTAGACAAGCAACTATAAACATATAAATTATGGCAAAAGAACTCGAATTGAAGTACGGCTGTAATCCTAACCAGAAACCGGCACGTATCTTTATGCAAGAAGGAGAGCTGCCAATTGAGGTACTGAACGGACGTCCCGGATATATCAATTTTCTGGATGCCCTGAATGGATGGCAGTTAGTAAAAGAACTGAAAGAAGCTACCGGCCTGCCGGCTGCAACATCATTCAAGCATGTCAGCCCTGCAGGAGCAGCTATCGGTCTGGAGCTGGATGATACCATGAAGAAAATTTATTTCGTAGACAACCTTCCTCTTTCTCCTTTGGCAAATGCGTATATTCGTGCGCGTGGTGCTGACCGTATGTCGTCTTACGGCGACTTCATTGCGCTGAGTGATGTATGCGACGAAGCTACAGCACGTTTTATCAACCGCGAAGTTTCTGACGGAGTCATTGCTCCGGGATATACAGACGAAGCACTGGAAATTCTGAAGAATAAACGTAAAGGAACATATAATGTTATCAAGATAGATCCGGAATATCGCCCTGCTCCGATAGAACGTAAAGATGTATTCGGAATCACTTTCGAACAAGGACGTAATGAAATCAAACTGAACGGCGACGATTTATTCGCAAACATTCCTACTCAAAACAAGAATTTCCCGGAATCAGCACGCCGCGACTTGATGATTGCACTGATTACATTAAAATATACACAGTCGAACTCCGTATGTTATGTAAAAGACGGACAGGCTATCGGTATCGGAGCCGGACAGCAGAGCCGTATTCACTGTACTCGTCTTGCAGGAAATAAAGCTGATATCTGGTATCTACGCCAGCACCCGAAAGTATTGAATCTGCCTTGGGTTGAAAAAATACGCCGTGCCGACCGTGATAATACAATCGATGTCTATATCAGTGATGAACACGATGACGTACTTGCCAATGGTGTATGGCAGCAGTTCTTTACAGAAAAACCAGAAGTTCTGACTCGCGAAGAAAAACGTGCATGGCTGGATACACTGAAAGGTGTGGTTTTGGGATCGGACGCTTTCTTCCCCTTCGGTGATAACATAGAACGTGCCCACAAGAGCGGAGTAGAATACATTGCGCAAGCTGGTGGTTCAGTGCGTGATGACCATGTAATAGCTACATGCGATAAATACGGTATAGCTATGGCATTTACAGGTATCCGTCTCTTCCATCATTAATCGCACAGTCCATAGAATATTAAAAACAATAAGCGGACAGCATAAGGTCTTCATCCCCCTATAGCTGTCCGCTCCTTTTATTTTTATAAGTACCTAAAATTTATATCCAAAAGTTGCAAAGATTCCCAAGTTGCGAGGTCCTTTTTCCCACATACGGGCCAATCCGAATTCACCCTCTACACCTACAATATAATGACGGAAATCCAAATTTATACCAGCCTGTATACCTGCATCGAAACGACGGAGACCGTCCCAGATTTTGATATCTCCTACACAAGCATCATTAAACGTACCCCACGATGAAGTAACATCATCTGCTTTCTGTTCGGTTTTACCCACTATTCCACAACCAATATATCCACCTCCAGAAATAATCACATCAAAATTCTTTGGGGTTCCGATATGGAAAGCCGCCAATAACGGCATTTCAAAATAATTCTGATTAACGGTTTGTTTGGTATCGTTTACCAATGAATATTTTGCACCTTTGGAAGTCCAGTTAAGACCAGTCTGAAAAGACACCCAACCTGTAAGAGGGATATCTACACCTACACCTATCCGCTGATTAAACAAAGCTTTTGCAGATCCGAATCCATCTCCCATCCATGAAGAGGCACCCAAACCAACTTTCACGTTCCATACCGGTGCTTGAGCATTAACAAGCATAGCCGATATCATACACAAGACTAAAAGATACAGTTTTTTCATATTTCAGACTTTTTTGTTAAGAAATCACATCTATTCTGCCAGCAGCGCATCCCAATAAAGGATTCAGTGCAAACTCCTAAAAACAAATATAGGAATATAACTAAATATTGCAATCAAAAGAAGGGAAAAAGAATTGAAAAACAACGATAATGGCTATAATATCCGACATTTTTACATCTGTCTGTTTTTATGATACAATAAAAAAGCCTCCCGCATGCTAGTTCATGCGAGAGGCTTTCAGTATATTCATAGAATTTTATTCAACCGTTCAGATTAAAACTCATAATCGATACCGATTGAGATATTTTCTCCATCCAAAGTAACACCAAAGCCATCAGCTCCTCTGAAATAATCATCACGATAACCGGCAAAACCTACTTTGGTAATGAAGCTGAAGCTATCATTCAACTTAATAGCAAGTCCTGGTTTCAAACCTATTTCAAATCCATTTACAGAATCTCCATGCTTAGGTTTTGATGTAGAGAAGCCCATTCCCATATCAATAAACAAACGTACTATCTTATTTTCATAGAAAGAATAACGAGCATATGGAGCTATGGCAAAACTGTTAATATGAGACGAAACCTTTTCATCTCCCACATCATAATGTGTTCCTTCATGAGAAAAAACAACTTCGCCACCTACAGCCCAACGCTCATTCAAATTATAGCCAAAATCGGGTGAGATAGAGAATGAGGTTACATCGGCATCACAGTCTCTCCAAAGGCTGATACCACCACCCAAATACATCTCCTGTGCATATGATGACAAAGCGGCCATCATTACAACTACAATCATTAAAATCTTTTTCATAATTACATAAATTAGTTAGTTATTAAATAATATGTCTAGTATCCGTTTTTCTTAGTTTTATCCATTCTTATGACGGTTAGCACGTCGACGACGGTATTCAGCTTTCATCTTTGCAGAGCCTGAGCCATGCAATCCGGTGATATACGTTTTCTTCTTTGCCTTTGTCTTTACCTTATCTTCTTTTTTAGCGGTAGAAGGCTTGCTGCCTTTAAAGACAATTCCTTCGGTCAATATCTTTTCTATATCCATACAATGATTTTCTAAAATGATTCTTAATTTATTTTTTAGGAACTAATTTCACATGATTTCCAGTTTTTGTACAGACCAGTGTGCGCTTCAGCAAGTTACCGGTTTTCATATCAAAAAGAAGTCCCGGATTAAGGTGCTGTCCATTTATTCTGATCTCAAAATGCAAATGTTCGGTTGTAGCCCGTCCTGTACGTCCCGTTAGGGCAATAGGTTGGCCAGCCTTTACAGTATCTCCCGCTGCCACCATATTCTTTGAATTATGACTATAAATGGTTTCGATTCCATTGTCATGACGTACAACTATCACTTTGCCATATCCACCATAATGTTTAGCCATACGCACAACACCATCGAAGACACAACGGATAGTATCGTTGGCACAGGTTTTAATATCCGAACCACTATGTCCTCCACGAGCACCGTATGCCGATATAACCTTTCCTTTCGGAAGAGGGAAACACCACATCGAATCGGACAAGTTTTCCAGATGAATCTCAAAACTATTTCCGTTTGCAAAAAGCTCCGGAGTCTTTACACGAATGTGATTACGCTCCATTACCGAAAAAGATCGTACAATCGGATCGGACGCATACATCAATGACATACACCCTATCCATCCCAAAAGCAATAAAACGACGTGTATTCTTAGTTTCATCATTCGAAATATACAATTTTCACTTCCTGAGCCTCAGCAAATTCTTTTAGTAAATCGACCATATAAGTTACATTTTCTTCCAGTCCTTCGCTTCCACTATATCCATTCATTATAGCAAGCAGGTGTGTAGTACCTTCGCTTATTTTGGTCCGTTCGTTATCGCTGGTAGGAGTACCTACACCACCTACAGCATCACGATATACAGGCATGCCTTCGATATTCAGTTCTCCTCGGCCTATTCCTTCGTAAGGTTCTCCCGCTTTTCCTATACCTAATACCAGACGGTCACCTTGTATTTTATCCAGATCAAATCCGCCAATGGAATGTCCACTGTATATGGAAGCCAGATTAATCAAATCGACCAGGGTATCTATCTGATACAAAGGAATACCCCTCAATATACGGCGACACAAGGCTTCTGAAGAAGGACGATAGCGACTGGGGGCTTTTCCACATTTTTTATAAGCCTGCCGGGTTGCCTGAATGGCCGGCATTTCTTTGATGGAGTCGGTGGTATATTTAGAACGGTATAACACAGTAAACTCGTCAATACGTTTCCACAATTCCTCATTATAGGCAGTATTTTTTACAGTTGCAAAAACAGCTGCTCCCCGAAACTGCGGCCAAGCCTGTTTCAGCTCTTCAGATACTTCTATCACTAAATTCTTCATTGTATACTGATTTATTATTTCTAAAAACAAAAGCCTCCAGACAAATATAAGTCAGGATTAAACCGATTTCAACATAATGCCTGACAAAATACGTCCCGAAGCTATACCTTGCCTGCGTGCCGAGAAAAAATCGGCATTTTCTTTCCACGTACAAATACCACTTAGCTCTATATTTGATGGGAGTACACCAAAATCAAGCAGCTGCATACGGTTTGCTTCCCACAAATCAATATGCCACTTTTCCTGACGCGATGCTATACGCTGCATATCGAATCCCTGCTGTTCGAAGCAAGTATAGACCTCATCACCTACCTCAAAAGCTTCCAGTGATATGCTAGGACCTATACAGGCTACAACATCCTTCCCCTGTGTTCCATACGTACGGTTCATTACCTGCAACGTTTCGGTTATGATACGTGCTACCGTACCTCTCCATCCTGCATGTATGGCAGCAACCACACCCTGCTTTGTATCGAAACACATTACCGGAACACAATCGGCAGTCGACACACAGATACACTTGCCAGGAACGTCAGTAACCAACGCATCCACACCTTCCAGCAAAGAAGCTCGCAAACTCTCCGGCTGTTTACAGAATTCTCTATCAACAACCCGAACCTCTGCACGATGTACCTGATGTGGAATAACCAGTTCTTTCTCTGTACCAGGTAATAAAGAGCACAGCAGACTTCTGTTTTTCAATATGTTCTCCATAACATCGCCGCAATAGTTGTTGCAATTAAACGAAGCATATTCTCCTGTACTATATCCTCCGTGGCGAGTTGTAGAGAAACAAAAAATGCCGGGGTACGATTTCATTAAACCATACTCCAACATTCTTTTATCTTCTGAATAGTGAATCATTACTTCTGTGGTTCGTCGTCCCAATCTATTTCCTCGTATTCGTAGTCGAAATCTTCATCGTCGTCAGCATCTTCATATTCGAAATCGAAGTCTTCATCTTCACCCATATCCTTCAATTCCTGCTGAAGCTTAGTAACATCTTTTGCACGATGCACAATAGACGCCTGACGAAGTCCTTCCAGGCGGTTACTGTCTTTATTCAATTCCTCCCACAATATATCTTTCAACTGCTGAATTCCGATATTGGCAACAGAAGAAATAAATACATAAGGTATATTTTCAGGCAATGTAGGTGTCAGCATTTCTATCAGCTCTTCATCCAGCATATCACATTTAGTGATAGCAAGTACCCGCTGCTTGTCAAGCATCTCCGGATTGAACTTAGCCAGCTCGTTCAGCAAGATATCATATTCACGGCGAATATCATCAGCATCACCGGGAACCATAAAGAGCAACAACGAGTTACGTTCAATATGCCGCAGGAAACGAAGTCCGAGCCCCTTACCTTCACTTGCACCTTCTATAATACCCGGTATATCTGCCATCACAAAAGACTTGCCTTCACGATAAGAAACGATACCCAGGTTCGGTTCCAGTGTAGTAAACGGATAATTGGCTATTTTCGGACGCGCAGCCGAAACTGTAGATAGAAGAGTGGATTTTCCGGCATTCGGAAAACCGACCAGACCAACATCTGCCAATAGTTTCAATTCCAAAATAACAGTCATTTCCTGCATCGGCTCACCAGGCTGTGCAAAGCGTGGAGCCTGACGGGTTGCCGTACGGAAATGCCAGTTTCCTAAGCCTCCACGACCACCTTTCAGCAGAATGACTTCTTGTCCGTCGTCAGTAATATCGCATACATATTCGCCTGTTTCTGCATTGTAAACGACAGTACCGCACGGCACTTCAATAACCTTGTCTGCACCATCTTTACCGAAACTTTTGTTCTTCGAGCCATTACCACCATGTTCAGCAAACACGTGACGCTCGTACTTCAGGTGTAGCAAAGTCCAGTAATTGCGGTTTCCCCGCAAGATAACATGACCTCCTCTACCACCGTCGCCACCGTCAGGACCTCCGTTGGGCATATACTTTTCACGGCGCATGTGTACCGATCCGCGCCCTCCCTTACCGGAGCGGCAGTAGATTTTTACATAATCAACAAAATTCGATTCAGCCATAATATTTCTTTGAAAAATTAAATGAGTCAACCGTCTGTCTGACGGTTTTACTTAATGCAATCGAGATTGCACTGTCTGTTACAAAAAAGAGAACGAGAAACCTCCAAACGGAAGTTTTCTCATTCTCCGTTTTTCATATCTTCAATTAGAGTTTATCGATAGCAGAGCAAATATCTGCAAAGATACCATCCATAGAACCCAAGCCATTGATGTGGCAATATTTGCCATCATTCTTGTACCAGTCAATCAGAGGAGCAGTCTGAGAATGATAAACTACCAAACGTTTCTTGATAGTTTCTTCATTATCGTCAGCACGACCAGATTCCTGTCCACGTTTGATCAGACGAGTCATCAGTTCATCTTCCGGAACTTCCAGGTCAAGCATGATAGAAACTTCCTGACCGCGTACTTTCAACATTTCTTTCAAAGCTTCTGCCTGAGCGATTGTACGTGGAAAGCCATCGAAAATAACACCTTTGCTATCCTTGAAGCTATCGAATACGCTAGCCAGGATATCTATCATCAAAGCATCTGGAATCAACTGACCGTTGTCGATATATCCTTTGGCAGTTTTACCCAGTTCTGTACCATTCTTGATTTCTGCACGCAAAACGTCACCAGTAGAGATGTGGTTCAAACCATATTTCTCTACGATACGAGCACTCTGAGTTCCTTTACCTGAACCCGGTGCGCCGAAAATTACAATGTTCAACATCTTTATTACCTTTTATTTTAATTATGAATAATTATTCTATCACAGTATAAATATCACGATAGTTTCGTCCCAGTCCGTCGTAGTCAAGTCCATATCCTACGATAAAGTCATTAGGAATGTTCATTGCCACATAGTTAATGTCAAGCTCAACCTTCAGCTTATCCGGCTTAACCAGCAATGTAGCAATTTTAATGTCTTTCGGACCGCGGGCACGCAATGTTTCTACCAGCTGCTTCATAGTCAGTCCCGTATCGACAATATCTTCTACAATCACCACTGTACGTCCCGTGATATCATCACCCAAACCAACCAGTTCTTTCACTTTACCGGTAGAAGAAGTACCTTCATACGAAGCCAGTTTTACGAAAGAAACCTCACAAGGCATAGTCAAGTGCTTCATCAGATCAGCCGTAAACATGAATGAACCATTCAACACACTTATGAAAAGCGGATTGGTTCCCGGCAAATCACGATTGATTTCATCTGCTACACGAGCCACTTCCTTCATTATTTGCTCCTCAGGAATAAAAGTCTTAAAGCGTTTATCTTTGATCTGAATTACACTCATAATATATAAGTTTATAAAATTGGGACAAAAATACGAATTATCCCTCAAACTTCTATACTTTTTTCGTACTTTTACCGACAAATAGCTATTTAGAAAAAAGATGAAAATACTTAGTTGCACTCAGCAAAAACAGGCGGACGCATATACAATCACCCAAGAAAACATACTTTCCATCAATCTGATGGAAAAAGCAGCCTCGCTGCTAACTGATGAAATTTGCCGTCGTTGGGATAAATCTCACCGAATAATCATATTTGCAGGCTCTGGAAACAACGGAGGAGATGCCGTTGCCGTAGCACGCATGCTGTTCCTGAAAAATTATACAGTAGAAGTATATCTGTTCAATATCACCGGAGTCTTGTCGGACGATTGCATGAAGAATGTACAGCGCCTGCAAGAATGCGGATTCCCTAACTATCACGAAATCAGTAACAGCTTCGACCCACCTCAGCTGACAAAAGATGACATCGTGATAGACGGACTTTTCGGTTCAGGACTGAACAAACCGTTAAGTGGTGGATTCGCATCGGTAGTGAAATACATCAATGCTTCACAAGCTACGGTTGTATCCATCGACCTGCCTTCCGGATTGATGGGAGAAGACAACTCAAACAATATCCGCCAGAACATCATACGGGCTGACCTGACATTAAGTATCCAGTTGCCGAAACTGTCTTTCCTGTTTGCCGAAAATGAAGACATCGTAGGCGAATGGAAAGTACTGGATATAGGCATCAGCAAAAACTTCATAGAAGAAGCCTCTACTCCGTACTTCATCACTGAAGCAAATGAAATACGCCAGCTGATCAAGCCTCGCAGCCGTTTCGCACATAAAGGCAATTTCGGACACGGCCTGCTGATTGCCGGCTCATACGGTATGGCAGGAGCTTCCATATTAGCTGCCCGTGCATGCCTGCGTTCGGGTATAGGCTTACTGACAGTTCATACTCCTGTCCGCAACCATGACATTGTACAGACCAGTGTACCCGAAGCAATGGTACAAAACGATGTACACGAACTCTATTTTGCCGAGCCCGTAGACTTGGATAACTTCCAGGCACTGGCTATCGGTCCGGGAATCGGTCAGGAAGAAGAAACCGCACTCGCTACATTCGACCAGCTGAAAGAATGTTTCATTCCTCTGGTTCTCGACGCTGACGCACTGAACGTATTCAGTACACACCGTAATTACCTGAACCGGATTCCGAAACGGACAATCCTGACACCGCATATCGGAGAACTGGAACGTATTATCGGAAGATGCAACAACAGTTTCGAACGTCTGACCAAAGCCAAAGAGCTTTCTGCCTATCTGCAATGTTACATTGTACTGAAAGGAGCTTACACTGTAGTTATTACCCCCGAAGGCAACTGCTACTTCAATCAGACAGGTAATCCGGGCATGGCAACAGGAGGAAGCGGTGACGTACTGACCGGTATCATCCTCGCCCTGCTGTCGCAAGGATATTCACAGGAAAACGCTTGCCGTATAGCCGTATACGTACATGGTCTGGCAGGTGATATTGCCCGCAAACGTGTAGGAGAAATCAGCCTGACAGCAGGCGATATCATTGAAGCCCTACCCGAAGCATGGAAAAACATTACAGAAACTAAATAACAAACCATTATGAACAGAACGATTATTGCATTGGGATTGTTGGCATGCTCAACACACATTGCAGCACAGGATGTAAATATATACACACCGGGCACAGACGAAGGCATCGTATACTTTCTGCCTAAAACAGCTCTGGAAGTAAATATTATAGCCACACGCATAAGCTATCAGCCGGGAGAGCTATGCCAGTATGCCAATCGTTACCTGCGCATGAACAATGTAAATCCTCAACCGGAAACATACTGGGAAATCAAACAGATTGACGTTCGCTCTATCGGAGTTCCCGATTCTACCAAAGCATATATCATCAAGCTGAAAGATAAAAGTACCTTATCAAATATTGAGCTGACAGAAAGCGGGATAGCCAAGGCTATAAATACCACTTTTCCTAAAGAATACGAACAGCAGCAAGGATACGAACTGGAGAAACCTCTTCCACATGAAAGTACACGCAAGTACATGACAGAAGAGATCCTGATGGCAGGTTCGACAGCGAAAATGGCGGAACTGACAGCTAAGGAAATTTACAATATCCGCGAAAGCAAGAATTTGATCTTGCGAGGACAAGCTGACACCATGCCTAAAGACGGAGCTTCACTCAAGCTGATAATGGACAATCTTGACAAACAGGAAAAGGCACTTACACAAATGTTCGCCGGAACAACCGATCGCGAAGACAAGGTATTTACCGTACTTGTTACTCCGGAAGACAATACAAAAGATAAAATCGTATTGCGTTTCTCACGCCTGTTAGGAGCCTTGTCTACCGACAACCTGGCTGGTGATCCTATATATATCAGCATGAACAGTACAGCTCCTATACCAGCTCAGACCGATGACAGCAAGAAGAAAAAGAAACCAGAGGGAGCTATCTATAACATTCCGGGCAAAGGAAATGTTTCTGTAAGCTACCAAGGAAAAAAATATTTCGAAAAAGACCTTCCTATTACTCAGTTTGGTTCTACAGAGGTTTTGGTAAATGAGCTTTTCAACAAGAAAATAAACACACGAGTAGTGTTTAACCCCGAAACCGGAGCAATTCTGAAAATAGATAAAGACTAACTAGCAGTCGTTATCCTGAAATAAATAAAACCGGCAGGATTCTGTTCATTCAGAAATCCTGCCGGTTTTATTTATTTCGTCACTCAACCGCCCTGATCGTTACTTGATATTAGCTTCTTCCAGCTTATATCCAAATTTCTTGTCGGCTACCTTCAAAGCGAAAGCAATAATCAGCGACAATACTGCAATACCTGTAAATATACACATCGGTAATGTATAGTCGTACAGATTAGCTCCATTTGCCTTTCCTACCACACAATACTTATCCAATACGATACCAATCAATGTCGGTATTCCCCACAATCCGATATTCTGAATAAAGAATATCAACGCGTACGCAGTACCCAACTGGTGAGCAGGGAATATTTTAGCAACCGAAGGCCACATAGCAGAAGGTACCAGCGAGAAGGCAATACCCAGCACAATCATCAATACGATAGCAATCCAAGAGCTTGTAATGAAAGGCAACGCATATATACAGTGTACAGCAATCAGCATAGCTGCACCAAGCATCATGATAGAAGCAGCTTTTCCTCGCTTATCTACCATACCACCAAACACCGGAGTAAGGAACAAAGCTCCTAAAGCAGGAAGTCCGGCAAAGAATCCGGCAACACTTTCATCAATACCATATTTACTGATCATCAGCTCGGAAGCAAATTTCTGGAACGGGAATACGCATGAGTAAAACAATACGCAAAGCAAGGCTATCAACCAGAATCCCGGATTAGAAAGAATCTTGGCAACATCCTTGAATGAGAATTTTTCTTCCGGAGAATTATCAACTTCAGCTTCAATCTGGCGATCCAGTTTCTTATCAAGAACAGAGAAAGCAAAGAAAGCTATCAATCCACCTATCAGACAGATCAGACCCACCAGCACCGGAGTTGTAATCTCATACGCACGTGCCATCGGAATAGCAACTGCATAAGCGGCCTGCGAACCTACACGTGCCAGCGCAACCTGTACTCCCATGGCTGTTGCCATTTCTTTTCCGCGGAACCATTTGGCAATCATCTTCGTAACTGTGATACCTGCTACTTCAGCTCCTACACCAAAGACAGAATAACCAGCCGATGCAACAAACACACTTACTTTATATCCCAGAATTGTGCCTGTAGCATCTGCCATACCCGTCATAGCATAATACTCCAGTCCTGTACCCAATACCATCAGAATAGTAGCCAGCTTTCCGGTAAACCGAATACCAAAACGGTCAAGAATCAGCCCACCCCATATCAGCATCAAAAAGAAAACATTCAGGAAGCTATAAGCTCCGGTAAAAAGTCCGAACTCACTACTATCCCACTTCAAATCGGTTTCAAGCATCGTCTTCAGCGGTGCAACCACATCGTTCACATAATATGCCGCCATCATCGTGAAGGCAACAATTGCCAGCGCTCCCCAGCGAATAGCCCGGGAATCATTCAGTTTTTTAAGATTCTGTTCTTTCATCTATTTTTTATCTATTTTTTATATATTTCTTAAAAATGCGACAAAGATACGTTTTTTTTCATCGTTTCTATTTCATTTTTCAAAATATATTCTAACTTTGTAACAGAACGTAACACACATTATATAAGTAAAACGCGTGCAAGGTTCATTACAATTTTAATTTACCAACTAATAAAATCAACCATGAAAAAAACAAAACTTACGGTTCTCTGCGCCATAATGAGCGGAAGCCTATTATTTTCTTCCTGCATCGGTTCTTTCGGACTGTGGAGCAAATTGAAAGATTGGAATCAAGGACTTGGCAATAAATTTGTAAACGAAATCGTATTTTTGGCTTTCCACATCGTTCCGGTGTACGAAGTTGCTTATTTTGCCGATGTACTGGTTTTGAACTCTATTGAATTCTGGTCAGGTTCTAACCCTATAGCACAGGTAGGCACTGAAAAGACAGTACAAGGAGAAAACGGAGAATACCTGGTACGTACAAATGCCGATGGCTATACCATCATCAAGAAAGGTGAAGAAGACAAACCTTTAGATTTGGTTTACAACAAAGAAAAACGTACATGGAACGCCGTTGCCGACGGACAGACATTCGAACTGATAACCATGAATGAAGACGGCACTATTACATTTAAGCAGAAAGACGGCACTCCGATGACCGTTACTCCTGACATGATGGGTATGTCGGTTGCGAGAGCAGCTCAAAACAATTCATTATTCTTTGCAGCAAGATAACTTCCAAAAGAAGCAAAATCATAACAAAAACGCAGAACTGTCATAAAGATAAGTTCTGCGTTATTTTTTAGGGGCATTCAGTAAATGTCTCTAAAAATAAGATGGCATATGAAGTGATACTGGCCTATTATCTTCATATGCCATTATTATTAGCATTTTTTTCGTATTTTCTCACATAATTTTATCTGACAGGACATAACGCTCTGGAAGAAGTGTGATGACTTACCTCTTCTGATTCTGTGAATAAAACCATGTCATGCTGCTTTAGCAGTTTTGTTCCTGATTTTTTCTATCATCAGTATGGCATTTGCCGTATGTATTCCGAAAAAAATCCACAGGATTTCCGTTTTCCTGTTCCGTGCCTTTATCCTTGAGAGCGAGTAATGTTGTTTTTGAGTGCCGAAGCTTCCTTCAAGCCGGGTGGCCCTTTCTTTTGAAAGTTCACTTCTGAGCATTTTTCTCAAGGATTCATCTTTGGCTGCCCTTCCCTTACGCACAAAAGATGTGGATATTCCATATTTCGTACAGAATTTTCTGTTGGCGTTATTGGCGTATATGGAATCGGCAGCCACGCATCTTACCCTTACATTCATAAGCTTCTGCTGCATACGGATACAGTCCTTAAGCCGTATACCCTCATTGAAAGCCTTGAACGAGAGATGTTCGATAAACGATATACCGTCTATCTGTATGTTGTTAACCTTTGCACCGAATTCAACAGACTTTGTTTCCTTTCCTCTTACTATTGGACGTACATAATGACGGTCAATGCTGACGATGCGATCACTGACTTTCCGTCCTTCAAACATTTCCTTCTCCTGTACAAAAATCTTTCTGATGATAGAAAGACGTTTCCGGTAATTCCGGGTATACCGGAGTGAGGCTCCGTACTTCCGGTGAATTTCATCCCTCTGTATGAGGAGTTTTTCAAGAAGTCTGATCATACGACGCTTGAGCATCCGTGTTTTTGAAGCCTTCCTTTTTCTTTTCTTGCAATAGGAAAGATAGGACTCCGCCACATTCCTGTATTTGTTACGCGGACGCCTTATGCCAAGTTCCCCGCAATGCTTGCAGATATGCCTGTAGAGCCATTCGAGACTTTCCCAGAGGAGTTTCATATCTGTCGGAAAACGCATGTGGCTTTCATAGCACGTGGCATCAGTCATGCACACGTGAAGGTTCTCAAGATAAGGTTTCCAGTGTGAGGCCAGCACTTCCTGGAGGGATTCAATGTCAAGACGGGATGCCATCTCATTACGGATAGCACTGACTATCTTGTAGTTGGTTATGGGGAAGGACGGGTCTATCATGATTCCGCAGAACATCTGATAGTGTATGTTGCCGTTCAGATGTTCCACCAGCTGTCTGTCGGAGAATCCGGTATACGCCTTCAGGACCATGAGGGCAATCTTAGCCGAAGGGCTGAAGATATTCCTGCGTCCCAGACGCTGTTCCGACAGGCCTGCGGCTTTTGCCATACGATCAAACGGAAACACCGAGTGAAGCCTGCCAAGCTCACTCTCATTAAAACTCTTACGGTATTTTTCCAGAACATCAAATTCTGTAAAACCCAAAGTAGGGTGAATTTCTGAAATA
>UMHJ01014911.1_pt1 | contig 34469 bp, 31 predicted proteins | sample 1965511 | NCBI WGS metagenome assembly UMHJ01 (sample SAMEA4836096, study PRJEB28245) | human gut metagenome | biome: gut microbiome; material: fecal sample | place: Denmark | collected 2008
AATTGATTATTTGGACGGGCGAATTTGGGGACTGTTGTTCTCTTTCCCGTTCCTTGCCTTGCGCTCGTTCTTGGTTGGTATTACCCGTACAAAAGCCTTGAACGTGGCGGCTCTGACAGCCGTATTGGTGAACATTCCGGGCAACTGGCTGCTCATATTCCATTGGGATATGGGAATAACAGGTGCAGCCATTGCATCCTCTTTTGCCGAAGCGTGTTCGCTGGCGGTGCTGGCAATCCATGTTTTACACAAAATGGATAAACGGTTTTATGGTTTGTCTTGGAGCTTCGACAAAGCTGTACTGTTTCATGTCTGCCATGTGTCCGTTTGGAGTATGTTCCATTCGTTCATCAGCGTAGCCCCTTGGTTTCTGTTCTTCGTGGCAATAGAACATTTGGGAGAACTGCAACTGGCGGTGGCAAACATTCTTCGAAGTATTTCTACTCTGTTCTTTGTCATCGTCAATTCATTTGCCGCCACAACAGGCTCGTTGGTAAGCAATCTAATTGGAGCGGACGAAAGAGGGCAAGTATTTCCGCTATGCAGCAGAGTAATCCGATTAGGCTATGCCATCGGCTTACCGCTGATTGCGCTTGCGTTGGTATTCCATCAGCCTGTTGTCAGTGTCTATACAGACAATCCAGCTATCGTGCAGACAGCATGGTTGCCGTTTGTGGTCATGCTGCTGAACTATGTTTTTGCTCTGCCCGGTTATGTCTATATGAATGCCGTTACGGGAACAGGAGCAACACGGATAGCTTTCATCTTTCAAGCGACAACCATTGCCGCCTACCTGCTCTACCTGTGTGGATTGAGCCATTGGGATGTACCCCTTGCCGTCTATTGGACAGTAGAATACCTGTTCGTGATTGGGCTTGGGGTACAGTCTTTCACTTATCTTAAATATAAACACTATTAAAAACTGAATGCCATGATGGAAAAGATATATCCTCGCACAGGCGACACGCAGACCGTGTACCTGAATGCCGTTGTAAAAGACCCGTCTATCGAAGTGGGCGACTATACCATCTACAATGATTTCGTGTCCGACCCGTTGCTTTTCGAGCGAAACAATGTGCTTTACCATTATCCTATCAACCACGAGCGGCTGATAATCGGCAAGTTCTGTTCCATTGCCTGCGGTGCGAAGTTCTTATTCAACTGTGCCAATCATACCTTGAAATCCTTATCCACCTACACTTTTCCACTCTTTTATGAGGATTGGGACTTAGAAAAATCAGACGTGGCAACAGCTTGGGACAACAAAGGCGACATCGTGATAGGCAATGATGTATGGATAGGTTATGAAGCGGTGATAATGGCGGGCGTTCACATCGGAAACGGGGCGATCATAGCCGCCCGTGCCGTTGTTACGAAAGATGTGCCGCCTTATACGATAGTCGGCGGTGTCCCAGCCCGACCGATAAGGAAGCGTTTCGAAGAAGAAACGATACGGAAACTCGAAACGCTGAAATGGTGGGACTGGCCTGCCAAGAAGATACGACGATGCTTGCCTTATATCGGGGAAGGCGATATAAACAGGTTGCTACAAGTAGCCGAGAATGACACCTTTAGACAAATCCGTTACATGAACGCGATGGGAAGTCAGCGCCACTGAGACGAAAAATTCATGGTGCTGACTTCCCAACAAACGAAAACGCTATCGGATAGACAGGGCGCGGATAGGCTGGCTCTTCACCTCATCCAGGGGAACGGCTTGGTAGGCGACTTTCGAGAAATCGATGTCGGAAAGGCGGATACTGCGTATCTCGCTGTTGTACATCGTGCGGAAATAAATGACGCGGTGCTTCATGTCCGTAGCCGAAGTCCATTGGGTGGCACTGGGAATGTCGGCGGGAATCTTCCCCGCCTCGAACTCGACGCCTACTGGTATGTCGAAATTGTTCAATATCTGGAATGCCTGGAGCACGGTCTTCTCCGCGGTGGCTTGACGGGGTGCCGTGGCCTGATAGAAAGCGGCCCTGACAAAACGGGAGGGAGGAGTGACATCACCCGGTATGCCCAAGAATCCGCTTCCCGCGCCAAAAGAGGCCAACTTCGCGGAACCAAGTGTCTGCGCCGGGGCAGAACCGGGAAAGAGGTTGACATAGTTGTTCAGGTTGGTCAGCTGCCATTCCAGTCCGGGAGAATTGGTCAGCACGCCCAACGGGTTTTCATAGAAATTCGCTTTACCGCCAACAATCTCCAGCACCAGTTGCTTCCCCTCAGCGTCGGTAAAACGCCAGTGTACGGTAGAGGCACGCGGGTCTATGGCGATGACGTGCGTCTCTTCCACCTTCTCTTTCACTTCGTCCAAGGTAGCGCACTCGCCCAATATCAACGACACCAGTTGCAAATCGGCGATACTGGAGTTCTTCCGCCGCTCATCGTATGCTTCATATTGCCCATAATTGGGGAAATAGAAAAGCCCGGCGGACAGCCCCGCCTCGTTGACACCTTCGGCTACAAAGTCTTTTTGCTCTACGGCAAACCCCACGTAGCCGTAACGCGCGGTGAACGCCATGCCCTTGCCGCCGCCTGGAATATAGGACTGTTGGGTATATCCGCGCGGAACAATCACGTATTGGCTGTTAAGGTCGCTCCCACCCCATTCTATGGTGCGCGCCACGATAGTGGTGCTGTCTTGGCTGGCCAGGGTGATTCCCGTGCAAGCATGAGCGGGCTGGGATGTCGACAACGCTCCCGCTAAGGCCAAGACGAAAAAGGCAGATGATGCTCTCATGTTTTCAGTTTTTTGAGTTCATATGTTCTAATCTCCGTGAAAATATAGTATTCCCGGCATGCCGGTTATTGGCTGTCAAGACAAGCGTAGCTCAGGTTTTGCGTCAACAAAGAATATACCACCGCCGACGCGCGGGCGATATACCGCGAGGCCTGCGCTTCATTGCCCTTGAAATCCTTGACGAATACCGCCAAGGCGTAACTGATGTTGTTGTGGGGCAGGCATATATAGGCCACGTCATTATGCGCCACGAGCACGCCGTTTTCATCTACATAGCCGGAGCCCGTCTTGTGGGCGATGACCACGTCTGGTTCATCAAGCAGCGGAGCGACTATCCTGTCCGTGCCCGTCTCGCATTCCTTCAGCGTGTTCTTGATGAAATCTTGCTTCCCGTCGCTCACGAGCTTGTCCGTAAACAGGCGGTTCATCAGCATCGCCGCGCCAAGGGGTGAGGTGTAATTGGAATAAGCCCTGTCGTGGTCGACGGCCATCTCCTCCTCCGTATAGGCGATACGGAAACTCGGCCGGGGAATAATCGTGGCCACGAAACTATCAGTTTTGGCGACATCGACCAGTCTTTTGAATAGCAGATTGCTCGCGTTGTTGTCGCTTTGGGTTAGCGTATAGCGCAGTAAATCCCTGATGGTCAGTGACAGGATCCTTTCGGGATGGTCTTTCATCATGGGGCTCCAGGTTTTCGGGTCAAGTTCGTTCCTGTTTATCCTTATCAAGGTATCCAGCGAAAGCCCTCTCTTGTCGAAGTCGTCGCAAAGGGCCAATGCCTGGTGAACCTTGAATACGCTCATCATGGGGTAAACGCTCCGGTTGTTGACCGCGACCGTCTCTGCGTCGTTGACAATTACCGCCACTCCCATTTCTCCAGGACAAGCGGACGCTATCCGTGACAGGCTATCCGTCAGGATTGTAGCCAAGGATGATTGCGCCTTGCCTTTTGGGGCTGAATTGGGAAACATCCAAAACGCCACGACCACGGCGCAAGCCGCGACCACACACAAAACCAGCAAGCGCGTTTTACTTCTCGTCATATATTCCAGTTCTTTTTTCGTATCACGTTGTTGCTATCAATGAGGACTCTCCATCATCATCCATGTGCAAAGATAGGGAATATTGCTGAAAAAACACCCAGAAATCCATTAAAAAACAAGTTGTTTTCATGCATACGGGTAGCTTCTCTATATTTCCATTTGGACAACAATTTAAAAATCAGACATCATGGCAACATTCAAACTGAAATTCCGCCCTTCCACCACAGAAGGCAAGCCCGGCACTTTGTATTTCCAAGTGACTCACCGCAGAAGCACGAGAACTGTTTACACCGATTATCATATCACACTGGAGGAATGGGACGGGCGGACTTCGTTCATCCGCATCACCGGCACGCCGGAACGGCAGGCGGAACTGCGACTGATTACCTCCAAGCTGCGGTGGGACTGCAAGCAAATCACCTCGCTGATTACGGAAAAGGAACAGGCAATGGTGGAATACACGGCAGACGACATCGTATCGGCCTTTCGGCTGCTCCCGCCTTGCCCGACGTGGTTCGGCTTTATCCACGGCATGGTGGCGGAAAAGATACGCATCGGCAGGTTGGGAACCGCCAAGACCTATCGTGATGCCTTGGCGAGCTTCTCCCGTTTCCGTAATGGTGAGGACATCGCCATCGACGCATTGGACGCGGAACTGATGAACCAATACGAAGCCTGGCTGAAGGCCCAAGGCGTGAAGCGCAATTCCTCGTCTTGTTACCTGCGCACCTTGCGCACTCTTTACCGCAAGGCGGTGGAAAAGGGGCTGGCAACCGACAAGGACATCTTCCGCCACGTCTTCACGGGCTTTGCCTCTACCATGAAGCGTGCCCTCCCGTTAGATACCATACGGACCATCAGAAGGCTCAGCCTACCAGACGGCTCCGACCTTGCCTTCTCAAGGGATATGTTCATGCTCTGCATTTACCTGCAAGGCATCTCGTTCGTGGACATGGCGTACCTGAAAAAGGACGACATCAAGAACGGGCTGCTGCAGTACAGCCGCAAGAAGACCGGGCAGAGCGTTTCCATCGGATGGGAGCTGGTCATGCAGGAAATAGTGGACACCTACGCCCACCTGACTGTCGGTAGTCCTTATCTGCTGCCCATCATCACCAAGCAGGACGGCACGGAACGCCGGCAATACGAGCGGATGGAACATAAGGTGAACCGATTGCTGAAGAAGATTGGCGCTCTGGTGGGGCTGCAGATTCCGCTCACGACGTATGTCGGAAGGCATTGCTGGGCCAGCACGATGAGGGACATGGGAGTCAGTTTGTCCATTGTCAGCAAGGGCTTGGGGCACGAAAGCCTGAGAACCACGCAAATCTACCTTTCGTCCATTGACACGGAGGGTGTCGTGAAAGCCAACCGCCAACTGATTGGCAAGATTTTTCGCAAATAAAATGGCTGGAATATGTTCGACAAAACCTGCCGCTGTATATTATGAAGCGGCAGGTTTTTATAAATACACTGATATTCAGAGAATAGCAAGCCTTGATTGTTCTTGATTAGTCGAACAAATGCGGCTTTTTGGAAATTTTAATCACCAATTCTGAAAAAAATTTGGCCGTAAATTCCTTTGTATTAAATCTTTTTATTACATTTGCAGAGTGTTCTGCCGCTTCATAATATAAAACTATGGTAAAGCGGCGGGATTGGAAAGACTTAATTAGTTGAAAACTAAAGGCTTGTGATATGGAAGCAAAAATGTTAAAGCGCACTGCGCTTTGCTCTTCTCATCACATAACAACGGCAGGCCATTGTTGCTGAGTTTTTACTCCGGAATGCTGCCGCTAAACCTAAAGAATACTGTAAACAACGCACGGAAACTTCATGAATAAGTTTGCAAAGCGTGGTGATTCATGTTCGGAAAGGTATCAGTTAACCATCATGCGATTGTCATGGGGGTAGCGTAAGGAACGCTTTTTTCAGAATATGCCCGACAAACTCAACAGTGTAGATTACCATTGGTTTCTTGTCTGCACCAAACCTGGACATGAACTGGAACTGCGCGCACTCATTGAGCGAGAAAAGGGCAAGATACGGAATATACTGGAAGTCTATTGCCCTACGCATACCAAGGTCTATGTGCGCCGTGGCGACAACGAGCAGCGGCTGCCCTTTTTCGACGGTTATGTGTTCGTGCTTGCCACCCAAGGCGCGTTGGCTGAGTTTCTCCGTGACAACGATTCCGACGCTTATATATGGTACAACCGCAAGCGCACGCCAGACGAAAAAGCTGTAGCTTGCACCATACCCGAATCGCAGATCCGCGCTTTCCGCGACTACAACGAGAACTATGCCGACAAGGTGATAGTGTTGGAGCGTCCTTATACGGATTATGCGTTCAATGCGAAAACAGACGAGCCGAACGAGATAGTCCGTGTGGTTGACGGCCCGCTTGCCGGGTGTGAAGGCTACATCTGCCGCTTCCACAAGAAAAAGGGACTGGTATTCCGTGTTCAGGGCATGATGCCAGGCTGCTGGCTGACCGTCACCTACCCTAATGCTTCCGACCTCCATGTAGTCCGCCTTCACAATGCCGAGGGAGACCGGTTATCCATCGGTACGGAGAAAGGGCGCGCCGCTGACCTGCTTGTCGGCATTCTGCAAGGCTGTGGTTACGGAGAACGTACCCAGTCCCTGTTTTATGAACTGACGGAACGCCTTGCCGCCGACCTGTCGTTGGAGGCTCTTTGCAAGCATCTTCAGAAACAAGGGGAAAAGGTTTTGGCAGATCGTCTTGCCAAACTGACCACCAAAGAGGCCGAACTCCTGATAAACCTTGCCCGCTACGAGCATGACACGCCCGGATATGTGAGGGAAAACTGGCCACGGATTATCCTCCGCCCGTTCCTTACGCCCACATCTGGAATAGAGATAGAAGAAGACAAAGGTGAAGTTGAGTTGCCGCATCAGGATTTTACGGAAATCATCCGTAAGTTGGACATCACCGAAGAGGTTTATTACCCCAGCCGACAGGAGGACGGAAAAATCACCACTGCGTATTATGCACATATAGGCCGAATGGAAGATAAGAGCGGCTTTATATATTTCGCCAACTGGGACGATTTTCTCCGCGAGTATTTCCTCACGGCAGGAAAAGCCAACGAGAAGTTGGTCTCCGGCAAGGTGCGGAAAGTACGCAACGAGATTACCCTTGCGGAAACGGAAAAGCTCATTGAGTCTTTCCGCAATTACGCGCCTACTTTATATAAGGTATTGACGGAGCCTGATTCGGCCGTAAAAGCCGTACCGAATTTCAAGATTGGCGAAGATTTGCTGAACGTATTTGCCATCCGGTCGTCAGTGCAAGACAAAGAGGCGGCAAAGGATCAATTGATAAAAACCTGTGTCCGCGTCTGCACGGAAATCAATACCACCAACCATCTTGCCGTATGGCGCAGGTATCTGCGGACGGTGTGGCTGCATATATAAAAATCCCCAAAATGTACACGATAGCCGAATTTACATCCCGGTGGAAACGGCTTCATCACCCCGCCACGAACGTGGACGGTGACGTGGCTTTCTACTACCAGCTATACGGCAGGTTGTATCATCTTATCGGGCAGGAAGCAAGGTGCTTCGACAGCCATAAAATCCTTCCTTTCCTGCTCTACATAGAGAATACCATCGCTATCGGACTTGACGGCGTTTACGAATACAGGTACCGCAGCGTAGGCAATGTGAAGAGCCGCTGGTGCGACGGGTTGGAAATGAGCGCCAATGCCGCCTCCGATGTCCACAACCTTGTGGGCAAGGCAGTGGCTGATGCCAAATATAGTGCTTTGCGGCAATGGATGGCGGAATGCGTACTTTCAGGAGATTTCACCCGCCTGAACGAAATGCTGACATGGTTTGTGCGTGAAGACAAAGTTCTGCGGTCTGTTTTTCCAGACCCGCGTTACCGCAAGGCGATGTTCATGCGGCTTGCGGGGAACAGGCAAGCAGCCAGGCGGATGCTGTGGGCAGACCTTGCCTTCAACTGGCGCGACAAGCGCGGTGATTCCTTGGCGGTTACCATTGCCAAACAGTTCCGTCATGAAACTTCTTTCGTGGAAGCGGAGGAAAAAGCGTTGCTGAAGGAAGCGGCAGAAATACTCCATGCTATCCGTTCCGAACGGATAGACACGTATACGGTCATGGAGAGAACTGATGATTGCACACTCACGTTGCGTCATAGGGATGGTCGTGTGTTCCGTGAAGTAAATTTCCCAATGTCCGTTCCACAGACCGTACAAGGCCGTCACCTTGCCACCCAGCTCGTCACTTATGCTGACAAAACATACATAAGCGGTTCCGCCGTTTGGCTCAACGAGGAGACCCTGCCCGTATGGAACGATGAAACCATTTGGAACGACATCCTGAGGAAAGAACAGGATGCGGCAAAGCTCACTTATTTCACCACCACTTTTGGCAAGCGGATATGCTTATATGACGACCTTTACACCGTACCGAAAGACCCGGAGGAAGCCTATTATGCCGACATGGGCATCTATTTTGACGAACCGAACATCTTTGATTTCTTAGGAGGTCGGCCAAACGGCAAGGTGATTTATCTTGGCGGCTGACGGGAAAATAAAATTACGTGAGTTCGACGGATTCCACTTTATGTGCGCAGCCCTGTTATTGCCGAACTGTAGAGACGCATTCTTGCGTCTCAGCCAGCTGCCAAGTCTTCGCGACAGGCGATTTTATTCGGCAATCTTGCTTGCCGAGACGCAAGAATGCGTCTCTACAAGTTTTCGTCGAACTCACGTTATTTAGCAGAAACAATTAGCGTCAATGAGGCTGTAAATCAGCATACTCACTTGCGGCATTGAAACACGGGCAGGCTTTCTGCGGATCCAAATCCCGATGACTGACAATCAAGGCACGAGGATATTTTCGGTGTAACGCTTCCAGCAACTTGCGTAAGGAAGTACGCTGGGCATCCGTCCGGGTGTCAGCAGGTTTTCCGTCGGCAGATAATCCACCAATATAACAGACTCCAATCGAATGACGGTTATGGTTCTTGCAATGCGCTCCGACTTCGGCTTCAGTCCTTCCAGTCTCAATGGTTCCGTCTGTAGGAATCACGTAGTGATACCCGCAGCCTTTCCATCCCAACGAACGGTGATAACGGTCAATGTCCGCAAGGCGGAGGGCACTGCCCGCCCTATTGGCGGAACAGTGCACGATGATAAGTGTGATGGTTCTCATAAGCTGCCGCCAAGTGCTCCTCCTGCGGCACCGGTTATCAGCAACTCAACCAGCCTTACGATGTAAAGCAACACTTTTTTCCAACTTGTTTTCATACGTGTGGTTTTTAAATAAATGAATAATATAAACTCCATTCGCTTAGGGTTAAAGCCCGGAGAGGCACATGGCCCCTCCAGACAGGATTACTCCTTGGTTGCGGGATTACTCCTCGCCGCCGTCCTCGGAACTACCGCCACCACCCGTACCAGGTGTGACAGTGGTGCTACCTGTGCCGGTGGAGTCATCCTCCTCGTCCTCATTGGTGCTTTGCGAGCCACCAGCGTTCACCTTGTTCTTGGCAGCCTCCAAGTCCACTGTTGCCTCACCCGCCTTCTCCGCTTTCAGCGTAGCCTTTTGGGCGATACGACTTGCCACTGGATTGAACTCGGCACGGCCAATCAGGTTCTCGAAGTCAGCACCTGGCGAGAAAAGAATGTTCACCGCCTTGATGTTCTTGGACGTGAACTTCTCGATGCTCTCCGCCCCTTCGCTGCTGATGGAGATTCCGAAAGTACCCAGCTCGCCCAGCTGGATCTTGTTGCCGTTGAGCAGTTGCTCCACCAGGCACTCGCACATATCGGAGATTACGCCTTTCACCGTACCGCGTGAATACACGCCGTTGTGGTCGGAGATGTGCTTGGCGAACTTTTCCAGCGACCAGATTTCAGACACTTGGTTCTTGGCATACGCCTTGGGCGTTTCATCCTTACTGTAAGTAGGGGTCATCATGTAAACAGAATAGTCAATCATACTTTTCCTTTTTTAGCGTTAAACATTGGTTTTCATTCGTCTACGGGCAGCGCGCTTCATCCTTTCGACACTGCAAAGATACGATGCCAGCCAAGCGAAAACAATTCCGTTGAAAGGCATTGAAAGACCATTGAAGAACGTTGGAAAAAAGAGGAAAAAATATTGGAAAACAACAGAAACATGGAAGAAAAAACCGCGTCAAGCGTCAACATCAACATCTACGGAGGCACGAACCAGATCCTGCCGAACGCCGTCAAGGCGGAGCAGCATTTCCATTATCCGCCTGGAAAGACCGAAGAGCCTTCCACGGACGCACAGCCCCGTCCCTGGACAGCGGATGACGAACGTTGCCTTTCCCTCTATATAGAAAAGGAAGAGACCCTGCGAGCCTACATCGCCACCCTTGCCGCCTGCACCACGGCGCAACAGGTGGGCGAAGCGGTCGCCCAAATGTGCGCCGACGAACCCAAACTGAACGGTGACTTGATTGCAAAGGAAAAATTCATCCGTCTCCTCCTGCCATTCCTCGTCCGATTGGAGAAAGGCAAAGGCATCGACAACCTCCGCCTGAACATCAACGAGGCTTGGGCGGTATACAAGCGGAACAGGCGGGAAAAAGGATTATAGGATAAACGCCCAAGTATCCAATAATAAACGGCAAAATATCCAAGGATAAATGTCCAAGTATCCAAGGATACCTACACAAGCAGCATCGTAATGACGGAAACGAACATCGACATCAACGGCGGCCACTCGCAGGTGAATCCTGCTGCCACCCAAGCCGTACAGAACAATTACTATGGCACGCCTGTCCCACTTCACGAGGAGGCTGCCGCACGCACGGTGGTTGTCCTCGGCGCGGGTGTGGATACCGCGGCTGGCTTTTCCAATCCTTGCAGCCTGGTGCCTAAGATTACCGAATGGCTGGAGACCGACGAGGGCAAGGCTGTGGACGCGGCGTTGCGCAAACTGCTCAAAGGGTTGCGTTTCAGCTATGCCAAGTTCGTGGACAACGCCATTGAACGCTTGGCGCACGACCTTGACCGCGAACGAGAGACCATTTGCTCCCGTGTCACACGAGAATTGGAGCAAAACGACCATCTTGATGAAGGGCAGCGCAAGATGGGACAGCTCATCGTCCGCCTTTTCCATAAAATCACCGAAGTGAAAGACGGTGCCGCCATCGACGAGGAAACCGAGGAGCTGATCCGCGAGGTGACGGGCATCGACCCGACCGAAGAAACCATCATCGACTTTTCGCACGTCAACTATACAAAGACCTTCGAGGACATTGTCAAATACATCCTGCAGACCAGCCTGCACGACACGGAGAACCCCATCCTGCGCCACGTGTACACCAACCTGCTCGACATCGGGCAACTCTTGGCGCAACATTTCTACGGCTTTTTCACCAACAAGCCAAGCGAAATCAAGACCTACCTGTACATCGCGTGGACATTGTGGGCATACCTCGTCCATGAGGAACAAACGGTAGTATCCGATACTGGGATTGAAGATTCGTTACCTATATACGGACAGCTGAACGGCAAAGAACAGGTGCAAGTCATCACCTTCAATTACACTACTTTAGCGGCAAACGCTTCACCCTCGACAATTTACTTCAACGGCAACCTGACCGACTACGTAGACATTGAGAACAAGAACGACCTGCAGGTGGACGACATCCACGGCATTGACCTTGTCCGATTCTTCCAAGACCGCCTGTCTGAAGAATTGAGCCTGGAAGGCGACCGCCTCGCCATCCCCATCCCATCTTTCATGCCACCTTTAAAGCTGAAGCCTGTCATCTCAGGAAAGTATGTCACCACGTGGTATCGCACAGCAGAAGTATTGGCTCATGCCGAACGTATCCTCATCCTTGGTCACTCCCTGCATGGCGGCGACGCATTCTTCAACGACATGCTGCGTGCCAACCGCCGTGCGGAGATCATCGTCGTCGGCCGCGACCTCGCCGCTGCCTGCAGCGATGTGTGCCTCACGCTCCAGCTGTCGCCCACCCGCTACACGCAGATCACCGTCCAGGGCCATCCCGCCCGTAAGTACGACAACCGCGTCACCGTCATCGCCACCGACCTCCACGACCTTGACCTCACCGACTGGTTGGAGTGACATATACCTTATTATATATAGAGGCTGCAGAAGTGACGGCGACTATTCGGGCGGCTAAAGATAAGTTTAATTTAAAATCTGAGACAATGAAAGAAATTATCAACGAGATCAGCAGTTTCAACATTCTCGGTTTGGTCAAAGGAACCGTGAATATCGTGGTTAGTGACAATGGTATCGATCAGTTCCCCTGTGTGGTCAATGTCCACAGCAACAAGGGCAACGGCAGTACTAACCTGACCCTCTCAGGCAACGGAACCATTAACCAGAAAGTGGCCGGCATCTCTGCCAAGGCCGTGATCAGCGGCTGGGATTGTGCTCCCGACCATCTCCGGTGTCATGTCAAGGTGACCGTCTCCAAGTCGATCATTAAAAACAAGACCGTATTCGACAAGGACTTGTATGGCAAGCGCGGCTAAATCGCCCCGTGTCCCTGAAGGGGGACACCCCAGATCCTCTCGGAATAATATCTGTAAGGTACAAGCGGACAAGAGATATCATTGACCTATCTGACTCCTTGTCTCACTTCTAATCCGGATCATTGTGTCAGCTGCTTCTGCGGGCAATAAGCACATACAAGAACAAGTTGCTGTATGCAAGACATGACGATGTAGGATAATCACCATCCAGGGTCATCCCGCCCGTAAGTACGACAACCGCATCACCGTCATCGCCACCGACCTCCACGACCTTGACCTCGCCGACTGGTTGGAGTGATATATACCTTATTATATATAGGGGTTGTGGAGAAAAGAGATAGTTACGGAAGTATTTTTGGAAAGGCGTTTTGATGCTAATACCTTATTATGTAATTAGTCGTCCCTTAAAAATGTACTTATTTACTGGTATTCAGTAATTTAATTTATAAAAGTCTTTGATAAATATGCAAGTTTTCTTGTCTTTAGGCTGAGAAACTTGCAGATTTTATCGATGTAGCTGTAGATATTCGCAAGGGCTCCCCTACTTATGGCAAGCACGTGGCAGTAGAACTGACAGAAGACAATCATCGCCAGTTCTTCATACCAAAGGGATTTGCTCATGGCTTCGCTGTTCTCTCGGAAACTGCAGTTTTCCAATACAAGTGTGATAACTTTTATCACCCAGAGGCAGATGGAGGCATCAGCATCCTCGACGACACTCTCGGTATCGATTGGAGGATTCCAACAGAACATGCCAATCTCTCAGAGAAGGATACGAAGCATGCGATGCTGAAGAATTTCGATACTCCGTTCGACATTAGTGTAGATTTGTATATATAATTTTCATGGAAATTATGGTTGTCCCAAAAGAAGAAATTAAATTCGTATTTAACGAACCTGTAATGCAGCCTGGCGACATTTTGCTAATGAATACTTATGAGAGTCAGCGAAGATTGATGCCTGGATGCCAATATGACCATGTGGCTATTTATTTAGGTGATGCATTTTTGATGGAGGCCGATGGAGCAGGCGTTGTAATGAACCATATATACTCATATGCTTTTCGAGAAGAAATGCATGGATGCATTTTACGTTTGAAGAAATCTTCACCAAGAATTATAGGTGATTCGTTGTTTTGGATACGTAGCCGTATGGCGATGGAGTTTGGTACTCAACAAGCGAGGATGGTAAATGCTCTTAAAAATTCCGATAAAAAAGATCAAAGTAACAGAACTTTTTGTTCACGGCTTGTTGCGCAAGCATACCATCAAGGAGGTATCGATATAGTAGCAAATCCTGACTATTGTTCGCCTGATGACTTCTTGTTGGCAGATTGCTTAGAGAAGATAGAGCCTTCTCTACGACCTTTCAAAGAAGAAATGACAATGACTGTGATGAATGGTCAGTACGAAAGGAATAATTCGGAATGGAATATATGCTTGGCTGAAATGTTCCAAGAATTCAGCAAATTCTATGGAGATGATATCCAAACTATGGATCAATTTCTAGTATCTGCAGTTCACCATACTGACAAAGATACCGCTGCTATAGAGTTGTTGAATAAACAGAAATGGATGACGGCACCAAAAGAACAAACAAAAGCCATCTGGCCTTGGTTTAATAATAACGAAGAGTTTTTCAAACATTTCCCTACAACTCAAGATGTCCTTTTCTTTTTGGATAATCAATTTTTGCATTACGACAAGACTTATCTCCCAATATTTCGAGAGAATGCTATGAATGTATGGATTTTTGCAAAACTCAGAAAAGACTCTCGGGTTGTTCTAATTATTGCGCAGCACATGAAAGATATTTTAGAAGAAGCTATCGCAGTAAGAAAACGGCTTGAAGAATTATATATAGATACTTTTAGTAAAGACGAAGACGGATTTCTTGAATTTTGCAAGAAATATGGTCATTATGCCCAATATGAATATAAGGAAGGAGTGATAGATATATCTCGAACCTTTCGTGCTTTATTAGAATATGGTCCAGCAAATATCGGAGATTATCTTAAAGAATAGAATGCAATCACAATATATATATGTCAGCTCAATCATCAGATAATAACAAGCGAATAGCGAAAAATACCTTGCTTCTTTACTTCCGTATGCTCTTTATGATGGCGGTGTCTCTGTTTACGAGCAGAGTTGTCTTGAATACATTGGGAGTAGAGGATTATGGTATATATAATGTGGTTGGAGGAATTGTTGCTATGTTCGGATTCATTAATGGATCCATGTCATCTGCAACGCAGCGATACATCACTTTTGCCTTGGGTAAAGGAGATAAGAATAGATTGCAGACCGTATTTAGTACTACACTTCAGATTCATACGCTGATAGCAGGTGTAATCGTGTTATTGGGAGAAACCATCGGCTTATGGTTCTTATATAATAAGATCCAGATACCTGCTGATAGAATGGATGCTGCCTTCTGGGTGTTGCAGTGTTCTATAATAGCTGCTGTCGTTATGATTATAAGTGTACCCTATAATGCGGATATTGTCGCTCATGAGAAAATGTCGGCTTTTGCTTATATCTCCATTTTGGAGGTGGTATTAAAGTTGGCTATTGTCTATATGCTGTTAGTGTTCTCATTTGATAAGTTAGTCTTGTATGCTTTCCTGCTCTTGGCGATACAGTTATTGATTCGATTTTGCTATAGCTATTATTGTAACAAGCATTTTGAAGAAACCAAATACAAGCACGTATGGGATAAAGCATTATTTAAGGAAATGACCGGTTTTGCCGGTTGGAGTATGTTTGGTAACTTGGCGGCAGTGCTCTTCGGACAAGGTTTGAACATGCTGTTGAATGTCTTCTTCGGACCTGTTGTTAATGCTGCCCGTGGTATTGCTGTTCAGGTACAGAATGCAGTTCAGCAGTTTGTTCTCAACTTCCAGATGGCACTCAATCCTCAAATCACCAAAACATATGCACAGGGAGAAATGCAGGAAATGCACAAGTTGATGTATCGCAGTGCACGTTTCTCATTCTTTCTTCTCTTCTTCCTGTCTTTGCCTGTCCTTTTTGAAACAAAATTCATATTGACAGTATGGCTGAAGATAGTGCCAGATAATACAGTTGTTTTCTTGCGTATAATGCTATGTACGTCTTTGATATATACTTTGTCTAATCCGTTGATTATTGCAAATCAGGCTACAGGCAAGGTGCGAAAGTATCAGGCGATTTGTGGAACAATATTATTGATGATATTACCTATTTCGTATATATCTCTCCGGTTGGGACTTCCTGCATATTCTGTATTCATAGTACACTTTATGATGGAGTCTTTGACGCAGGTTGTACGAATGTTCCTGCTTCGTCCTTTAATTGGAATTAGAATCAGGGATTATTTAAGATATATCTATTCACCAGTATTTTTGGTAATCGCAGTTTCGGTAATTCTTCCAGCTTTAGTCTATTTTAATATGGAAGATACGGTGATTAGATTTTTCATAGTTGGAATAGTATGTGTACTTTCTGTTTCATTAACAGCATATACGTTGGGCTTGTCAAGCAATGAACGAGTATTTGTTAAGGCTAAAGCTCTTGGTATGCTACATAAATTCTCAAAGTGATGATACATATAACAGATAAGAAAAATTGTTGTGGGTGTTCTGCTTGCGTACAGCGATGTCCTAAACAATGCATCAGATTGGAAGAGGATACTGAGGGCTTCTTGTATCCGCAGGTGGATGAAGAGACTTGTATCAAGTGTGGATTGTGCGAGAAAGTATGTCCAATATTGAATCAAGCTGATAAACTGTCTGTACTGGAAGTGCTTGCGGTGAAGAATCCGGATGACGGGGAGCGAATGAACAGCTCTTCAGGTGGTGTTTTCCTTCCTTTAGCAAGAGAGGTTATCAATCAGGGCGGTGTCGTTTTTGGAGCTGTATATGATGAGAGCTGGGAAGTACATCACGTTTATGCAGAGAAGATAGAGGACGTTTATCCAATGATGGGTAGTAAATATCTGCAGAGTAAGATTGGCAATTCCTTTAAAGATGCAGAGCGCTTTCTTAAGCAGGGACGTGAAGTTCTGTTTGTCGGAAGTCCGTGCCAAATAGCTGGTTTACGAACATATCTCCGTAACAAGCAATATCCAAATTTGCTGGCTGTTGATTTCCTTTGTCATGGAGTTCCAAGCCCAGGTGTTTGGAGAAGATATTTGGCAGAAACTTATGGAGGATATGATGCCAAAGAACAGAGTCGCCTTCAGGCGACCGCTGGAAAAAATTCCGTTTTGCTTTTATCTCTAAACGCAACGTCCCCTATAGTGGACATTAAGTTTAGAGATAAAACAGAGAGCGGCTGGAAAAAATTCCGTTTTGTCGTCCGTCAAAAGTCCGCCTCTAAGGTGGACCAAAATACCGTTTTGTTGTCCGATATACACTACGATAATCCTTTTATGCGAGGATTCCTTTCTGACATATATTTGCGCCCTTCATGTTATGAATGCAAATGTAAGAATGGAGTAAATCATAGCGATTTAACCATAGGCGATTATTGGGCGGCAAGAGTTACAGACCAGGACTTTGATGATGACAAGGGTGTTGGTTTGGTTCTTGTTAATACCTCAAAAGGCAAGGAATACTTTGATAGGCTAAATATGACGGTTCGTAAATCGGACCTAGATAAGGCTCATCTGTGTAATGGCGGATTCAATGAACATACTCATGCACATCCCAAACGTGCCTTGTTCTTTGCTTTGATTTGTCAAGGAAAGACTATAAAAGATGCAGTTGATATCTGCTTGAAGATTTCATTGTCTTCAAGGGTAAAGAATAAAACGAAACGCCTTGTAAAAGGGGTTGTAAAGCAAGTTTTAGGTGATAAAGGAGTAAAAGTTATCAAAACTGCTTTAGGAAAATAAACTTCTTCTAACATTCATGTTTCAGACCAATATTCGCCAAGTGCTTGGATAAATGTATCCGAAGGGCGAATGGAGAATCAAGGATAGAATAAAAGTTATATAAAATATCGGAGAATCATATATGGCAAAAACAAAATTGTCAATATCATTAATAAAAGAAGGGATACCAATAAACAGGGTTTTAAAGCCTGATATACCTTCGCTTACTTTGGCTAACGGATTGATTCTGTATTATAAGAATAATCAACCTGTCAGTCCTAAGTGGGTGAATAGCTTTCTTAAAGGTGAATATGTTGGTTTAGAGTCTTTACAAGGTAAAAGTGTGTCTGCAGTTATCTTATAATAGATGTAGGTGAAAATGTGCATCGCATATTTGCTGTTTGTTTTGGCTTTGGCAGATCTTTGCTAGAATCAAATGTCGTTGAAAAACGATTCGGATTACTTGCAACACTGAATAGTGTAGATGCAGATAAGTTGCGTAGTATTGACATAAATAGTATGGAGGCTGTACCTCTGAACAACCGAATTCAGTCGAGTGCATTAGCTGAGATTCGTAATTTTAATATTGATGTCGATAGGGATTTGTTGAAGTCGGTGTCAGGTAAAGCTTCTGAAGGGGAATTGTCTGGTACAATATCTGGTGCAGATTCTCTTTCTGTTTCTACAGATAAAAGCTATGACGAATTAGAGGAATTCTTAACGCATTGTTACCATCTTTACAAAAGTAATCATTATCGTGATGTAGGTTTCGATTGGATTAATCAAATACAGGAGATTAAAGATAAGTTCTTAATCGAAAGTCTTGATCAACTTCTGCTAGAAGAGTTTAATTCAGCGAATACTACTCGTATATGGACATCTATACCTGAGATAATAGATTATTACTCTTTGGAATCCTTTAAGTTGAAAAGTGATACTGTTTATGATGACTTGTCTATTTCAGTTCTTAAAGAAGAATATGGCAATAATCTTTCTCTAAATGACATCAAAAAGAAAAAGGTAACTTGCTTAAATGCTGAAGAAACTCCGGTAAGAAATTGGTCAGTATATAGGTGCTTGTACGCAGACTTGAATTTTGAAGGACATCAGTATCTTTTGAATGACGGTAAATGGTATGAGGTTGATCAAAATTATGTGCATAAAGTACAACAGTATTATGAGGATGCAACGTTGTCTGATATACCGATGCTGGATTATGCGTGGAAGGATGAAAAAGAATATAATATTGCTGTATGCAATGAGTACCCCGATAGATATTGTTTGATGGACAGACGAAATGTTTATCAAGGTGGAAGCCCTATAGAATTTTGCGATATTTACTCTCGTGACAAACAGTTTATACACGTAAAAAAGTATAATGGTTCAAGCGTTCTTAGTCATTTGTTTTTTCAGGGATTTGTTTCCGCAGATAATTTCTTTTCTTTGGGATATCGTCAAAAAGCAAATAGATTATTGGGCGAGAATTTTAAAGTGCCAGAAACAAATACAATTTCTGCGTCAGAATATGAGGTTATTTTTGCCATAGCCAAGGATAATCTTGAGGAAGGAGAACGTCCTGAAATACCTTTCTTTAGTAAGGTAAGCTTTAGAAGTGTATCAAGTAGATTGAAGCATTACGGTTTCAAGGTATCAATAAAGGGAATTAATCGAACTTATCGAGATAATAATAATGAAGGAGGAAATGAAGAATGAGAATAGGAATATTAACATTACCTCTCCATACTAACTATGGAGGGATATTGCAGGCTTATGCTTTGCAAACGGTTTTGGAAAGAATGGGGCATGAGGTGGAGATTATTAATGTGCCTTTTACACTGCCTTCAATTTCCAAAGTTACTATAGTAAAGAGAATTATAAAAAAGATTTTAGGTAAATATCCTGGTTATATTAATTATGAAGGTAAGTTTAACAAGTGGCTTCCTATAGTAGCCCAAAATTTACAGTCGTTTAAGGATAAATATTTACATATGTCTCGTATATATAATGATTATTCGGCTATATCGTCTAATGATTATGATTGTATTGTTGTTGGAAGTGACCAAATATGGAGACCAAGAATGTTATTGTCCGATATCTCAAATGCATATCTTTCGTTTGCAGAGGGGTGGAATATAAAAAGAATTGCATATTCGGCTTCATTTGGTACTCAAAATTGGGAATATACCAGCGTTCAAACAGAGAAATGTAAAAAGCTTCTGAAAATGTTTGATGCTGTTAGTGTGCGAGAAGATAGTGGAGTGGTAAATTGTCTCAAATATTTTGGTGTAAAGGCCGTCCATACACTTGACCCAACTTTGCTGCTTACAAAGAATGATTATAATGAGTTGATTAAGAATGTATCTCCTACTTGTAATCATCAAGTTTTTGCTTATATTCTTGATTTGAATTCCGAAAAACAACAAATGGTTAAGGAGTTTTCGAATAAGAATAATTATGAAATTAGAACAGTCAATCCTGAGTTAAATAACATTAAATGTGATTTGAACAAAAGGATTGTTCCATCGGTTGAAGAATGGTTAATTGCATTTAGGGACAGTGATTTTATTATAACGGATTCTTTTCATGCTTGCGTTTTTTCAATTTTGTACCAAAAGCCATTTGCTGTGATAGTTAATAATGAAAGAGGTAGTTCTCGTTTTCTATCACTTTTAAGTATGTTTGGTTTAACGGACAGAATGGTAAATTGCTTAAACGACATAGAATCATTAGAAGAAATTGACTATATTCAAGTTTATGACAAACTAGCTTTATATAGAGAAAAGTCATTTTCATATTTTAAGGAAAATCTCTGATAATGGGCATTGAATGCCCCATGATAAATTTGTCTGTAATATAAATTAAAGAAATACTATTGGTTAAATAATAGGGTATAATTGTTGAATCTATAATACTTGTATTATGAAGCTATTTTTTGAGAGAATTAAAAGTAAATTGAGAAGATTCATTTATAATTATGAACTAACTCATGGAAAATTGGAAGTCAAACATGAAGGTATAGGCTCTTATAAAAAAGAAGTACGGGGGGCAATAATTTATTAGTTATTGAACCTAATTGTAATATTGATAATCCAATCATTCATATAATTGGAACTAATAATGTAATAATATTTAAAGAAAATTGCAAAATAGGACCAAGATGTAGCTTTTGGATGGAAGGAAATGGAATTCATATTACAATAGGTAAAAATACTTCTTTTACTAATGATGTTCACGTTAATGCCCAGGAGGATGATATGAGTATTGAAATTGGCGAAAATTGCATGCTTTCTAATCATATTATCATTCGTACTAGTGATTCCCACCCTATTTATTCATTAGATAGTAATCAACGTATAAATAAGGCAAAACCTATAAAAATTGGTAACCATGTTTGGGTTGCTCCTTGTTCTGAAATTATGAAGGGGGTAACAATTGGAGATGGTACTATTATAGGTTCTCAGACAATGGTTACTAAGGATGTACCTAATAATTGTTTAGTAGTTGGACGTCCAGCTAAAATTGTAAAAGTAAATATTAGATGGTCACATGAAGATGTGATTTTCACAGATTGTAAATAACAATTTAATGAAACCATATTTTATTATATTATTTGTAAATTTGTTGTTGTCTTACATTGCTGATAGATTTTTTGTTCAGAAGAAGACAATAGCAATGATTTCGGTGAGTTTAATAGTAGTAATCAATACTGTTTTTTCCGGTTTTAGAGATTTCGGTGTTGGTATTGATACAACTGTGTATATAAATTCCTATATTGAAAGTGCACAGATGCTTACCTCTTTAAAAGATTTTGCTTCATTTGAAAGTGACAAGGGCTTTTTAGCATTAGCGTTTTTTGCCTCTTCTTTTTCTAATGATTCACAAAGTTTACTATTGGTAACTGCTTTTTTTATACAGTTTTTCTACTTTTGTGCTTTATGGTTGTTTAAAAAATATAATAATGTAAGCCTTTTTCTCGCAACGTTTTTCTTTTGCATAATGTTTTATGGGCATACGCTAAATTTAATGAGACAATTTTGTGCTTTGTCTATTTTGGCTTATGGATTTGCTAATTTTATAAAAGGCAATCTAAAAGTTTACATTTTTTGTCAATTAGTAGCTTATCTTTTTCACTCTTCTGCAATAATATTTGTTATTCTTCCTATTGTGTGGAGAATTTCATTTATGCAAGATAAAAATAAAAAGAATGTTTATTCGATTTTGGCTATTGTTGGAATGAGTGTTGTCGTGTCATCATTTTTCTTATTAATGTCCTTCTTGGGAAACATTGGACTGATTTCTGACTTTTATGCTGAACGTTATAGTCAAACTGGTAGTTATGCGGCTAGGGCTAATGTAGGTGGTACAGGATTAGGTGTTATTGCTGTTTTCCTTTATCCTATAGTCTTTGTATATTATGCAAAAAGGAAAAAAGCGATAAATGAAAATATCTTACATTTTATATTTGTTCTGACGTGTTTTTCCTCTTTGTTGCAACTGTTAACATATAAGGTGACATTTCTTGAAAGGGTTACTTATTATATAACCTTTATTCTATTTATATATCAAGCTAAATTATTCTCAACTTCCAAGATAAATATTCTTGTTAAGTTTATAATGATAGCTATCTATATATACAATTGGTATGCTTTGTATATCATAAATAAGGGAGGTGATATTATCCCTTATAAGTCCCATATTTTAAATATATTGTAAAATGAAAACTCCATTTTTTAGTATTATTATTCCTGCATATAATGTGGGAACTCTCATAATTGAATGCATAGAATCTCTTTTTTGTCAAACATTTAGAGATTTTGAGATTATTATAGTTGATGATGGTTCTTCAGATGATACATTTGATGTTTGTGAATCTCTTCATATAAAATATAGTTCATTACAAATTACTCTTCTACACCAAACTAATTTGCGACAGATAGCCGCAAGAATGAATGGAGTAGATCATGCAAATGGAGATTATTGTCTGTTTGTTGATGCTGATGATAAATTGGAAAAAAATGCATTAGAAGCTATTTATAACTCTATTCAAAAATATCAAGCTGATATCGTGATTTTTAATGGGGTTCGTTTCTGGAATGGTGGAGAAACTCCTTTTTGGAAACACTATAGAGAATATGAATACTACATGCAAAATGAAGATTATTTAAAATTTCAGCAAGTTTCATTGACATCTGATAGATTTAATAATGTGTGGAATAAAGCGTTTAAACGCCAGGTGATTTTAAATTCTAAACGATATGAGGATGTTTCTTTTTTAAATGTAGAGGAAGATTTCTTGATGCAATTGCCATGGTATGATACAGCAAAGAATGCTGTTTACATACCAATGAATCTTTATCGCTATCGCTTTAATCCAAATAGTGTTACTAATATGAAATTTAATGACCAACTTTTTAACATGGCTGTTTTTTTGCTTGCAGAAACATTTCCATATTTTGAAAAGTGGAAGGTTCCGAATCCAGAGATTATATGTAATAGACAATTCTTTTCTCGAGTTTCCGGTGCATTAAAACAGTTTTATCTGAAAGGTAGCGGATTGTCAAAGAGTCAAAAAAAGAAATATCTTTTGGATATTGCTAACAATAATACCTTTAGGCAAGAATATCAAAAATTTGACGGATGTATCAAAAGTAAAATAGGTAGACTTGCATTATGGCTTCTTTATCATAGATTGTGGAGATTAGCTTTGTTTCTTGTTGAGCATGATCCAAAAGTTCATGGTAAGGAAAGTGGTATTGTTGGAATTGAATAATATCATCTTCGATAATGTATTAATGGGAATTTAAATCAATTTATTATGAGAATTTTGCTAGTTTCAGAGACTTATTTGGACCTGTATGTTCCTATTCTTCAAGAGTTCAAAAAGCAAGGGCATGAAGTTGTATTTATTCCAGGAGATACATTGCCCTCAGACACTCATAGAGTAGAGATGAATCCTATTAATAGGTGTTATAAGCGAATTTATAATTATATTTTTGATGTTTACACTAATTATTGGAAAGCCAAATTTAATGAAATTCCAGAGTTAAATCAAAAATTTGATTATTATATAGATATACAGGGAGTTACATTTTGTCCATATCTATTAAATAGATTGAAGAGTATGAATCCACATATAAAGTCTACGCTCTATATTTGGGATTCTTCCATGATTTATGACTACTTTAGAAATGCAAAATATTTCGATAAGGTTCTTTCTTTCGATTTCGATGATTCTAAAAAGTATGAATATACGGAATTCCTTCCAATATATTGGACTCCTGTAAATTCTGACAGTGGCATTAATTGTGATCTTTCTATTGTTGGTACAGACCATGATGACAGGTTGAGAATTGTAGAGAACATTGCGAAACAGGCTAAAGCTGTAGGTTTAAAGGTTGATTTTAGAATCTATGTAAAGAAACCTGCTTTTAGTACAAATCCTTTAATTGTTGTTTGGCGCAAAATCTCTCCTAAATGGAAAAAAATATATAATGATTATTATAAAAATATAGAGTCTGAATATGTGATAACCGAAAAAATATCAGTTGAAGAAGTAGAGCAGATTATGCTCTCTTCTAGATGCGTGATAGATACTGATATAGAAAAACAAACAGGTGTTACTCCTCGTTTGTTGTGGGCTTTGGCGATTGGTAAAAAGGTAATTACTACAAACAAAGATATTGTTAAAATGCCTTTTTATAATTCAGCTCAGATTAAAATAGTTGATAGAGATAATCCGATCCTGGATGTTGATTTTGTCAAAGAAGAAAAGCGTTTTGTTCCGCAACAGACAATTGAGAGATTACGAATTGATAGATGGATAAATTACTTGTTATAACATTTGGATAATGAAAATAGTTCAAATCAATGCTACATATGGTACAGGAAGCAACGGACGCTTGGCAAAGCAGATAGCTGATTATGTATCATTTAAAAAGGAAGATTCGTTTTTTGTTTATGCTAATGGAAAAGCTTCTGCGGGCAATATCCAAATTGGAGGAATGCTTGACCATAAGCTACATGCTTTATTGTCTAGATTGACAGGATTGCAAGGGTATTTTTCTTGGTTTGAAACAAAAAAGATGATTAAACGTTTGAAAACCATCAATCCTGATGTTATCCACATACATAATCTTCATAGTAACTATATAAATTTACGATTACTATTTAATTATGTTTCAAAAAATAATATCGGTTTAGTGTTGACACTTCATGACTGTTGGTATTTTACAGGAAAATGTGTGCATCCAATTTTTGCAAATTGTAATAGGTTTCAACATACTTGTAAAGATTGTCCTCAACTGAAAAGTGATAGAATCAACCCTACTTTTTTTTTTGATACTTCTACTAAATGTCAAGCAGATAAATACCATTGGTTTCATGAAGTATCTTATGATAAATTATATGTAGTAGGTGTTTCAAAATGGATTACTCAGGAAGCAGCAAAATCTAAGATTTTTTCAGATAGACATTGTGTTACCATATATAATTGGGTGGACAGAAAGCAATTTTTCTATGAAAGAGACTCAAAAGTAGAAAGTTTATATGGCATTTCTTCTAACCAAAAAACTGTATTGATAGTAGCTTCGCAAATGAGTGATAAAAAAGGTTACAGAGAACTCTTATATTTAGCTGATGTTTTACCTGAAGAATATCAAATTGTTTACGTAGGAAATACAGGTAGTTTGTTCTTGCCCTCTAGAATAATACATATTCCTAGAACAGAGAGCATTAAAGAGCTGAGAAATATTTACTCAGCTGCTAATGTTTGTGTAAATCTTTCTTATGGTGAAACTTTTGGTATGGTTACAGTAGAAGCTATGAGCTGTGGTACGCCTGTTATAGTGTACAATAATACAGCATCTCCAGAATTAGTTGGCCCTGGATGTGGTTTAGTAATTAATCAACAAGAGAATTTTTATCCAATTATTGATGCGATAAAAGATATCTGTTCTAATAATAAATCTTTTTACGTTGATAAATGTATGTATTTTGCACATGATAGATTTGATAAGGACAAGAGTTTAGAGGCTTATTATCAATTGTACAAAAGATTAGGATGTCATGTATAAAGTATTAGTTTTGGTTCCTCATCCTGATGATGAGATAAATGTAGCAGGTAACTTGTTTAAGTGGTTTAAGGATGCAAAGGCTCATGTTACCGTTGCTATAGTAACTAATGGTGACTATATCTCGGCTCTAACAAAAAAAAGACAAGAAGAAGCTTTAAATGCAAAGCGTATTTTGGGGTATGAGAATTTGGTTTATCTTGGTTATGGAGATGGCTATAAAGGGGTGCATTTGTATCATAATGAAGGCAATACTGTTGTAGAATCTGTGGCTGGATTTTCTAGTACCTATAATGTATCGAATGAATGTCCTGCTTTTCATTATACGAAATATAACGAACAGACTGCGTATACAAGAAATCACTTGAAATCTGATTTGAAGGATTTGATACTTGATGTTGCTGCGGATTTAATAGTATGTGTCGACAATGACAAGCATCCAGAACATAGATGCTTATCTCTCATATTTGATGAGGTGATGGGTGAAATTATAAAGGTACGAAATTATAGACCTTATGTTTTAAAAGCATTCGCTTATATTGGTGTCTATGATTCTGTAAGAGATTTTTTTACCTATCCTGCAGTTCAAACTTTGCCAGCATATCAAGGAACTCTTGCAGATGAGGGGTGTGTCTTTCCATATCTTTGGGAAGAAAGAAAATGTATAAAAACTCCACGTGAAAATATTAATTATTCGTTTTGGAGAAGTCCGATTTTCAAAGCATTATTAGCACATCATTCTCAAAGAGCAGCATGTAGGTTTGACCAAATATTGAATGCAGATTCTGTCTATTTTCAAAGACGCACCGATAGCTTGACATACAACTGCAAGATAGAAGTTTCATCTGGGGATAAGTCGTATTTGAATGATTTTAAAATTGTAGATTATGATAATATCTGTGACAATAGATGGGAGGAGAATGGTAGTTTAGAGCATAGCTGGCATCCTAAAGCGGATGATATTCATCCGTTTGTTGAATATACATTCAAGAATGTTCGGTCCTTAAATGAAGTTGTTATTTACCAAAATAAAACATCTAAACTTTCTGCTATTCATGTTATTTCAGACTTAGGATATGATAAGCTGGTGGAGGTTAATAACAGTTACAAAATCAGTATCATGTTTGATGTAGGGACGGAAGCAACTAAGATAAAACTTTATTTCATAGGAGAAAATATTCAAATAAATGAAATTGAAATATATGAAAATAAAGTTGAAGATATTTTAGAGAAATTTCGATTACCTAAGTTTTTAGGTGGAAATGATATTTCTGTCGGTAATAAATATCTGCTTTATAAGTGTATGTTTTTTATATTTAAGTTAATTTACATGGACAAAGAACTATTTCTTAAAAGAATAAAATTTAAATTATTGCATAAAAATGGATAAACCAAAAATTTCAATTATAACAGTTTGCTATAATAGTGAAGCTCATTTAGAAGAAGCGATGCTTAGTATTATCAATCAATCTTATGCAAACAAAGAGTATATCGTTATTGATGGAGGATCAAAAGATAATACTTTGGCAATTATTGATAAATATCGTGATAAGATTGATTATTTTGTTTCAGAACCTGATAAAGGTATCAGTGATGCTTTTAATAAAGGTATCAAAGCTGCAACTGGTGATATTATAGGTATTATTAATTCTGATGATTTTATGATGCCCGATGCTCTTCAAAAAGTTGCTGAACAGTATGAAGAGGGAGTTGATTTGTATAGAGGATATACTTTGGTTTGGAATGAAGTAAGAAATACAAAGAAGTATATGTATCCTAATCATCATTTTGCAATACCTCCTTGTAGAGCTATGATATGCCATGAATCATCTTTTATTACTCCTGGATTGTATCAGCGTGCAGGATTATATAAAGTTGATTTTAAATATGAAATGGATTTAGACTTATTTGTTCGTTTCTATAAATTCAAGGATTTGAAGGTTAAAATGATGAATGTTTGCGTGATGACCTTTAGAACAGGTGGAACCTCATCTGCGCCTGCTGCTAAAATGAAGCAAGAGCGTATTCGACTTATCAAAGAAAACGGAGGTAATAGTTGGGATGTGTTTGTTTTCTTAGGTTATCACCAAGCTAAATATATGATAAAAATAACTTATTGGGCTCTTTCTAAGTTTTTCAAGAAGATATTCTGTATAAAATAGTCTGATTATGAAAATAGTATTAATGCAATGTTTTACGAAATTCTGTAAGCTTTTAGCAAAAATTACAGGTTCCAGAAAGTTGAGAAATAGAGTGATGCGTAAAAAACTTGCTCCTTATGAATTTAGTGTTTTGTGTAATAACTGTATTGGTGGGGTTTTCCTCCATGATGCAGGTAAAAGATTTAATTCTCCTCTTGTGAATCTGGCAACTGATGGAGATGGTTTTATAGAACTATTAAAAAATCCTCATTCTTTCATTGAAGGGGGTGATAATTTTGTAGAATATGTAAATCCACAAATTAATCATCCACATGGTAAGTTGAACAATGTTATTTTTAATTTTGTTCATTACCAAACATATGATGATGCTGTCACCAAATGGAAAAGAAGAGGGGAACGTTTCATTTGGGATCACATTTATGTTATTGCAACAGGTCATGATGGACTGGAAAGAGCTGATTTGATGGAGAAGTTTGATAAACTTCCATACAAGAATAAAATCATGTTCACTTTTGGTCATTGGGACTATCCATGGGCATACCAGGTAAAACGAGCCCATGGTGTTTGTAGACCATTTACTGAGTTTGCATCCTTGACAGGTAAGCGCTTTTATGAAACGGCATTTGATATACCTGATTGGATTGTTAAATGTGAGAATGCAATGTTAAATGATAAAGATAAATAAGAAACAAGACTGCTGTGGTTGTTGGGCATGTGAAAATATATGTCCAAAGCACTGTATTTCAATGATTGAAGATGAAGAAGGTTTTCTTTATCCTCATGTTGATCTTGACAATTGTATAGACTGCCATTTATGTGAGAAAGTATGTCCTGTTTCCAATGTAGAACCAGAAAAAAAGAAAGAACAGCATGGCTTTCTTTTGCAAATAAAGGATGAATCCATTCGAAAGGAAAGTACATCTGGAGGTTCCTTTACAGCTATTGCTTCAAGGGTGATTAATCAAGGTGGTATCGTTTATGGTGCGGCTGTGGATTATTCTGACTTTAAGGTCAAGCATTCTGCTGCTACTTCTTTGGATGAGTTGGGTAAGTTTCGTAACAGTAAGTATGTACAGAGTGAAATAGGAGATACTTTTAAGGAAATCAAGAAACACCTACAGGAAGGCAAATGGGTGGCTATGAGCGGTACACCATGCCAGATTGAAGGTTTGGTTCATTACTTACGCAAGCCATACGATAAACTCCTTTTGATAGATGTTGTGTGTTATGGTATTCCTAGTCCTGGAATCTTTGCGGATTACTTAACCTACATGCATAGTAAGATTGGTGGTAAGTTTAATAAAATTCTCTTCAGAGAAAAGAGATTATGCTATAACTATACATCATTTTCTCTTTTCAATGAAAAACCGGAACTTGATTATCACAAAGGTGTAGAAAGTGACCAGTTTATGCGTTCTTTCTTTAGTGATATGAATGTTCGTCCATCTTGTTATGATTGCAGGTTTAAGAAACGCTATCGTGTTTCTGACTTTACGATTTGGGATTGCTATGATGTCAAGATGTTTTCGAAGAACTTTGATGATAATGGTACTAATCGCATCTTGGTTCATACCGGTAAAGGTATGAGCATTTTGAATGCTATTAAGGATTCTGTCAGATTGGAAGAATATAAGAATCTGGATTATTTTATTGCTGATGAAATAGCAATGGTTAAATCTGTTCCTATGAATCCAAAGCGAGCAGATTTCTTTAAGGACTATCGAACAATGGAATTTGGTGCATTCATCAATAAATGGTTTCCTACGACATTCAAAGTCCGTCTCAATTCTTTCTTGCGCAAAACTGCTTTCAGAATGGGAATTTATAATGAATCCAAAAGATTCGTGAAGAAAATATTAGGTAAGAATTAAAAAGATAGATATGAAAGTGGCATTGGCGATTAATTATGACTACCATGATTATGGTGGTATGTTGCAAGCGTTTGCAACCCAACGATTTCTTACGAAAAATGGCATTGAATCTGATGCTATCAACTTCGATAATTTGAAGGGTGATATCAACAAACGCAAATGGCGTTACTTTTTGAGCAATATCTTCGATATTTCGATAGTAAAAGAAAAGAGCAAGCTGATAGAAAAGAAACTCAAGCAGAAATCAAATGAGAATCTGAAGTCTGGTATGGCGGAAAGAGATGCTGCATTTGATGAGTTCTGCAAGAGCCATTTCAAAGTCAGTAGAGCTTTTGAATCTTGGGCGGATATGGCTAAGGCCAGTAGAAATGAATATGATGCCGTTGTTGTCGGAAGTGATCAGTTATGGTTGCCTTCTAATATAATGGCTGATTATTATACCTTGAACTGGGTACCGCAAGATGTTAAAAAGATAGCTTATGCTACAAGTTTTGGCATCGCAAGTATTCCTGCAAAATATTCAAAGATATATAGTCATTACTTGAAGCGTATTAATTATCTGAGTGCTCGTGAAACATCAGGACAGGATATTATCAAAAAGCTTGCAGGAAGAGACGTACAGTTGGTAAACGACCCTGCGTTGTTGTTGGATGCGGATGGTTGGAACGAAGTAATTAGCAACGAACCTTTGATAAAGGAAAAATATGTGTTTTGTTACTTCATGGGTAATAATCCGGAACAAAGAGATTTTGTAAGGCGACTTGCAAATGAAAAAGGATTAAAGGTTGTTGCCTTGCTACACCTGGATCAATACATATCTTCTGATGAGAATTATGTTGATATGGCTCCTTGGCATGTTTCACCTGCTGATTTCGTGAATTTGGTCAAGAATGCAGAATGTGTATGTACGGATTCCTTCCATGGCACAGTATTCAGCATTATTTATTCCCGTCCTTTCTTTACGTTCAAGCGTTTCAACAAAAAGGCTTCTCTTTCTACGAATACTCGAATTACATCCTTGCTTACCCGATTGGGACTGATGGATAGATTGGTATTGGATATGGATAGTAAGAAGGCTTTTGACATTGATTGGAAAAAAATACAGAGTGGAGTTTCTCAATTTAGAAAAGCTTCGAGTGAATATTTACTCAATGCCATTCGTGCATAGAGAAAAATCAAAAAACAATTATGATTAAAGTAGCAGTTATAGGTGGTCCTATCCTGTCTGGCGGTAAGAAGAATCTTATCATGGAGTACTTCCGCCATATTGATAAGACCCAAGTGCAGATGGACATCGTATGCAACGATGACTCTAATGCCATTCCACAGGAGGAGATTGAAGCATTAGGTGGTCGTGTATTTATTGTTCCATCTTTCAAAAAACTCAAGGGACATACTGATGCCTTGTATGAACTCTTCAAGAAAGAAAAGTATGATGTGGTTCATGCTTACAACAGTATGATGAATTTCTTCCCAATGTATGCTGCCAAGAAAGCTGGCGTAAAGGTTCGTATCTCTGAGTCTTTATCAATGGCAGCTCCTGGTGAGTGGAAGACATACGTAAAGTATATGCTCCGTCCGCTTTCTCATCTCTATGCCACTCATTATATGGCATGCGGAGAGGACTGTGGTATCTTCCAGTTCGGTAAGAAGGCTTTTAATGAAGGAAAGATTGCAATCTTCAAAACGGCTATCAATACTGAGTTTAATTCTTATCAGCCAGAACTTCGTAACGAGACCCGCAAGAAGTTTGGTTGGGAAGATAAAGTAGTATATGGCTTTATCGGAAGATTTGAGCATCAGAAGAATCCTCTGTTTCTGATAGATGTGATGAGTGAAATCTATAAGCGTCAGAAAAACGCTCAGTTTGTTATCATTGGTGCTGGCGTCTTAGAGGAGAAGATGAAAGAGCGTATCAAGGAAACCGGTATTGAACCTGCCATGTCCTGGCTTGGAAGAAGAGAGGATATCCAGCAGTTCTATAATGCTTTCGATGCCTTCCTGTTGCCTTCCCGCTATGAGGGATTGCCTGTTGTGGGATTGGAAAGCCAAAGTTGCGGTTTGCCTATGTTCTTTTCAACGGCTGTAACTCCAGAAGCTAGTGCTTGTGAACTGGGACATTTCATCAACTTGGATGAAGGTGCAGCAGCGTGGGCAGAGAAGATTATCCCTATTGTTGAGAAGAATATTCCTGTTCGCAGAAGTCATGCCAAGGAAGTGGCTGATGCAGGATTTGATTCAAAGACTGAAGCAGAAAAGATGCTTCAATATTACTTGAATGCATTAAAGGGTTAGAGTTCTTTCTGACCGGTTATACGAAAATATATGGAGAGAATAAAGGCAAGAGACTTCGCAAACACATCTTGGATGCGTTCGGATAAGTTCTTCTTTATGTCTTTGTTTTGCTTCATATTTGATAAACGCAATATTTTTAAATTATTGTGTTCACGTGCAATTTGTAAATATCATTAAATTTTATAAGTTATGATTCCATTTAATAAACCCTATTTCTCTGGAAGAGAATTGAAGTATTTGGAGGAAGTTTGTCATTCAACAACCATGAGTGGCAATGGTGATTTTACCAAGAAGTGTCATACCTTCTTTGAGCAGAAGTATGGCTTCAGAAAATGTCTTCTTGCAACATCTGGAACAGATGCCTTGGAGATGTGCGCCATGCTTTGTAACTTGAAGCCAGGCGATGAGGTGATTGTACCTTCCTATACATTTGTATCTACAGCTTTGGCATTCCTTCGTGAAGGTGCAAAGGTTGTATTTGCAGATAGCTCTGCTGAAAATCCTAATATGGAGGTTGAGCAGATTGAGCCATTAATCAATGAAAAGACCAAGGTGATTGCTGTGGTTCACTATGCTGGTGTTGCTTGTGACATGGATGCCATTATGGCTCTTGCTGAGAAGCATAATTTGCTGGTAGTTGAGGATGCGGCTCATTGCATCGATTCTTTCTACAAAGGTCGTCCATTGGGTAGCATCGGACATCTGGGTGCTTTCTCTTTCCATGAGACCAAGAACATCAGTAGTGGTGAAGGTGGTATGTGCGTCATCAATGACGAGCGTTTTGTTCGTCGTGCCGAGATTATCTGGGAGAAGGGTACCAACCGTGCCGAGTTCTATCGTGGAATGGTTAACAAGTATGGTTGGGTAGATATGGGTTCTTCATTCTTGCCATCAGAGTTCAATGCGGCATATCTCTGGGCTCAGCTAGAGCAGCTTGATGATATTCAAGGTAAGCGCAAGCATATCTGGAACCGTTACCATAATGCGCTTAACGGCAAGATAGGAGAAAAGGTGAGATTGCCTTATATTCCAGACTACGCCACCAATAACGCCCATATGTTCTACTTGCTTTGTCCTACATTGGAATATCGCACGGCATTGATGAAGTTCCTGAAAGAAAATGACGTGCAGACTACTTTCCACTACTTGCCGTTGCATAGCAGCAAGTATTATGAGAACAAACATGACGGAAGAGAGTTGCCGAATTGTGACCGCTATGCGGACACGCTGTTGAGATTGCCCCTCTTTTATGAATTGTCGGACATGGAGATTGACAAGGTTACCAAACTGATAGTGGAGTTTTGCGCTAATAACAGATAGTTAGAGGTAATTATAGTTGCCATGAAAGGGATTGTATTAGCCGGTGGCAGCGGTACTCGGTTGTACCCTATCACCAAGGGAATCAGCAAGCAGTTGATTCCCATTTTCGACAAGCCGATGATTTATTATCCGATTTCGGTGCTGATGCTGGCGGGCATCAGGGAGATTCTCATCATCTCCACGCCTTACGACCTGCCGGGGTTCAAGCGGCTGTTGGGTGACGGCAGCGACTTCGGGGTGAGGTTCGAATATGCCGAACAGCCATCACCTGACGGGTTGGCGCAGGCGTTCATCATCGGTGAAAAGTTCATCGGGAATGATTGTGCCTGTCTTGTGTTGGGTGACAACATCTTCTACGGTGCCGGACTGAATGACATGCTGAGGCAGGCAGTCGTGGACGCGGAGCAAAACGGCAAGGCCACGGTGTTCGGCTACAGGGTGAGCGACCCGGAGCGTTACGGTGTGGCGGAGTTCGACAAGGACGGCAACTGCCTGAGTATCGAGGAGAAGCCGGAACACCCAAAGAGCAACTATGCCGTGGTGGGACTCTATTTCTATCCTAATAAGGTGGTCAATATCGCGAAGAATATCAAGCCATCGGCACGCGGGGAGCTGGAGATAACGACGGTGAACCAGGAGTTCCTGAAGGACAGGGAACTGAAGGTACAGACGATGGCAAGGGGATTCGCCTGGTTGGATACAGGTACGCACGATTCCCTGTCGGAGGCATCGACGTTCATTGAGGTCTTGGAGAAGCGTCAAGGGCTGAAGGTCGCCTGCCTGGAGGGCATCGCCTACCGAAAGGGATGGATAACGGCGGAAAGGCTTCGGGAGGAGGCGCAGCCGATGCTGAAGAACGACTATGGGAAGTATCTGATGTCGATTCTTGACGAGAAAAAGGATTCATTGGAGAAGAACCTGGAATATTGATATTATAAAGGTATATGGAAGTAATAAAGACAGCGATAGAGGGCGTGGTGATCATAGAGCCACGCATATTCAAGGATACACGTGGATATTTCTTCGAGAGCTTCTCGCAGAGGGAGTTTGAGGAGAAGGTCGGACACGTGGAGTTCGTTCAGGACAATGAGAGCATGTCGTCCTACGGGGTGATGCGGGGATTGCATTTCCAGCGTCCGCCGTTCACGCAAGCCAAGCTGGTGAGGTGCGTCAAAGGCAAGGTGCTGGACGTGGCCGTTGACATCAGGAAAGGCTCGCCCACTTACGGGCAGCACGTGGCCGTAGAACTGACGGAGGACAACCACCGGCAGTTCTTCATCCCGAAAGGATTCGCCCACGGCTTTGCCGTGCTGAGCGAGACGGCCGTGTTCCAGTACAAGTGCGACAACTTCTATCATCCCGAGGCCGACGGCGGCATCAGCATCCTTGACGATAGCCTGGGCATCGACTGGCGCATACCCACGGAGCACGCCATACTGAGCGAGAAGGACACCAAACATCCTTTGCTGGAAGACTTTGACTCTCCTTTTGTTTATTCAAAATAAAGAAACGCGATCATGAACATATTGGTAACAGGCGCGAACGGACAGCTCGGCAACGAGATGC
>UMHJ01047227.1_pt1 | contig 33931 bp, 43 predicted proteins | sample 1965511 | NCBI WGS metagenome assembly UMHJ01 (sample SAMEA4836096, study PRJEB28245) | human gut metagenome | biome: gut microbiome; material: fecal sample | place: Denmark | collected 2008
GCAACGGCATATAACTACTTAGGCAGGCATTACCAGAATCGATCTGTTTATCGGCTGGAACGGAGGTATGGGGTATGACGAAAGAGGAATTGCTGCAATATCGTGCCAAGTGCAGAGAGTTGCAGCAGATTCGAAATAAAATTCAGGAGATCCGATCAGATGCACGCAGCGCAAAAGCGATCTGTTATCAGGATGAACCCAAAAGCCGAGGAGAGCCAGTTGCTGCCGTACAAAGCTACATAGAGAAACTGGAGGTTTTGTCTGACCTTTACGAACAACAAGCGAAAGCGTTGGTGGAAGCAACCATCGCCGTGGAACGCGCCCTCGCTTCCCTACCGCCGGAGCTGCGAACGCTGATGCGGTATCGATACATAGACGGGTTGAAGTGGGAAACGATAAACGACTTGCTGTATTTATCAGCGCCTACCTCCAAACGAATGCATCGCCGCGCATTAGCCGCCTTACAAAAATGACCTTGTTTGACCCCTTTTCTATGTGGTATAATAGGATTATAAAAGTTTATCAAAACGCCGATTGCAGAGCTGTAATCGGCGCTTTTCTGTCATAACGGAGGTGAGGATGGTGACAAAATATGTTGACCGAACAACGTAAACGATTTGTTTTGGAGTATATCAAGCTACGATGTAAAAATCAGCGAGAAGCAGCCATTCGGGCTGGGTACAGCCCAAAGTCAGCAGCAACGCAAGCCTGTGATATCCTGAAAGATTCCGAAGTGCAGGCGTTTTTACAGGAACAAAAGGCGGCGATTCTGCGAGAAATACAGGAAGATTTGGCGCTGTCGGCTTCGGATGCGGTTTCTGTGGTTTATCAGGTTATGATGGACACGGAGGCAAAGGACACAGATCGGTTGAAAGCTGCGTTTGATATTTTAGACCGTGCTGGATTCCGACCGGAAGACAGAGATCGCGCAGATCAGTCCGCAGAAGAGCTGCCAAAGCTGCTGGATGCATTACAGGAGGGATAACATGATTGACCGGGCATATTTGGAAAGCATCGGCATAACCGATGCAGATACCATCAAACAGATTACAGAAACGTATACCACGGACATTCAAGCGGAACAGCATGCAAAATCTGATGTACAGATGCAGCTGGATGAAGCCAGCAAGACCATTCAGTCCTACAAGGATATGGATATTGACGGCATCAAAGCGAGTGTAGAGGATTACAAGCAGAAGCTTGCGCAGTCGGAAGCGGATCGTGCTGCGTTTGAGCACCGCACCAAGCTAAGCCAATATGTCAAGGGGCTGCACTTGCGGGATGATATCTGTGAAAAATACGTTGCAGATTTGCTGAATGAAAAAGGGCTAAAGTTTGACGGCGATAAGCTGATCGGCGGGGATGATGTGGTACAGGAATTCCGCAAAACCCACGAAAGTGCATTTGCACCGAATCCAAACGAGCAGACCGCAACACCAACCGGGCAGCATGCACCAAGAGCGCTGACTGGTGTGGAAGCTGCGTTTTATGCAAAAAATCCAGGCTTAAAGCCGGAAACAAAATAAGGAGGTAGTTTATATTATGGCACATGAAGCACAGGAACGTTATAGCAATCTGGTACTGGAGAAGCTGCGTGATGAACTGGTATTGCAGGACGGGATTGTATTCAACAATGATTATGAGGGCAGCCCTGCGGCTGGCACCGTTAAAATCCCGGTAAGAGATCAGGAGGTCACTGCCAAAAATTACGACAAGGCAAACGGCATTGAACCGGGTACCGGCAGCACTGCTTATGTTGATTTCCCGATCACCAAAGACATTGCAGTAAACGAAATTATTGACGGTTATGATGCAGAATCTGTACCGGATAATCTGGTAGCAGACCGATTGGACAGCGCCGGCTATGTGCTGGCATCCCGGTTAGATCAGGATGGTGCTTCCACATTGATTGCACAGGGCACAACAGTCAACCGTGCGGCATCTACCGTAGACACGGTTTATGATGGCATTGTGGAACTGCGGAAGATGATGTCCAAGGCAAAGATTCCGTCCAAGGACAACCGCCGATATTTGCTGGCAACGCCGGATTATTACGCTTTGCTGCTAAAGGATGATCACTTTGTCGGCGCATCTAATCTGGGCGATGAGGTGAAACAGTCCGGTACCGTTGGACGAATTGCAGGATTTAACATTTATGAATGGAATGATGATACCGCAGGACTGGCGTGTATTGTAGGACATCCGAAATTTGCCACCCGTGCAACAGAATTCAAGGTTAATCCGCATCTGGTGGACTTGGAGGGCGATTCCAGATATGTCGGTGCATCCACCGTAAAGGGCAGAATGGTGTATGACCACAAAGTTTTACGAAAGGCTGGGGTACTGGCAGTGTTTGAGCCTGGTTCTCTGCCGTTGGTTCAGGCTTCTTTTGCATCCGGAAAAGTAAAGCTGACCACTACAGCATCCGCAACCGGAAGCTTTGTGTATCGTGTCAATCCAGACGAACGTGCAGCATATGCGCAGGACTTTACCGCCATTGCAACAGACGCTGCATTTACATCTGGCACAACGGAAATCACAGCGAAGAAAGGCGACCTTGTGGAAATCATCGACCTTGACAGCGACAAGAAGTGTGTAAAGGTTGGTTATGTAACGGTGGCATAGTCATGGCTTACGCTGAATTCTCGTTTTATCAGATCGCCTATCATGGTGCATTGATACCGGATGCAGACAGTTTCCAAACTGCCGCAGAGCGCGCAAGCGATTACCTGGACAGCGTAACATTTGGGCGGCTGCTAAACGGCATTCCAGATGATTTGCACGACCGGGTACAGCGCTGCTGCTGTGCACTGGCGGATGCGTGGCAAACCTGCATCCTGCAAAAGAATGCGATGTTAAATCTGTCCGGCAGCAAGACAGCGGAATCCATCGGGAAATACAGTGTCAGCTACGGAAGCCCGGCGGATACGTTTGCTGCATTGCTTAGCGGCGATACATCCGGATTTGCGGATTATTGCAAAAGTATCTGTATGCGCTATCTGGGCACAACAGGGCTGCTGTTTCGGGGGTGCTGCTAATGTTTACCAACCAATCCGGGTGCACTGTCTACGCACGCACAGTGGGCACAGATCGCATGGAGACATACACCAGGCACTACATAGCAGACGTGTATTGGGAACAAGCAGCGGCACATGCAAAAGAAACGAACGGGCATAAACAATCCGATCAGGTATTTTGCAGCATTCCAGCCGGTTCCCTATCGGATTATGTTCCCCAATATGGCGACCTGATTTGCTGCGGTTTCTGCGCATTACAGCAGCCGCCGGACGGTTGTTTTCTAGTGCAGGCCGTGGAACAATTTTTATACGGCTCTCCGGATGTGCAGCACATTGAGGTGACAGCGGTATGATCATAACGATACATATACGTTTCAACAGCAAAAGCCTGCACGCAAAGTCAGAAGATCTGAAAAAGCAGGCGGTGACATTTGTTGGAAACGAACTACTTGGAAAATGCAGCTCTTATGTTCCATTTGATACTGGTGCACTTATGGACTCCGGCAAAACACACAGCAAACCAGAAGAAGGTTATCTGATGTGGAAAACGAATTACGCGGTAAAGCAATGGTACAATGGCAGAGCCAATGGATTGCGCGGCAAGAAGTGGGCGCTGCGTGCTTGGGCGGATTACGGGAAGCTGATTCTGAAAAGCGCAAAGCAGATTGCAGGAGGGAAAACACCATGACAATGATACAGGCAGTTCGGGATTATATTGCAACCTGTCCCCTGCTGAAAGACGGCGCAATTTTAGGCATTGACCAATTGGACGCTGACCCAATTAGCTATACCATCGACACCACGCCATGCCAGCCAATTATAAAACGATATGTGGACGGCGGAAGCTTGCGGCAATTTGCGTTTGTGTTCGCCGGCCGTGAACCGTATGGCACGCAGGTTTCAGAAAACATTCAGAATTCCGGATTCTATGAACGGTTTGCCGATTGGATTGAACAAAACAATCAAAACGGGATTTTCCCTGATCTGGGGGCGCATCGTACGCCCTATCAGATCGAAATTACATCCAGCGGATACGCATACGATACAGACGAGCGTACCGCACGATATCAAATACAGTTAAATTTATGTTACACGCAAGAATGGAGGTACCCAAAAGATGAGTAACGCATTAAAAAATGCAAACCTGGTATTGCGCAGCGGAAAAGTTGGATTTTATAAAACGCCCGACAGCAATGCCTATATCCGCATGCAGGGATTTACCAGCATGTCGGAATCCAAAAACCCAACCGAATATGAACGACAGTATGTGGATGAGGACGTGAAGCGCACCGACTTAACCGGGTACAATCCGGCAATCTCCTACGCAATCGATCGCTATAAACAGGATCCGGTCATTCAGGATTTGGTAACGATCAGCGAGGATGAATTGCTGGGAGATGATGCGGTCCGGGAAATTATTCAGGTGGATTTGACAACGGCAGAAACATCCTCCAACGGACTAGTTACAGCAACCGGCAAGCGTAGATTGTACGCAGTAGTTCCGGATACATCCGGTGATACAACCGACTGCATGACCTATACTGGAAACTTCAAGGCGCAGGGTGAAGCGGAAACAGTAACCGTTACTACCTCTGATAATTGGCAGACAATTGCCGTATACGGTGAGAAAAAGCAGCCAGTTTTGAAAACGTTGTCCGTTGTGAACGGAACCACGAGCGCAGCGTTGACATTAACGCCTAAATTTTCCGGAACAACGACAAGCTATAAAGTTCCTTCGGCAGCATCTGTGCAAATCTTGGCGACCGCAGAGGTTTCTTCTTATCCGATCTTAATCACGTACAAAGGGCAGTCCTATAATGTTTCCAATACCATTGCAGTGTCTGCCGGTGACTTTATCGCAGTAACGGTCAGCAACGGTGGTGTAACATCGAACGACCGCCGAACCTACTCCATTCAAGTCGGAGACGCATCGTAAGGAGGAAGCAACATGCAAACAGTATGGGACATCAATGGAATGGAATTTCAATTTGATCTGTCAGAAGCCGATACAGCAGAGCGCTATGAATCCGGAATTCAGCAGATTGGGAATATGGATCTTCCCAATCCGAAAGATTCCCTCTCTGCCTACATCCGGGCATATTGCCGGCAGTTCCGAGAATTCTATAACTTTATGCTGGGGGACGGCGCAGGAGATCAGATCTTTGCAACGGTGAAAGACAGTATTTCAGCCTACAACGCTGTATACAAGGAGTTCCTGGCATTCATCCAGCAGCAGAGCGAGTCTCTTTCGGATGAATTTCGGCAAATGCAAAGAAAATATGCGCCGAAAGGCGGCAAGGTGTGAATCTGCTCTATGATCCGCTTCCGGAAGCTGTTCTAGTTGCCGGGCATGCATACCGCATCTATACCGATTATCGGGACTGGATGCGGTTTTTTGCGATGCAGGAAGATGCGTCCGGCACGCCACGGCAAAAGCTGCTGCTATCATTGGATTGGTACAAGGAGTGCCCGCCGATACAGCATCTGGAGGCATCCATTCAAGCACTGATGCAGTTTGCACAGCGAGAGCAGTACAAGCGGCAAACAGAAGCACGGCACACATCTGAGCGGCTGTTAGACTGGTCCTATGATGCGCCGTATCTGTATGCTGCTTTTTTGTCGGTGTATCGGCTGGATTTGATTCGGGTGGAGCATTTGCATTGGCACGTGTTCTTGGCGATGCTGGACGGTTTGCCGGACGATACGCCCATTAAGCAGCGCATGCAATACCGGTCGGTCAATCTTGCAGCGGTAAAGGATCCGCAGGAACGGCGCAGAATTGCCGCCATTCAAGATAAAATCAGAATTCCAGGCGGCGAACTGGATGCATTCCAGTGCGGCGCATTCTTTGGGTAGGTGATGGGCGTGACGTTTTCTAAATTATCCGCAAAGCAAAAGCAGGTATTCCGCTGGTGCTACCAGCCCGGAAGCTATGCACTGATCTGTGATGGTTCTGTGCGCTCCGGAAAGACCGCATCCATGGCATGCAGCTTTGTTCTGTGGGCAATGTCGTGCTTCCGGCATGCAAGGTTTGCGATTTGTGGGAACACGGTACAATCTGCGGAGCGGAACATTGTGCAGGAATTGCAGCAAATGGCAGACCTGACGCATTATTTCCATCTGCATTATTTAGGCAGCCGGCATATTTTGACCATCACCGGAAACGGTACAAGCAATCAGTTCCATGTCTTTGGCGGCAAGGATGAAGCATCCTACAAGCTGGTGCAAGGGCTGACGTTGTCCGGCGTGCTGTTTGACGAAGTCGCATTGATGCCGGAATCATTTGTCAACCAGACGATTGCAAGAACCTTGTCGGTGGAATCGGCAAAACTATGGTTTAATTGCAACCCGGACAGCCCGGAGCATTGGTTTTACAAGCAGTGGATTCAGCCGTGCGATTGTGGTACCCGGCAGGATGCGTTGCATCTGCATTTCACCATGGAAGACAACCCCACTATGACACCGGAAAAGATACAACGTGCAGAATCTTTATTTTCCGGCGTATTCCGTGATCGGTATGTGCTGGGGCTTTGGTGTGTGGCAGAAGGGCTTGTCTATCCTATGTTTGACAAGGCGCTGCATGTAACCGCTTCCCTTCCGGATTTTCGGCGGTGTGATTTTGTGATTTCCTGCGACTATGGCACGGTAAACCCGACCAGCATAGGGCTGTGGGCGATGGATCGCTATACCGGGCGCGCAATGCGTATTCGGGAATATTACTGGAATGCGTGGGAAACGGGCACTCGGCGCACGGATGAAGAACATTATGAACAGCTGGTGCAGCTTGCCGGCGATCAAATTGATCAGATTCAGTATGTGATTGTAGACCCATCTGCTGCCAGTTTTATCGAATGCATCCGGCGGCATCATCGGTTTTCTGTTCGACCGGCAGATAACAGCGTGCTGGACGGCATCCGGGATACGGCAACGCTGTTGCAGATGGGCTATCTGCAAGTTTACGAATCCTGTGCAGACTGCATTCAGGAATTCGGGCTGTATCGCTGGGACAGCAAAGCGGCAATCGATGCGGTTATCAAAGAACATGACCATGCGATGGATGATATGCGGTATTTTGTGCGGACAGCAATGCGGCATGTGCTGCGGCAAATTCGGCAGAAAGGGGCGTGATAAAATATGATTGATGCAAATACATTGGCATCTGCGGCGCATATGCCGTGCCTGATTAGCGGTGAAATGATGCAGCGGATGCAGACGTGGGAAGATTTATACCGGAACCAGGCGGCGTGGCAGAAGAAACGCGTTCGTTCCATGCGCTTACCGGCAACCATCACAAGAGAACTAAAGCGGCTGACATTGACAGAGTTTTCTGCATCCGTGTCGGAAGATGAATTAGACCATACGTTTCAGCGATTCCTTCCGCAGCTGCGCAGGCAGTTGGACTTTGGAATTGCAATGGGCGGTATGCTGTTGAAACCATGTTACACATCCGGCGGCATTGTTGTTGACCTTGTGGCGCAAAACGCCTATTTACCGGTTTGTTACAACAATGATTGCTGCACCGGGCTGATTTGTCCGGAAGAAGTGGCAATTGGGAAAAACTACTATACCCGTATTGAACTGCACCAATTTGACCACATTGCGCAAACGCATACCATTCAGCAGTCCTGCTTCCGATCTGGCAGACCTGGCGTGATTGGCGTGCCGTGTTCCCTGTCGGAGGTTCCGCAGTGGGCTGGCATCTTGCCCGAAAAGACGTTTACTAATGCGAAAAAGCCGTTGTTTTCCCTGTTTCAAATGCCGGACTCCAACAATTGTGACCCTACTTCTCCACTCGGTGTGTCTGCCTATGCAGATGCAGTTGATTTTATTCGGGATGCGGACGAGCAATGGGAACGAATTCTATGGGAATTGGAATCCTCCGAGCGTGCTATCAACGCAAGTGCAGATCTATTCCGCTGGCAAGGCGGCAAACCAGTCCTCCCAAAAGGCAGAGAACGCATGTATCAGCTGATTCAGCCGCCGGACAGCAAAACGTTTTTTGAAACATTTTCCCCGGAAATCCGGGATAGCTCTTATTTCAACGCACTGAATCAAATCTTCCGGCGCATTGAGACGGCTGTTGGGTTGTCCTATGGCACGTTGTCGGAAGTATCCGATGTGGAAAAGACAGCGGAAGAAATTCGATCCAGTAAGCAGCGGTCGTTCGTTCGGGTGTGCGATATGCAGGCCAATCTTCGAACAGCGCTGGAAGATCTACTATACGGAATGCAGTACTATCGGGACTATTACGCTAACCAGCAGCAGACCGAAGCGGTGCTTTCCTGCACGTTTGGAGATGGCGTGCTAGAAGATTCCGACAAGGAATACCAGCGCCGTGTGCAGATGGTACGAGATAAAATCATGAAGCCGGAAGTATTCCTGGCTTGGTATTTTGGGTGCAGTGAAGCGGAAGCAAGGGACATGATGCCGGAACCGCAAGACCCCGGCGGATTGTTTGATGGTGCATTTTGATGGTGAACTATGAACCGGATGTCTCGCAGCTGCTGGCATTGTATCAGCAACTGGAAGATGATGTTATAGCGGATATGGTACGGCGGATTCTAAAAATGGGATTTGTGTCTGAAACAACTGCCTACCAGGCAGAATTACTGCAAACTGCCGGGCTGTTGTATGAGGATATCTTGCAGCTGATTGCAAACCGGACGGATGCAAGCGTGGCGCAAGTACGGGCATTGTTTGAAGATGCAGGCGTGCAAACGGTAGAGATTGACAATAAATCCCATGAAGCTGCCGGAGAAGCGCCAGTGGATATCCGGCAAGACCCCGGCATGAAGCAAGTACTGGAAGCAGGATACCGTAAGACATTAGGCACCATGCGCAATCTGGTAAGTACGACTGCCAATGCGACACAAACGGAATTCATTCAAACCTGCGACCGAGCCTATATGCAGATGTCTTCCGGCGCATTTAGCTACCAGGAAGCCATCCGCTCTGCTGTTCGGCAGCTGGCAGATGGTGGTGCCTACGTGTATTACCCAACCGGACACCGGGACCGGATTGACGTTGCAGTGCGGCGCTGCGTGCTGACTGGTGTTGGGCAAACATCGGCAGCGGTTGCTAAACAGCATGCAGAGGATGCCGGCTGTAAGTACATGGAATTGACTGCGCACGGCGGTGCACGCCCTGAACATGCAAAATGGCAGGGGCAGTTGGTTGTGATTCAAGGCGAACGCACCAAGGCATACATAGATGGGTTAAAAGTATTTACGCTGCGTGAAATCGGGTACGGAGACGGCAGCGGATTCAAGGGTTGGAACTGCCGGCACAACTGGCATCCATATTATCCGGGACTGTCTACTCCGAATTATACACCGGAGCAAATCAAGCAGCTGGATGCTAAGACAATTGCCTACAACGGCGAAAAGTACACAGAATATGAAGTGAGCCAGATGCAGCGAGCTGGAGAGCGAAAGGTTCGGGCGCTGAAACGGCGCACGCTGGCAGCGCAGGAAGCTGTAAAAAGCGCACCGGACAAAGAAACAAAAGCGGTGCTGCAGGCGGACTATGCGGCAAATGCGGTAAAGCTGAAAGAATCCGAAAAGCAGCTGAAAACGTTTTGCAGCCAGACCGGACAGCGGAGAGATACGTTCCGGGAACAGGTGGACGGGTTCGGACGGAGTGCGTCGCAGAAGGCTGTTCATGCAGCATCAGAAAAGAAACGATTGACAATTGATTGGGATTCTGGTAAAATAGACACGGAAGTCTTTCGGAAATCGATTCAAAAAGGCTATGTCAAAACCAAGGTCGAGAAAAACAAGCAGATAAAACATACCTATAACAAGCAGTGGAAGAACCAAGTAAAACAAGCTGTACAATCATTTTCTGATCCAGACCCGAAAAAGAGACAAACACCGAGAAGTGTTCTCCGGAAAGATATTGACCCGCAGGAGATTGTAGACAAATACGGTGGCACGGGGAAAATGGAATCTTCGAGCAAAGGAGATTGTGTAAATGAATTTATTACTTTGCCATTTGTTGTTGGGAAAACATTTGAAAAAAAGAAAGGAAAATATGTGGATACGCACACTGTACAAATAAAATACAGTGCAAAAGGGGTACACATTTTTCCGACTTATTCAGAATGAGGTGATGCTTTATGCCGTTATATGCGGTTTGGAATCGAAAAATTGATTTAATTGAAGGACATCGAGCCAGTGTGATTTGCAATGACGGAAGAACATACGAAGGTTTTGGAGCTGTTCCTTGTATTGGAGAAGATGAAAACGGCGAAGAAGCGGATGCGATCCGTTTAGATCTTGATGATGGACACTTCGTCATTTTAACTGAATCGGAAATCAAAAGTTACGAAATACTGGATTAAGCATTCTGAAAAGGATGCTTTTTTCATGCCTGAAAGGAGGAGCCATGGAAGAAAGAGCCAAAGAGATCTTGCTGGAAAAGCTGGAAGAAATGGCGGAAGTTACGCCCGATGCATTTGACGATCTGCAAGGTTATGCGGTACTGTGCAGCGCTATGGCAGAGGTGTACAACGCTATTACACAAAAGGCATAAACCAGCCCCGACCATGGGTATAAACTGGCGGAGGGTGGAAACCAAAAACAATCAAGCCTGTGGGTACGGCGTTTTGATTGAAAATTAGCATCTGAGCAATCAGGTGTTTTTTTTATATCCATAAGGAGGTGGTGAAGCATGGCGGAAGAGAGTGTCAAAGTCCCAATTGACGGCGATTCGAGCGGATTTGACAAAGAAGTGGAGAGCATGAAAGGCACCATTTCTGCGGCATCCGTTGCAATGGGAAATCTGCTGGCAGATCTCGGAAAAAAGGCGCTGTCTGCATTTGGAAATATGGTATCTTCCGGCGATGAGTTTAATAAGGCAATCAACCAAATGGCAGCGTCTACCGGAGCGGTTGGCACAGAACTGGAAGGTATGCGAGACGTTGTAAAAGACGTCTATGGTAACAATTTTGGCGAATCATACGATGACGTAGCCAATGCGGTGGCGGAGATTTCCAAGCAAACTGGGCTGATGGGAGACGAACTGCAATCCGCTACAGAAAGTGCATTTTTGCTTAGCGATGCATTTGAATTTGATGTACAAGAGTCAACTAAATCTGCGAAGTCGATGATGTCCAATTTTGGCATTAGTGCAGAAGAAGCTTATAATCTGATTGCAGTTGGTGCACAAAATGGAGCAGATTCGTCTGGAGAACTGTTGGATACATTAAACGAATATTCCGCAGATGCAGTGGAAGCTGGTCTAACTGCTGAACAATTTGCATCCACGTTAATTGCTGGTGCTGATTCTGGTGTATACAGTATTGATAAAATAGGTGACGCTATCCGTGAAATGAATACAACGGTAAAAGACGGAACAGCAGCAGAAGCTTTGCAGGCGCTTGGGCTTAATGCCGATGATATGGCGGCGAGATTTGCTGCTGGTGGCGATACTGCGCAAAAAGCATTTGAAGAAGTTGTTACAGCACTTAATAACACAACAGATCCGTTAGCACGAAATAATGCAGCCGTAGAATTGATGGGCTCTATCTATGAAGACACCGGAGACGGCATTATTACAGCACTTGCCGCCGTTTCTGATACATCAGTTACTGCCGCAGATGCACTTGGGAAAATCAACGAAGTCAAATACGATGACGTAGGAAGTGCTATAGAGGGGCTAAAGCGAACCTTTGGCAAAGCTACCATTGATGTACGCAGCACATTGTCTTCCGGTTTGGCGGATGCAATCGGCGGTCTGGTCAACACCATTAACAGCGCAGATGGAGACGTTGGAAAGATTTTTGACGGGATTGTGGATGCAGCAAAGACTGCACTAAGCAGTATTAGCCCGGTATTAGCCGGCTGGAAAGACAAGGGCAAGGAGCTGATCGGCAAGCTAATCAGCGGCATTGTGGAAAACTTGCCAAAGATCAAAGGAAAAGCTGTTGATATCGTCATCATGCTGGCAGACAGCATCTCACAAAATACAAGCGGGTTCCTGGATGCTGCAAAATCTATGATTGACGGTATCCTAACTGCTATTCAGACGTTCCTTCCGGAATTGCTGCCGTTGGCGGTGCAGATGATTGAAACGCTTATCAAGGGGCTGTCTGATGCGCTGGTCATGTTGATGGAATATGTGCCGCAGATCGTCACATCCATTGTGGAAATCATTACCACGAATCTTCCGTTGCTGATTGAAGCAGCAATTCAGATTTTAACGGCATTGATTACAGGAATTACGGATAATTTGCCATTGATTGTAGAAGGTGTCATTGGTATTTTAACCTCTATGTGTAATATCATCACGGAAAACTTGCCAACCATCCTGGAAGCAGCACTTACCATTCTCATGGCGCTTGTACAAGGCATTACCGACAATCTGCCGGTTATCATTGATGCGGCGCTAAATATGATTATGGCGCTCGTGCAAGGACTGATTGACAACCTTCCGGAACTGATTGATGCAGCCGTTGACATCATTGACAGTCTGGTGAACGGGCTGGTAGACAATCTGGGGCCTTTGATCGATTCGGCGCTTGACATCGTGATGGCGTTATTTGACGGGATTGTGGAAAATCTGCCGAAAATCTTGGAAGCCGGCGGAAAGATCATTACCCGGCTGGTACGTGGTATTGCATTATCCATTCCTAAAATTCTGGAAGCCGTTCCTCGTGTAATCAGCGCTATCTGGGACACCATCACGGAAACCGACTGGATCCAACTTGGCAAGGATATCTTAGGTGGTTTGGCAGATGGTTTGTGGGACGGGCTGAGCACCATTGCACAAACCATCAAAGATATTTGTTCGCAGATCTGGGACGATTTCAAAAGCTACTTTGGAATCAATTCCCCGTCTAAATTGATGCGCGATACAGTTGGGCGGTTTCTGCTGCCTGGTGTTTCTGTTGGTATTGCAGACACGTCCGATGACACAGCAGAAACCATCAATCAAGAACTGGATCACATCATGGATCAAATCGATGCCCGGCAGTTACAGGCACAAATTGCAGGCATTACCGCAATGCATGGCGCCAATATTTTGGGAACAGCATTGCCGAGTAGTTCTCTGTATGCCTCTCAGCAGCAGACACCAAATACAATTGGCGGAAGCTTGGGCGGCGGTGATTTGATTATTCCAGTATCCATTGGCGGAGAATCGTTGGAAACAGTCGTTATTACAGCGGCACAAATTGCAAATGCACGAAGCGGAGGCGGTACCATATGAGATATATTGACATCTGGCAGAATGACACGGGCGTTTGGAAACTTGTAGCAGCAGACCTTATCCAGCTTGCGCCCACCCAATTTTCCTATGCGTATCAGGTTACCAAGTTCACCATGGCAAATGGAAGCACAACGGTTTATCCGGGGCCAGGCCGCACCGATACCATGACACTGTCATTGGAATGCACGCAGGAGCAGTGTATCAATCTGTTGTATGCAACGCAAAAATCTCCGGTTCTGACCATTGCAAATATGCGGTCGGAAATCGGAGAAGCAAGCTCTTCTCTTAAATATGGACGAACTGCATTTATTGCCGGTTCGGTATCCACTTCCTTGATCTCGTACCAGTCGCAACGGTATACCGTTACAATTCCGCTGCAATTTTTAGACATGCCGCAAAACAAGGTAGCAATCCCCTATGTGTCCCTATTATCCGACTTGCCAGGCACGTATCAGCTAAACGGAGAACGCAAAAAACTGGAAGACGGAAAGTATTTGCCCGGCGGCATCTACACCATGCCAGCTGTTTTTGTTAATAGCAGCTATACTACCATTTACACCACTGGAATTTGCAATTCCAAAGTTTGCAAGGTGATTGAAATACACGGGGCGTGTCCGGAATCAAAGGCAATGCATACCAGCGCAGAATCTGCGCCGGAATCGTTTACGTGGAAATACAATCCGAATCTACAGCAATTTACTGTGGTATTGACTGCTACAGCTGCTATTTTTGACAGCAGCGGAAATCCGGATGAATCCAACACCATTTCCATTATGGTCCGGCAACCGATTATTGTGAAGGAGTAAGCTATGGTTTTACAAGAAACAATATCCGGATCCATTTGGGACCGTTCCGGTGGACTGCTGGCAGAGTTGTCAAACGCCAATGTAATACAGGCATCCAGCAAGCGGCAGTGCTGCCCAGACGGGTCATTTGCTATTGGTGGTGTATATGCATCCACATTGTCTATCGTGTGCCGGATTCCGAATACATCCAACTTCAAGGTGCGTGGTGCTAAAATCACGTTGTATTCCCAGTATACCGGGGAAGCAAATCCTTACTGCATCGGAACGTTTTGGGTAACCAGCTGTACAAGATCAGGCGATATCTACACCATTACTGCACAGGATGCAGTGGGGTGGCTGGATACAGCATCCTACAATTCCACATCCAATCAGTCTGCCAAATCCGTTGGTGAGCTGCTAAATGAGCAAGTGGGATATACAGGAGCTAATCTAATGACCTGGTGCCATCGTATTACAAGTTTCGCAAACGATTTTATTAAGGCGCAAACCGGAATGAGTAATCTGCTGGAGTGGGAGCAGTATTTTCCAGTCCTCAATGACAACGAGGACTATTGCAATTCCTGTATTTGGGCAAACATTAACGGAGTTTGGAGACGAACAATCTACACAGCAATGTACTTCCTAGACAGCGGAACAGGAACATCTAATTCCGCTTGTCCGCGAGATTTCTTCAAATACATCGCAGAACTTGCCGGGGGGTTTATCTTCTCCAAACCGGAAGACGGACATTTAACCTTGGGGCAATTTGCACAGCCACAGTACGGAGAAACTGCAATTGGTATGAACGAAATGGAGTGGAATTCCTGCGACATTGCAGATTATACGATGGAGCTGATGCGTGTGGACGCGCATGTAGAATTGGAAAAAGATCAAAACGCATGGGGCTGGTGGGTGCTGCAATCCCCGGATTATGACACAAAGGTGCAGTTTCGAATTGAAATTTCCAATAACCCGTTTTTGGATGGCTTTGCGAAAGGATTTGTGTTCGTGGAAGGTTATAGTTTGGATACCGTTGCCCAGGGCATCCGCTATGCGATTTGTGATTATGCAGGCGGTTACACCATTCGCCCATTTTCATGCACTGTACATAGCAATAAACGGTATGCGTTGGGACAAAAGGTAAAACTTACCTACCAAGATCTTACGGATGCAATTCCGCAAACATACAGCAGTATTATCACCTCCATTGCATGGACGTTTCGTGGCGGACACAAGATTTCCTGCGGCGGTTCAGATAGCCGTGCAATGGCGGATACTGTCCGCATGACGAAGGCGGACAAGGTTCGGGCAGAAACGAGGTGCCAGCTGCAAGCGCTGCGCAAAGAGTTCAATTACATCACAAAAGCGGATATTGACCGCATGATGTCATCATAAGGAGGCAGGAAGAACATGGCAGATAATACCGATCTTTTAAACAATGAAGTGCTGGAATATTTCTGGGAAAAGCTTAAATCGTATTTTGCACCGCAGGCATCGCTGAAAGACTATGCAACAGATGCAGACCTGGAGGACGCAAAGCAATCAATTAGTTCCAGCCTGTCTGGGAAGATCAATTCGGTGAATGGAAAGGTAGAAAGTTACTACAATTTACTCAAACCAGCAATGATTCGAGTGACTGTTTATGTAAATGCACAGAGCGGAGACGACGACAATTCCGGGGATACAGCAGCGAGCCCCAAGAAAACAATTGCAGGAGCATTGGAAAAGTATCCAATGTACAGCAATATTCGGCTGCAATTAGCCGCTGGAACCTACGACATTGGTACAATGGCTGCTGAAAACAAAAAAATCGCCATCGTTGGGGCTGGTGTAGCCTCTACCACGCTTACCGGCAGAATCAATCTGACCACCTGTACACTTACGTTGTCAGCGTTGACGGTTACAGCAGACAGCGGAACAGATCCAATTGTAACAGCTGCCACCGGATCACATGTTCACGGCTATCGTGTGAATTTCACTTCGACTGGTGGCGCAGAATGCTTGCGTGTCACAACTGCCAGCCAGTGCTATTTGGACGGCTCCGTATTTGTGACAGATGCGGAAACAGATATTGTTGTGCGCAGCAGTGGCGGTTCTGTGACTGGATTAGGATATTGCACCATCCCAGGCATTGTATGCGCCAGCACTACGGGCGAAGCGAAACTAACAGGTTGCACCATAAAAGGCACAAAAATAGAATCCGGCGGTGTAATCTTTATCAATGGCTCGAAGGTGTAAGGAGGTGTGTAAAACATGAACGAAGAACTAGAACAGCATATTTTGACCAAGCATGAAGACAGGCTGAATGATCACAGTAGGCGGTTGGACAAGCTGGAACAAGACGCAGCAGAAACACGGGTAAAATTGGATAACCTATGTGAAAAAATCAGCGGCCTGACACGGGTCCTGTATGGACTGTGTGGGCTACTGGCTACTACCATTGTTGGAATTCTGGTTTACGGAATCCAGAAAATTTTATTCTAGGAGGAATTTACTATGAGAAATTGGAAGCTATGGGCAAAGGCGGCAGCGGTCAGAGCAATTAAAACAATGGCGCAGACGGCTGTTGCAATGATCGGGGTGTCTGCGGTGATGCAGGAAGTCAATTGGATTGCAGTTGGATCCGCTGCGCTATTGTCTGGCGTGCTATCCATTTTGACCAGTGTGGCAGGTCTGCCGGAAGCGGGGGAATAAACTATGAATATCACAAACGCATTTTTAACGCACAACCGCCCGTATACCAAACGTTCCAGAACAACCGCCATTGCTATTCATTGGGTGGCAAATCCGGGTTCTTCCGCTATGCAGAATCGAAACTATTTTCAGAATACAGACGTAGAAGTGTCGGCGAATTATGTGATTGGGCTGGAGGGGGAAGTGATTTGCTGCATTCCGGATGCGGAGGTTGCTTGGTGCACCAATCAGGCAAACAACTACACGGTCAGCATTGAAAATTGCCACCCGGATTGGACGGGCGAATTTAATACAGCTACATACAACAGCCTGGTGGAGCTGACCGCCAATCTGTGCAAAAAATATGGACTGAATCCAATGAATCGCGGTGTAATTCGGCATTTTGATGTTACCGGAAAAAATTGCCCGAAGTGGTTCGTTCCAAAATCCAGGGGCGGCAGCGACACAGAAAACTGCGAACACTGGGCGAAATTCCTGTGGGATGTGAAAAATAAACTGGATGGAAAAACGCAGTCGGTGAAACAGCCAGCAGCTGCAAGCAGCAAAGCAGCGCCTAAGTCGTACCGTGTAAAAATTACAACTGATGCACTGAACATTCGAAAAGGCGCCGGCACACAGTACCCTGTTGTAGGCTGCATTAAAGATCGTGGTGTCTATACCATTATCGATACCTGTAATAAATGGGGATTTTTAAAATCGAAGGCTGGGTGGATTTGTTTGGATTATGCAAAGAAAATTTAAAACAAAAAACGGCGGTAACTATCATGTTACCGCCGCTATTTTTATGCTATTTTCGTGTTGCATTTCGTGTTGCATTTCGTGTTGCATCCTACTCCGATTCAGTGCAAAATTGGGCGTTTTGATGGAAAAAAAGTCGTCCGGAATGGAAATGCAAATATGAAAAAAACCGCGTAAATGCTAGAAAATCCAGCAAATACGCGGTTTTCATCTGGCGGAAAGAGAGGGATTCGAACCCTCGATACGCTATCAACGTATACACGAGTTCCAGTCGTGCGCCTTAGACCAGCTCAGCCATCTTTCCTTGACTCAACTATTTTATTATATCAGATCTTCTCATTATTGTCAAGATTTGATTGTAAATAAAATGTAAAATAAAGAAAAACAAACTGATTTTTAGTCTTTGAAATTACTTATTTTTCGCATCCCATTTTTTCTTTATAAAATATCCGCAAATACCAAGCAGCAGCATGGCGAATAAGAAACAAACCGCGAGCCAGTATCTGCCTTTCCAAATGCTTCCACCTAAAAATACAGAAAGCGCCGCCGATGGGAGTCTCGCAAGCGTTGTCAGAACAAATAGCCGCATGGGCTTGATTTTGGTATTAAAAGAAACAATATAGGTCAGTGCATCTTTCGGAAGTCCCGGCAAAAGGAATAAGGCAAATACCAAAACTTCGAGCTTCTTTTCGGTTGCAAGATATGCATACTTTTGCATTTTATCTTCCGAAACGAACAGAGAGACAATAGGACGGCCAAACTTCTGCACCAGATAGTAGACAATAACTGTTCCAAAGAAAAAGCCCACCATAGAAAGCAGCAGTCCAATCCCCTCTCCAAAGAGCAAGCCGCCAATAATCGGAACTGGCCCGCCCGGAATTACAGCAATGACCACTTGCGCAACTTGAAGCAAAACAAATAAGATTGGGGCAAAAATGCCAAACGTCTGCATTTTTTGCAAAATAATTGCTTGTCCTTCTTCCGAAGAAAGCAGACGAATCAACGGAATCATGGCAATTGACGTGACACAAAATACAACCGCTAAAATAACAGCTGCAAGAATCACATTTCTTTTTTTATGTGTGCTATCTCGTTTCATACAACATCAGCCTTCCTTAAAACGAAAGCATCAACTCCGAAACTATAATGGAATGATACTTTGAGAAGTTGTTCTTGATTACGATATCCACAACACCCTATTTCATGCAGAAGCAACCAACATTATGATAGATTCCTCCATTTTTGCAGTTCTTCCTGTGCTGTTTTCAGCAGCAACGAACTAGGCGATTCACCACCCATGATACGAGCGATCTCCGCAATGCGTCCTGCCGCATCAAGCGGCTGCACAAATGTTTGCGTTCTGCCATCCTGCACCTTTTTTTCAATCATAAAGTGATGTTCCCCCATCACTGCAATTTGTGCCAAATGCGTCACACACAATACTTGATGATTTTTGGAAACCTCCCGGAGTTTCATGCCGATTTTCTGTGCGGCCTTTCCGCTGACACCTGTATCAATTTCATCAAAAATCATCGTTGGAATGGCATCCTGATCGGCAGTGACACATTGCAGTGCCAGCATGATACGAGACAGTTCACCGCCAGATGCAATTTTCGCCAACGGCTTCGGCGTTTCGCCTTTGTTGGCGGAAATCAACAGTTCCATCGTATCCATGCCGTGAATGGTTAATTTTCCGGTCTGATGTGCCACATCCAATACAACATTGGGCATATTAAGAAATTCCAGCTGTTCCGTTACAGCTGCCACAAATTGTGCTGCCGTTTGTATGCGATACTGCGACAATTCTTTTGCCCGCTTAGAAACTTCCTCCAACAGCTGTTCCTTTTCCTTTTGCAGCGTCTGCAACTCTGCCTGATCGCTCTGCATGCTCTGTAATTCTTTTTTGGCTTCCTGATACCGATGAAGCAGTTCATCTCCCGTACATTGATACATCCGATTTAGGCGATAAAGCGCCTGCATCCGTGTCTGCAATTCCTGATACCGCAGCGCGTCGAATTCCATAGAAGACCGAACATTGCTGCATTCTGCTGCAATATCCCGCAGCTCAATGCTTGCAGCCTCCAGCCGCTCTTGCAGCTGCTGAAAAATTGGATTGAATTCCGTATAGGGCAGCAATTCAGAAGATGCCTGCTGAATCAAATCCACTGCACCGATATCCGACTCCTGATCCAATGCGCTTTGAACAGCCTGTAAGGCAGATGCAATCTGCTCCGTATGTTGCAGAAGATTGAATTCTTCTTCCATGGCAGCTTCTTCCCCAGGCTTCAGCTGTAGCTGCTCCACTTCTTCTACCAAACTTTGCAGATACTTTGCCCGTTCCTGCTTTTCCTGTTCGAATTTTCGAAGCTGACTATACCGTTTGGCTTTCTGCTGCAAAGCACGAAAACTGGTCTGATAAGCAGTCAGCACAGTGCTGTTTCCACCAAATGCATCAATCATATCCATATGTCGTTCCGGCGTCATCAGAATTTGATTGTCGTGCTGTCCATGAATATGAATGAGATGAACGCCCAACTCCCGGAGCATCGAAGCCGTTGCTGTACGCTGGTTGATGCGTGCAATGCTTCCGCCATCTGCTAAAATCTCACGGGTTAAGAGCAGCTCATCCGATCCATCCTCTAACTGATACTGTTTCAGCAATTCCACTACAGCAGGTGGAAGATGCGTAAACAAAGCGGAAATAATGGCACGTTCACAGCCCGTTCGAACCAAATCCCGTGAAACACGCTGACCCAAAACCGCATTGATTCCATGAATAAAAATGGATTTTCCGGCACCGGTTTCACCCGTAAAAACATGCAAACCGGTGGAAAATGAAATACGTGCCTGCTGAATCACTGCCAAATTTTCAATAAACAATTCTGTCAGCATGTCTTATTTTCCTCCTGTTGAATGGGATGATAAGTTTTTGCAAATGCAGCAGCCTGTTCCGGGGTTCGCATCAAAATAAAAATGGTATCGTCACCTGCCAACGTTCCGACAATATCCGGATGCTGCATCCGATCAAACGAAGCACAGGCTGCCTGTGCCATTCCGGCGTGGCAATGAATGGCAACCATATTCCCTGCATAATCGGTACGAATGATTGCCTCCTGCAACAATCCAAATGAAACAACCGATTGAGAAGGCGCCATATACCGATACTGGCCGGTTGTATCCCGCTGCTTGACCAGATGCAGCTGCTGAATGTCCCGTGAAAGCGTTGCCTGCGTCACCTGAATGTCCTGCTGTTGTAGGCGGCGCTGTAAGGTTTCCTGGGTGTCAATGACTTCCTGTTCAATGATGGATAAAATCAGCTGATGCCGTTCTTTTTTGGACACAGGACTCCCTCCTTCCATTCCAGGCTCTTAGTTGGTTTGCTGTCCTTTTATGGTTTGAATCATTTTTTGATTGAGCGAATCAAAAAATGTATTGCCGGACAGATCGATGATGTGCATTTCATACGGAGAACGATAAATTTGCAGACGATGCTGGGCATCCAACGGAACCGGCTGGTCGCCGTCAATGCAAATGTAAACATCATCTCCTGCCGGCTGTTTCAAGGTTAGGCAAAGCTGGCTGTCTTCCGAAAACAAAACCGGACGAACGGTAACAGAATGCGGACAAATCAAGGTCATCTCAATACAAAGCAATTCCGGCTCAATAATAGGGCCGCCTGCGGAAAGCGCATATGCTGTGGAACCGGTCGGCGTACTGAAAATGATACCGTCTGCACGATAACTTCCAATCAAAATGTCTTTTCGATATACAGAAAAGTCCAAAATTTTTGAAAACTGTCTGGAAATGCAAATTTCATTCAAAGCCGTATAATGCTGGATAACATGTCCCTTCTGATCCAGCAAGTCTCCACACAACAACATCCGCTTGGAAACACGGTAATCGCCTGTTTTCAAGCGGCGAATTTGGTAGAGTTCATTCCGTTCCATAGATGCCATAAAGCCAAGTCGTCCCATATTGATGCCGAGCAACTTGGTATCCGTTCCCATCAGATGCTTGGCACAGTGCAAAATGGTTCCGTCTCCGCCAATAGCAATTGCAAAATCAGCTTCTTTTGCCGCCTGGGTAAAATCCTGGAATTGCACATACGACTGATTCGAAAACTCATTCTGATACTGTGGATCAATGGTAACAGCAATGCCGTTTACATGCAGCAGCTCGCACACCTCTCTGGCGCAGGGCAGCGCACCGATCTTTTGAAAATTTGGGAAAATCACTGCATTCATATGCCATCCTCCTATGCAAATGCCTGCCGCACCACCGCAGCCAAATCCTGTGGCTGCGCCGAACTTGTACTATATTGTACAACCGCAAGATATTCTACATTGCCGCTTCCGCCCCGTATGGGCGAAGGAATCAAATGCTGCAAAGAAAGTCCATTCTGTGCCAGACAGGATAAAACCTGTTCCAATACACGCTGGTGAACCGACTGAGAGCGGACAATGCCATGCTTGCCAACACCTTCTTTCCCTGCTTCAAACTGCGGCTTAATGAGAAGAATCGCCATACCGCCCGGCTGCAAGAATCGCACCAATTCAGGAATAATCAAACGCAGAGAAATAAAAGAAACATCGACAGAAAGAAATGCAATCGGTTCTGCAACAGCTGTTTCCGGCAGCTTGCGAATATCTGTCTGCTCCAAGTTAACCACCCGAGCATCCTGCCGCAATTTCTGTGCCAATTGATCCCATCCGACATCAACCGCATATACTTTCTGGGCGCCATTTTGCAGCATGCAGTCCGTAAAACCGCCTGTAGAAGCGCCAATATCCATACAGACTGCCCCTTGCAACGAAAAGGAACCCAAAAGCGGAAGCGCTGCTTCCAGTTTCAGTCCTCCCCGTCCTACATATTGCAAACCGACATCGGTTACTGCAAGCTGATCGGTTTCTGATACACTGCGTGCTGCTTTGGTACAGACTGTTCCATTGATGGTGACACTTCCCTGCTGAATCAATTCTTTGGCACGCTGCCGGCTGGCTGCATAACCAGATTGAATCAAAGCGACATCAAGTCGTTCCATGCTCATTCCACTTCTCCCATTCCTGTAAGATTCGTTTCAGCATTGCTTCTTCGGAAAGTCCCATCTGTTCCAGCTGTACCTGCATCGGTGCCTGCCGAATGAAGTCTTTCGGTGCAATCCGGACATATGTCCCGGTATAACCCTGCTCCAACAGCTGATCTCCAAGCAGCTGGGAAATACCACCATAGTAATAGGCTTCCTCAAAAAACAGAATATGCCGATACGATTTGGCAATCTCCACAATGGCTTCTTGGATAGGGAAAATTCGTGTCAGCTTCAGCAAATCACATGGGCAAGCCATCTGATCTGCACGCTGTTTGGCATGATACAAAGCATCATAAATTCTGCCATAGGAAATCAAAAGTGTATCTGTTTTGTGACCGGAAACATGTGTATATTCCGTATTTAAAACAGACTGATCGAAGGTACTGGTATCTCTTCCACGGGGATAGCGAATACCAATCAGTCCCTTTTCCTCATAAATACCACGGCGCAGACACATGGTCAATTCATCGTAACAGGACGGAGCATACAGAACTGTACCCGGAATGGTGGAAAGATAGGAAACATCGAACAATCCATGATGTGTCTCTCCATCCTCTCCCACAACGCCAGCCCGGTCAATGCCAAGCACAACATGCAAACCACCAATTGCCACATCATGCAGCAGCTGATCATATGCCCGCTGCAAGAAAGAAGAATATACCGCAAATACCGGTGTTTGACCAGATGCGGCAAGCGCAGCAGCAAAGGTAACAGCATGCTGCTCTGCAATTCCTACATCGTAAAAACGGCTGGGATAAGCTCTTGCAAAATGCTGCAAGCCGGTTCCATGCTCCATCGCAGCAGTAATGGCACAAATGGATGGATCCCGCTGTGCAAGACGTGCCAGTTCCTTTCCGAACACATCCGAATAGGAACCCTTTGCTGCAATTTCCGGATTTCCCGTCTCCACGTTAAACTTAGAAATACCGTGATATTCACCCGGATTGCGTTCAGAGGGCAGATAGCCCTTTCCTTTTACAGTCAACACATGGACAAATACCGGACAGTGATACGTTTTTGCTGCACATAAAACGTCTTCCAATTCCTCCATATTATGCCCATCCACTGGCCCCAAGTATACAAATCCCAAATCCTCAAAGATGGTCGTGGAGCGAAAGATGGTATCCCGGACAGCATCTTTCGAAGACTTCAGCATTTTGATCATGGGAGCGCCGATGACCGGTGTTTGATTTAGTTTGCGTTCTACCCGTTGCTTGGCACGCACATACTTTTCTTTTCCTCGAATGGAAGACAGATACTTTGCAAAAGATCCCACGTTTTTTGAAATCGACATGGTATTGTCGTTCAAAATGACAATCAGATTGTTTTTTGCTTTTCCGGCATTATTCAGACCCTCATATGCCAAACCGCCAGTCAGTGCACCATCCCCTACGACTGCAACGGCATAATGCGTTTGGTCTCCTTGCAGCCGCATAGCTTCGGAAATTCCACCTGCGACGGAAATGGCAGTACTGCTGTGTCCGCTGATAAACGCATCATGTACCGATTCTTCCGGCTTTGGAAATCCGGAAATGCCGTGTTCCTGGCGCAAGGTATGAAATTGTGCATAGCGTCCCGTTAAAATCTTATGCGTATAGCATTGATGCCCGACATCCCATACAAATTTGTCCTTTGGAGAATTGAATACCCGATGCATGGCAACGGTCAATTCTACGGTTCCAAGATTGGATGCGAGGTGCCCGCCCGTTTTGGAAACGGTGGTAATCAAAAACGTTCGGATTTCCTGACAGAGCGCCGTACACTGCGCATAGGTCAGCTTTTTCAAATCCTCCGGTCCATGCAAATGATCCAAAAGGTGATCTTCTGCCATTCGTTGTTTTTTTGTATCCATACGTCAATCGGAGTTGTGGTGCAGTCTCCTCCGTCACCTCATTTCTTTCTTTCCAGCAATTCCTTTGTGAGATCCACTAGAACGGCATGTTCCGCAAACGGCTGCAATGCCTCTATTGCTTCTTGTGTCAAACGATTTGCTTCTTCCCGTGCAGCATCAAGTCCAAGCAGTGTCACAAATGTCTGCTTATGTTCCTCTGCATCACTGCCAACCGGTTTTCCAAGTACTTCTGTCGTGCTGGTCACATCCAGAATATCATCTACAATCTGGAAGGCAAGCCCCAGACAAGCTCCATAGTGATCTGCCTGCTGAATGGTTTCTTCCGATGCACCGGCTGCAATGCATCCCATTTTGCAGGCAGCCCGAATCAAAGCACCGGTCTTGGCTGCACACATCACCTGTAAATCTTCTACCTGTACATCGGAACGCTGCTCATTTTCCATATCCATGACCTGACCGCCGATCATGCCAAGGTACCCCGTCGCATCCATTAAAACACGCACCAACTGCAATTTTACAGCATCTTTCAAGGTAGAATCCTGCAAAATGGTGTGTACCGCATGAACGGAAAGGCCATCTCCTGCCAGAATGGCAGTAGCTTCCCCAAACGCTTTATGGCAGGACGGTTTTCCACGCCGGTAATCGTCATTGTCCATTGCCGGAAGATCATCGTGAATGAGCGAAAAGGTATGTATCATTTCCAAAGCGCAGGCTGGTGCCATCGCCTGTTCTGCCGTTCCACCGCAAAGCTTGCAAAACTCTAAGACCAAAAACGGACGAATGCGCTTTCCGCCCGCTTCCAAGGCATAACGCATTGCATCGACAACATGCTTCTGCCGTTCCGCCTGTTCATACTGCGGAGCTAGCTGGTCAAGTGCTGCTTCAATCTGCTTTAATTGTGCCTGCATATACTGCGTGTGTTCCTGCGTCATGATAAAGCCTCCTTTTCCTCTGCCGGATGTTCTTCTATAGTAAGCTGCTGCTTGGCTGCATCCAGCTCCTTTTGACACTGCATCGCAACTCCCAGTCCCTCCTGATAGAGCTGAACCGATTCTTCCAGGGACAACTCTCCTTTTTCCAAAAGCTGCGTAATTTCTGAAAGCCGCTTCATTTGTGCTTCAAATGTCATGATGCTCCCCTTTCTCAAGTGCCTGTACGGGTATGGTTCCATCTTGCAGCTGAATCACAAGATGATCTCCAGGCTGAATTTGATCAATGGATTCCACTACTTGTTCCTGTTGATAAACGAGGGCATACCCTCGAGCCAATACTTGCAGCGGACTCAGCGCATGCAGTTTGGTACAAAGTGTTTGCAGACGCATCTGCTGATTTTGCAGCAATTGCTGCATGGCACGGTGCAGACGCAACTGATTTTGATGAAGCTGTTCGGCTGCATGCACCGTCTTTTGATGAGGAGATGCCTGCTGCAACCGATGCATCAACCGAAGATACGCCTGCTGATGACGTTCCCATAAAACCTGCATTGCCGTTTGCAGACGATGCTGCATCTGCAAGACCTGCTGCATCAATTGCGCACAATCTGGAACCGCCAATTCTGCGGCAGCCGACGGTGTCGGTGCACGCAAATCCGCTGCATAATCCGTAAGTGTATAATCGGTCTCATGTCCGACTGCAGAGATAATGGGAACCGTACAGTGATAAACTGCCATGACAACCGATTCCTGATTGAATGCCTGCAAATCTTCGGCAGAACCGCCGCCCCGCCCAACAATCAACACATCGCAGTTTTGTGCCTGTGCCGATTCTATTGCATGACAAATCGAGGCTGCTGCCCCTTCCCCTTGTACCTGTGCTGGGAAAACTGCCAGTGTTGCAAGCGGATACCGTCTTCCGATGACGTTTTTCACATCCTGCAAAGCAGCACCTGTTCCAGAAGTTACCACACCAATTTTTTGCGGCCATGCCGGAATCGGACGTTTGGCTTCCTGCGCAAAGATACCAAGAGCCGTCAATTTTTGCTTCAGAAGAGAAAGTGCCTGATACTGAGCGCCTGCTCCATCCGGCTGCATATCAGTTACATAGAGCTGAAATGCACCATCCCGTTCAAACAAGGAAGCCGTCGCTGCTACAATCACATTCATTCCATCTTTTGGGACGAATCGTACACGCTGTGCCAAATTGCGGAACATCACTGCTTTTACACTGCTCTCCGCATCCTTTAAGGTGAAATAAAAATGCCCAGATCGAATGTGATTGGTAAAATTGGAAAGTTCCCCACGCACCAAAATGCCATTGAGCGCATGATCTTCTTTCAGCTTGAACCCAACATAGCGATTCAGCTGAGAAACGCTTAAAATAGCCATTCTGCTCCTCCTTCCTGCAAAGCTGCAAAGACGGCTGCGCCGACTGCATTGTCACAGGAAAATTCCGGCTTTGTAAAAATGCCGCCGAATGCATGCTGCAATGCTGGACGAATCCATAGATTGGACATGACGCCGCCGGCATAAAGCACCGACATGGTTCCGACCTGTTTCCAGGCTGCCTGCGTCATTTGATAAATGGTCTCCCGAATCATGGTCATGCAGTAACAGGCAATATCCTCTGGAAGTGCTCCCTGCTTCTGCATCGTGTCACACTGATTCTGCAAACCCGACAAGCAGCAGTTCACGCCTTTTATAGTGGGATGCACCCGGAACGTTTTCTGACTCTTCTGTGCCAGCTGTTCCAGCTGCTTTCCGCATGGGAATTGCAGTCCCAGCATCAACCCGACCCGATCAATTGCCTGCCCGGCTTTTAAATCCAGCGAAGTTCCAATGGGCGTAATTTCCAGAATCTTTGTTGCATGTGGCGTGCAGAGTAAACTGTCTGTTGTTCCACCGCTGACATGAAATGCAAGAAATGGTTGCTCCAGATAGGAAAGGGCATTTGCGCCATATAGCGCAGCCAGGACATGTCCAATCTGGTGAGAAGTCTCGTAAACTGGAACCCCCGTAACAGCTGCAATCGCATGTGCCGTTCCGGAGCCGCATAGAAAGCAGGGCATATAGGAATCTGCTCGGTTGCGGGGCCGTGTGGTGACACCAATTGCAGAAAGCGCTTGCAACGGCTGTGAACAAAGATTCTGTAACAACTGCGGAAGCTGCCGGGTATGATGAAAAACGGCATCGCTTTGCCGCAGCCCTGCTTCACCGGCTTTTACCGGAAGCAATTGTTTTTCCTGACGGACACCTTCCGGCCACAGCCGTGCAGTAGAAGTGGTATAGTTGCTTGTATCCAACCCCAGATACTCAGGCATTGGTTAGTTCCTCCTGTGCAGCAGCATCTGCACCTACCTTTGGCTGACTGCGGGAAATAGCGCCAAGCATGCCATTGATAAAGGCAGTATCTTCCTGATAGGAATACGCATGAGACAGCGTAACGGCTTCACTGATGGCTGCGTTTACTGGCATATCTTTTTCAAAGTACATCTCATACAATGCAAGTTCTAAGATGGAAAGATTCACTTTTGGAATACGATGTATGCTGCGGCTCTTACTAAATGTACGAATTAACTGCTGAATCTCTTCTTCATGTGCAATGACACCTTCTACCATCTGCTTCACATCCTGATTCACTTCCAGCTGCTGCACCTCTTCCGCAAGTGCATACAATTCTTCCAAAGAATCCGGCTGAAACATCCGTTCAAATAAAATCAAAAAGGCGCATTCTCTTACTTCATGTCTTGTCATAATGACCTCCCAAATCAACAAAGGCTGCCGTATCCCATTCCGATACAGCAGCCTTTGTTTGTTATATTCTCCCTACTGCCAAAAGAAAATCAACGCAATTCTCCCTTTTCGGCAGAGATTATCTTTTTCCAGTTTCCGCACTTCCTGCTGTATCTAGAAGCGTTACCTCTATTATATCAGAAAAATGCAAAAAGTACAACTATTTTACCTCAAAAATTCTGATTTTTTCAGAAGGAACCGAAATTTCTCCCAAAATAACATCCTTGATGGCAGCAGCCTGCGCAGAATCCAGACCCTCTGTCTGTACTACAACCTTTGCGCTTTCCCCATCCAGATACACAATACATTCCTGGTATCCCATAGATTTAATCATTGACTCGATATTACTTTCACTTTCAATCAACTGAGAGGTTTCCACCGCTGCCAAAGCATCTGTTACACGCTCGTCTTCCGTCAAGTCTCCGCCACCCATAATGGTTTGCAACGTAGAAACCGCTTCATCCCGGCTGGCGGAACGATTGAGTCTTGCCTGTGCAAAATAATCGGAAGCGCTTAACGCACCATTTGCCGCTGCTTCTTCCAATGCATCTGAATCCGCAGACTGTTCTTCCTCTGCGGCAGCAGAATCCGAAGCTTCGGATTCTGCCTTTTGACTGCTTGCCTGTGGTGCATTGACAAATTCCGTGTCTCCATATGTAATGGAATCGGAAACCTGCGCCTTCTTCTGTCCGGTCAGATCAGAATCTGACAACGCATAGTTGACATAAACGGCTACGGCCAGCATCAGGGTCAGGCAGGATAAAATCACCTGTTTTTTTCCAATGATAAAGGATGGTTTTTTCATAGTAAGCGATTCCTTTCAAGAAGTTTGTTTTGCAACACATATTTGACTGGTTCGTAAATTCAGTGCCGCCGATACGGCACGAATGATCTGTTCTTTTACCACATTGCGGTCACCTCCTTCACATACAATCACAATACCGTTGATCTTCGGATGCACAATGGTTTCCAGCAGCGGCGATTCCGTCCCACTGCTATTGACCAAAACGCATTGCTGCTGGCTGCTAGAGTGTCCTGCATCTTCGCTGACAGAAGCATCCTGCTGATAGACGTAGGATGCCGTGTTATTGGCTGTCACCAAAACCTGACAGGCGCCGACTCCATCAATACGACCCAGAATCTGCTGCAATTGCTCTTCCAGATCCCGACAGTATGTTTCTGCCGTAAGAAGAGAAGCATCCGTAGCAGATTCCGCAGAAACAGAAGATTTTGTTTCCTTTGAGCCCGTATCATGCAGCCCGGACAGCAGAATCATCACCAGACCAATGACACCAAGCAGTACCACAAGGCGTACACCGTTTTCATGTAGGAGCCACTGTTTGAGCCGTTTCAGCTGTTGGGTATACAAGCTGTTCCACTTCCTTTCCAAAATAAGTTTCCAATACTGCCTGCACAGCTTCTGTTTCATCACTCCATACGGTTACTTTACTGATAGATATGCTGTTGTCCGACTGAATATGCACCTCTGTCTCAATGGATTGCCAAGAGATGTTCTGCTGCGCCAATGCGTCAGCAAGAACCTGCTTCACATTTTCTTGTGCAAGTTGAATGGTCTGATCCGAAACGGCATTCGCAATCGCCTGCGTATCCACCGATTCTGCTGTAAAAAAAGAGGACGCACTCCAATCATCCTTCCAGTGCAAAATGGGCGTAAAAACAGCGAGCAGAAAGACACAGGACAGCAGCAAACTCAATTGATGACTCATCTTTTCATTGGGCTTCATGGCATGCACCAGACCGGTCAAAAGACTCATGACACAGGTAATTCCCACCATTGCCTGCAAGGACTGCATCTTGATTCACCCCCTCAATCCATAATTCCATCCTACATCCTATATTTGTCCGCTGCTCAGTCCGATTACAATAGCAGTCGCCACAAGAAACATCATGGCAAAACACGTAACCACTGCAAAGGTGATGGAAAGAACCTGCTCCGTATTGCGCAGAAGCCGTGCCAACTGCGGAACCGAAAACAATTCCGCAGTGGCAGCTGCCAAAGTGACAACCAAACGATACAAAAATACATGCAGAAAAACCGGTAAAAAGAGCAAGCAAAGAACGATCATTCCAATTGCTCCGGTGGCACTTTTTAAGATTCCAAGGCTTCCTCTTACGGTACTGTATGCATCCGAAACAGCTCCCCCGATCACCGGTACAAAATTGGAAACCACATACTTTGCCGCTTTGGTGGCTGCGCTGTCTGCCGCACCACCCACGAAACTTTGTATGGAAACCACACCCAAAAAAATGGCCATGCAAAGACCAAGCAGCCAGATGGTGACTCGTTTCACGGCACGAATGAATCCGCCCAACGAAACCGATGGATTCACACCGTCTACAATGGACATGGCAAATGTCATGCTCAAAAGCGGCAACAGAATTCCAGCGAGAAACTGCATGATACAATTGGCAAGTCCGCACACAGCCGCTTGATAGCAGACCGCTGTACCAGTATGACCGCCTGCTGCCAAAATGCCGGCAAACACCGGTACAAATGTCATCATAAACGAAGCGCCCTGCTGCAAGGTATCTTTCACAGAAAGAAAGCAGGCACTGAGCGGCTGCCCCAACACAAGTGCAGCAGCTAACACACACACCATTTCATAAATAGGGCCTGTCTGCTTTTGCAGCCCGGTTCCACCTACGCTTTGCAGAACTGCCGTAAATAGAATCAAAATCAACAGGGTTCCAAATAGTTGAAACGGCGCTTCTGCTTTTTCCACGGCATCTTGGAAAAAAGCGGACAGAATATCCAGAAACTGCAAATCCAGAAAGGAGGACGGATCCCGTATGGAAACACCAAATCGTTCCAGTGCGGAAGAAACGGAAGCATCTACCGACTGAAACAGCGTATCGGCTCCGCTTGCGGCAGTCAGTTCTTCCATGGAATCCTCGGCAGAAACAACCGGACTGCATCCAAAAAGCAACCCGCCAATCACCAGTAACATCCAACATCCTTTTCGTTTCATGATCCGTTTAATACTCCTGTTAAAAGTTCTAGCACTTGTTTCAGCATGGGCAATGCCAACAGCACCAATGTCAATCTTCCCCAGAGTTCAGCTGTCCCTGCCAATGCCGTCTCTCCGCAGTCCCGGCATAAATCCACTGCCAGATTGGTCAGGTAGCACACGCCCAATGCCTTCCAGATTACCGATAAATAAGATCCCGGCAAATTGGTCTTGGCATATAGCTCCTGAATGGTTTCTGCAATGGGGGAAAGATAGGAAAGAATCGCCAACAAGACAATAACACAAACCCCAATGGAACAAAGCAATGCCTGTTCCTTGTGATATTGCTTCAACAGCGTAGCTGCAATGGCACCGATCAAACAAATTGCCGCAGCTGTTCCCGTTTCCATTACCATAATCCAAACACCGTTTTCACCTGATCGAACAAGTCCCCAATTTCCTGAATAATCAGCATCAAGACAACAATCAATCCGGCAAGTGTCGTCATCATCGCCTGTTCTTCTCGTTCCGCACGTTTTAAAACAAGATTCAACACCGCCACAATGATACCTGTTCCTGCAATCTTAAAAATTAAATCGATATTCATCGTCTCTCATTTCCTTAGCAAAAAAGAACTGCCAGCAGCAATCCAGCCAGCAACCCCAAACTGCGGTAAAGCTTTCCTTTTTTCTGATATGTGACACGGTAAGTATCCTGAAACCGCTGCAATTGAATATGTGCCTGTGACAAGGCGGAAAGCTGCCCCTCCAAATCCGTTGTCCCAAGTTCTTCCCCCAACTCCAGCAAAACTTCTTTGACTTCTGGTGAAAGATGCTTTTCTACCTGCACCTGTTCTGACCAAGCTTGTACAAATGGAGTCTGCTGCTGCATATGCGCCGCTGTCTGGGATAAGAACTGGAACTCTTGGTAAACGGAACGATTGGAAAAGGTATCCAGTAATTCCCCGAGCGTACTCATCTGATACTGCATCAGAACTCCCATTTCCCGTAAAAAACTGCATAACTTTTCAGTTTGCTCCAGTTTCATGCGCAGCTTTCCGGAACAAGCCATTCCTGCCATGGCACCACAAAGAATCAAAAAAATCAACCCAATCCATTTCATGTACGCTGTACCTCTTGTATTGCCTGCACCGTTCCGCACGCAGCACCTGTTCCAAGCAGACAGATGTGAGAAAAGACCTGCTCCTGTAGCAGCCTCTGCAGTTGCGGCCGCTGATAAGCGTCCGCAATAGAAGCTGCATGCGCTGTTGCAAGCAGCTTGACACCGCAGCCATGCACTTGCAACAAAGCATCCCGGTCTTGTTCTGTGCTGATTTCATCACAAACCAAATAGCTTGGCGTCATGACACGCAGTCCGGTTAAAATGCCTTCCCATCTGGTAAATCCATCATAAATATCGGTATGGAGTCCCACATCATGCTGCGGCATGCCATGCCAAACAGCTGCCAATTCCCCACGTTCATCCACCAAAGTTACTTTTTCCTGCCTGCCAACCAACCGACACAGATCCCGAAGAACCGTTGTCTTTCCACTTCCAACCGGACCGACCAGCAGCAAGCTGTCCGGCAGTCTTTGATGCAGCCGCTCCAAAATAGATATGGCACAGCCCGGAACAGATCGTGCAATTCGAATGTTTAAACTGCTGATGGATTTTAACTGAGAAAGCTTCCCCTCTTTATAAACTGCTGTCCCGGCAATGCCCACACGATTGCCGCCTTTTATGGTGATGAATCCTTCTGTTAATTCCTTCGTATAATGATAGACGGAATACTCACAAATTGCCTGAAAGGTATCCTGTAAAGCTCGATCTGTTACTATGAGCGCCTGTTCTGGCTGACTGGTTCGTGTCCCATTGGCACAGAGCCACTGCTCTGCTCCATTCATGGTAATACCGATGGGTCGTCCAATCCGCAGGCGAATCTCCTGCATTTCTTCCAGGAGTTGCATCCGTTCCAAAGCAGAGCGGATGGTCAAAGGCAAATACCGAAGGACTGCATGGATATTTTGATGGATTCCATTCATTTGACTTCTCTCGCTTTCTTCATTTGTTACTGCATTCTATGCAGCAACCTGACAAGCTATGCTGTCCATTCTGCACGAAAATGGGCAAAAAAAGAAGCAGTCTTCTGTGTCAAACACAGAAGACTGCTTTCCATTTTATGATGTTCTGTTATCAACAGATCCTTAAAGTGCAAAAGAACCCGTTTCGCCGTTGATTACATAGTAAACCATGTCTTCTTCCGGCTTTACATAAAGCTGTACATCCTTAGCGGCTGTTTTTGCCTGCTTGGTTGCATCTGCCCAATTCTGTACGGCCTGCTCTGCCAGATCATCTGTAGAAAGGTCTTTTCCGCCATACTGCAAGTTTACTGTTACGGTCTTCTTTACACGTGGTGCAGCTGTCTTCTTTGCAGCTGGTGCCTTCTTTGCAGCTGGTGCTGCTTCAGCGGCAACCGGTGCTACAGTTGCTTTTACAGTCTCAACGGTCTCTACAACCGGCTTTGCGGATGTTGTCGGAGCAGTAGCTGCTGTTGTTTTCTTTGTTGTTCTAGCCATGATTGTTTCCTCCTTCAGTCAGTCATGAAAACTTACTTGTTTACGGTTTCCTTCAGGTTTTTACTTGCTTTAAATACCGGTGCTTTTGATGCAGGAACCTGAACCGGTTCACCGGTACGAGGATTCTTACATTCCTTTGCATTGCGCTGCCGTACTTCAAAAGCGCCAAAACCAGAAATTGTTACCTTATCTCCAGCTGCAAGTGCATCAGTAATTGCAGCAAAAACACCTGTTAAAACACGTTCTGCATCCTTCTTGGTGCAATTTGTCTTTTCTT
>UMHJ01041679.1_pt1 | contig 33775 bp, 27 predicted proteins | sample 1965511 | NCBI WGS metagenome assembly UMHJ01 (sample SAMEA4836096, study PRJEB28245) | human gut metagenome | biome: gut microbiome; material: fecal sample | place: Denmark | collected 2008
AGCAGGCTTATTGCATAAGATTATTATACCGAACTCACGTTAAGTTATTTTCCTCGGCAAAACAAGTTGTTTTCCTTGGCAAAATAACTTGTTTTGATATCCGTGCCCGATATCCTGTCTCGTCATCCATTGGGATACTATCGGCTCACTTGCTTCCTGCCGCATGGCGTGCAGTGTCTTGATATGCGAAAAGCGGCAAATCCCGTAATGGAATTTGCCGCTTTCATGTGTTGCGGAGGCAGGACTCGAACATGCGACCTCCAGGTTATGAGCCTGGCGAGCTACCAACTGCTCCACTCCGCGATGTGTCATTCAACCCGTTTCCGAATTGCGAGTGCAAAGGTACAACTATTTTCTGACATGGCCAAATATCTCCATGGCAAAATGCGCTGTTTAATAGATTTTAATACTTTTTGCTTGTGTATATGAAATATATTGCATACTTTTGCCCATAGTTACTTTGTTGTGCAATAAAATTATAGGGAAAGCTATATGTCTGTATCCAAGACCCGACAAATGTTGGTAGACGTGGCGAGGCAGTTGTTCGCCAAGAACGGCGTGGCCAATACCACCATGAATGATATAGCCTTGGCTTCTGGCAAAGGTAGGCGTACTGTGTATACTTATTTCAGTAGCAAGGAGGAAGTATACTATGCCGTCATAGAGGGAGAACTGGAGCGCCTCTCAGACAAACTGGACGAGGTGGCTTCCAAGAAGATAAGGCCTCAAGAGAAAATCATAGAGCTGATTTATACCCACTTGAGCATGATCAAGGAAACGGTGGTCAGGAACGGCAACCTGAGGGCAGAGTTCTTCCGCAATATATGGACCGTGGAGAAGGTGAGGAAAAACTTTGACGAGGACGAGATAGAGCTTTTCCGCAAGGTGTATGCCGAGGGCAAGGCCGACGGGGAGTTCGATATCGACAACGTGGACTTGGTGGCGGATATCACCCATTATTGTATCAAGGGCCTGGAAGTCCCTTTCATCTATGGCAGACTTGGCCATGGCCTCACCGAGGAGTCCAGCAAGCCGCTCGTGGCAAAGGTGGTATATGGTGCGTTAGGCAAGTCCAGCAACAAGTTGACCCGCTGACAGGGAAGAAAATGACTTTTTAAAACATATCAAACAAATTAACAAAATGGGATTATTGACAGGTAAGACGGCCCTGATTACAGGTGCCGCGCGCGGTATTGGCAAGGCCATCGCGCTGAAGTTCGCCGAGGAAGGCGCGAACATTGCTTTCACCGACTTGCAAATAGACGAGAACGGGAAGGCTACCGAGAGTGAGATCGCCGCTAAGGGCGTGAAGGTGAAGGGCTATGCCAGCAACGCGGCAGACTTCGCCCAGACCGAAGAAGTGGTGAAGGCCGTGAAGGAAGAGTTCGGCTCAATAGACATCTTGGTCAACAACGCCGGTATTACCAAAGACCAACTGATGTTGCGCATGACGGAACAGCAGTGGGATGCCGTTATCGCGGTCAACTTGAAGAGCGCCTTCAATTTCATTCACGCTTGCGTGCCCGTGATGATGCGCCAAAGAGGCGGCAGCATCATCAACATGGCCTCAGTGGTAGGCGTGCACGGAAACGCAGGCCAGAGCAATTATGCCGCTTCCAAGGCGGGTCTTATCGCTTTGGCCAAGAGCATTGGCCAGGAAATGGGTCCTAAGGGAATCCGTGCCAACGCTATCGCTCCTGGCTTTATAGAGACCGCCATGACCGCCGCTCTTCCTGAGCAAGTGCGCAAGGACTGGATGACCAAGATACCTTTGCGCCGTGGCGGTACGGTGGATGATGTCGCCAATACGGCTCTCTATCTGGCTTCTGACCTCTCCAGCTATGTAAGCGGACAGGTGATACAGGTAGATGGCGGCATGAACATGTAAAGCATGAGGGTAGTCTACGAAGACAATCACATCATCATCGTCTCCAAGGAGAGCGGGGAAATCGTCCAGGGCGACAAGACCGGCGACCAGCCCCTCTCGGAGACCGTGAAAGAATACCTGAAGGAGAAGCACCACAAGCCAGGCAACGTGTTCCTGGGTGTGGTGCATCGCCTTGATAGGCCAGTGGCGGGACTGGTGGTGTTCGCCAAGACCTCGAAAGCCTTGTCCAGGCTCAACGAGATGTTCCGCGTGGGCGACGTGAAGAAAACCTATTGGGCCATTACCCGGCAGTTGCCTCCCAAAGAGGAGGACACGCTCACGCACTGGCTTGTGAGAAACGAGAAACAGAACAAGAGTTACGCCTACGACAGGGAAGTGCCCCATGGCAAGCAAGCCGTGTTGCGTTACAAATTGATAGGGCGTAGCGACAATTACTCTCTGTTGGAGGTGAATCTCATGACAGGGAGACATCATCAAATAAGATGCCAATTGGCTAAGGTAGGTTGTCCCATCAAGGGCGACTTGAAGTATGGCGCGCGGCGCAGCAATCCGGATGGCAGCATTTCGCTGCTGGCCAGGCGGGTGTGCTTCGTGCATCCTGTTTCAAAAGAAGAAATCCGCGTAGAGGCTCCTTTGCCTGATGACACGCTTTGGAAGGCTCTCGCTCCTACATAGCAGACCTTTATGAAAAAGAAACTCCGTTGGATAGGTTTGGCGTTGCTTTCGCCTTTCTTGCTGATAGCGTTGTTGGCGATTGCGCTTTATCTGCCCCCCGTGCAACAGTGGGCGGTGAAGCAGGTCACCGCCTATGCTTCCCAGCAAACGGGAATGCAGATTTCCGTGGATAGAGTACGGCTGCGTTTCCCGCTGGATTTAGGCGTGGAAGGCATAAAGGTCATCAAGCGAAACGACTCCTTGCCCCAGGTGAAAGACACCGTGGCGGATATCAAGACATTGGTGGTCAACGTGCAGTTGCGTCCGTTGTTCCACAAGCAAGTGATGGTAGACGAGCTTAGCTTCAGGCAGATGAAGTTGAATACCAGCACTTTTATTCATGAAGCTCGGATAGAGGGAGACATAGAGGAGATGAAGGTCAAGTCACACGGCATAGACTTGACCAAGGAAACTGTCAGGGTGAACGACGCTTTGCTGGATGGAGCTCGTCTCCTGGTGGCTTTGAGCGACACGGTGCCGCCAGACACCGCTGCGTCAGAGCCTACGCGATGGAAGATTATGGTAGACAATCTGCTCCTGAAGTCGTCACGGGTAGCCGTGCGAATGCCGGGAGACACGATGCGTATAGGTGTCTCCATGACAGACGCGAGGGCTAGTGACACACATATAGATCTCTACAAAGGTCTCTACAGAGTGAGGAAATTGGAATGGAATGGTGGCGGGCTTACTTATGACAACGTATATGCCGTCAAGGCGGCGAGGGGATTAGATCCTAATCATCTTGCCCTGAATGGCATCCATTTGCGGGTGGATTCCTTGTCCTATCAGGCTTCTTGCCTCTCGTTGGCCTTGCGCCAGTGTGCCTTCCGGGAACAGAGCGGTATTGAGTTGACAAAGCTGACAGGCAACGTGAAGATGGACAGCGCTACGCTGGAATTGCCTTTGCTTCAATTGCGCACGCCGGAGTCTAGTCTTTCCGCCAAGATTGCCATGGATTTGAACGCTTTCGACGAGAAAGACCCAGGCGAACTCCGTGCCGTGCTGCATGCCAGCTTGGGCAAACAAGATATTATGAGACTGGCGGGTGATATGCCCGATGAGTTCCGCAAGCATTGGCCCAACTATCCTTTAGCCGTCGATGGTTCCGTAAAGGGAAACATGAAGAGGGTGACGCTCACGGGATTGAAACTGAATCTTCCCACTGCCGTAAGAATGGAAGCCAAGGGCTGGTTGGCTGACGTGACGGACATGGACAGGCTGAGAGCGGATATCGACGTGGACATGAGAACCTATCAACTCGGATTTGTGCCCGCCATGCTGAGTCCGGGTTTGGAGAAAACGGTGCGTGTGCCTGATAACATCCATTTGTCTGGCAACGTGACGGCCAAGGGAAGTACTTACGGAGCCCAGCTTGCCATGAAAGAAGGAAGTGGTGAAGTGCGGTTGAAAGGCAGCCTGGACACTAAGCGCATGGCCTACGACGTGGACTTGTCCGCCAACGCGCTCCAGATTGCCCATTTCCTCCCTGGCCAAGAATTGCAACCTTTTACAGGAGATTTGAAGGCCAAGGGCGTTGGCACGGACATTTTCTCTCCCCGCACCCGTTTGAAGGCTCAGGCCAGTATACGGAAATTTGGCATGGGCACCTACAATCTGGGCGGTGTTCAAGGGGATGTGGACATGGCGAATGGCAAAATGGCTCTTCATGTAGATGGGGATAATGACCTGATGAGGGGTGCGCTAGCCTTGCAAGGGTTCACTGACAACCGCAAGCAACTGCAAGCCACCATGGAGGCCAATATCGGCAAGATAGACCTTTATAACCTGAAATTGACCAAAGAGCCCATGGCTTTGGCGTTGTGTGGACATATCGATGTCGCCACCAACTACAAGGATTATTATATGGTGAGGGGATTGTTGAGTGACTTGGGCATCTATTATGAGGACAATCGCTATCACCCAGAAGCGTTTGAGCTGGATCTCTTGACCCGCAAGGATACTACCCATGTGGCCATGAATTCGGGCGATTTCAATTTGTCGCTGGATGGCAAGGGCAGCTATGAGCAATTGTTAAGCCAAGGGAATAAGTTTGTTGATGAACTTCTCGCCCAACTCAAGAACCGCAAGATTGACCAAGCGGCTTTACGCGCGAAATTCCCCAGCATGAAGGTGAAACTCAACGCCGGGCGAAACAATTTGCTTTCTCGCACCTTGGGCTGGTATGGATATACAATCAAGAACGCGGAGATAGATCTCGCTTCTTCTCCAAAGGTAGGAATGGGCGGGCATATCACCATAGACTCTCTTGTGGCGGGAGGTTTCTTGATAGACACAATTCGTTCAAGAGTACTTACGATAAGAGATACTACCCGATATCAAATCCTGGTGGCCAACAACAAGCACAATCCGCAATACGTCTTCCGCTCCTACACTATGGGCGAGGTGTTTGAACGAGGCTCCAATATCTTGACCCAGCTCTATGACGCAAAGGGCAGGCTGGGCATGAAGCTGGGATTGGTTGCCGTAATGGAACCCAACGGCTCCAGGGTGAGTCTTATAGACCGGAACCCCGTGATTGGTTATAAGACTTTTACCGCTAACGAACGCAATTACATTTATTTGGGCAGTGACCAACGTGTCTACGCGGATATGGTGTTGGCCGCGGAAGACGGCACGGGCATCCAGCTTTATTCAGATAACGATAATACCGAGGCGCTACAAGACCTCACGTTGAGCTTGGGCAAGATAGAATTGGGAGACGTATTGAGCGTGATTCCCTACCTGCCCGATATCACGGGTACGCTGGACGGAGATTTCCACGTGATACAAACGCAAGACGCTTTCTCGTTATCGTCTAACTTCACTGTAGACGAGATGACTTATGAGGGCGCCCGCCTAGGTGATGTGGGCAGTGAATTTGTCTATATGCCTTTGGCGGACGGCACCCATACTGTTGACGGCATCTTGATGGCAGATGGCAAGGAGGTGAGCACGGTAACAGGTTCTTACCTTTCCGAGGGAGACGGATATATGGATGTTACAATGAGTATGGAACGCATGCCTTTGCAGTTCTTCAACGCTTTCTTGCCTCGCAAGTTGTTAGGATTGCGAGGTTATGGCGAGGGAAGCCTGGAAGTGAAAGGCTCCATGAGCCAACCCGAAGTGAATGGAGAGGTGTTCCTGGACTCTGGCTATGTGGCAAGTCCCACCTATGGCGTGCAGATGCGTTTTGCCGATGACCCCGTGCGCATCGTCAACAGCCATTTGTTATTCGAGAACTTTGAGATGTATTCCGATAATGGCAGCCCATTGATTATCGCGGGCGAGCTGGATTTCTCCAATCTCGACGACATGGCCATGGATATTCGTATGCGGGCGGAGAACTTCCAAATCATCAATGCCAAGAAGAGCCGTTACGCGGAGGCTTATGGCAAGGCTTTTGTCAATTTCACGGGTATGATGCGCGGGCCTGTCTCCCGGCTGAATATGTTTGGCAGTCTCGGTGTGCTGGGTTCTACGGATATGACCTATGTATTGAAAGAGTCGGAGCTGGTCACCGATAATCAGTTGGATGAATTGGTGAAGTTCACGGATTTCCGTGATACCGCGGAGATGGTGGTCAAGCGACCGCCTTTGGAAGGTTTCAATATGTCGTTGAGCATGCATATAGATGAGTCGGCGCATATTATCTGTGGACTGAACGCGGACTTGTCCAACTATATCGATTTAATGGGTGGCGGTGACCTGCTTATGACTTACGGCACAGCCAAAGGCTTGCAGCTGTCGGGACGCTATACGCTCAGTAATGGCGTGATGAAGTATTCTTTGCCTGTGATACCTTTGAAGACTTTCTCCATAGAGGACGGAAGCTATATTGAGTTTATGGGAGACCCGATGAATCCTAACTTGAACATCACTGCCACGGAATTGATAAAGGCCAACGTGGATGACGGAAGCGGCGTGGGCAGGTCTGTGGATTTCCATTGCGGCGTGAAGTTGACGCAAAACCTCAACAAGCCTGGTATACAGTTCATTATTTCCGCTCCAGACGACATGGCCTTGCAAGACGAGTTGAACACAATGGACAATGAGGAACGCGGAAAGATTGCCATCACCATGTTGGCTTCCGGCATGTACATGGCCTCTGGCAGCACCTCTTCTTTCTCCATGAATAAGGCTTTGACTTCTTTCCTTAATTCTGAGATAAACAACATCATGGGGTCGGCGATGCGTTCCATAGGACTCAATGTGGGTATGAGCGTAGATAACACGAAGGCCGCCGCTGGTGGCACGCATACAGATTATAACTTCAAGTTCTCCAAGCGGTTGTGGAACAACAGGCTCAATGTGAGTGTGGGCGGACAAGTTTCCTCGGGCGCGGATTTGGAGTCAGGCAATAGCAATGACGCTTTCTTCGACAATGTGGAATTGGAATACCGTCTTGATCAACGTTCTAGTATGTATATCAAGGCATTCTACGATAATTCCACCTATGATTGGCTGGAGGGCATGATAGGAGAATATGGCGCGGGCTTCGTGTGGCGGCGCAAATTGCAACATTTCCGTGACATTTTCCGCTTAAATACGAATAAGACCCGTAAACCTGCCCTAAAGGAGGAGAAGAAGGACAGTATACCACAAGGCAATAAGACAAGCAATGAGCAAGAGAAGTAGCATATACCATATTATATATATAGCGTTGGCGGCAATAGTGATAAGTTTTTCACTTACGTCCTGTTCTACTACGCGTGCCATTCCCGATGATGAGCAACTTTTCGCGGGACTGAAGAAAATCTCTTATGTGAACTATGAGGAGGGCGGCCACGCTGACTCCACGATAGCCGAGATGGAGTATGTGTTGGCTTCCGCGCCTACAGAGGCTTTGTTTGGTAGTAGCTATCACATGTCTCCTTTCCCTGTGCGTTTGTGGATTTGGAATGCCTTCTCAAAATCAGATAACGCTTTTGCCCGTTGGATGACCCGTACCTTTGGCACGGAACCAAAGTTGCTGAGCGAGGTAAATCCTGATTTGCGGGCTCAGGTAGCCGAAGGGGAGCTTATGAAACGGGGATATTTCAACAGCAAGGTCTCCTACGAGGAGATTACGCTCAAGAACCCCAAGAAAGCCAAGATATCCTATACCGTCAACATGGGACCTCTTTGGCGGTTGGACTCCATTGCCTATATGTCATTTCCTGCCGTGGCGGATAGTTTGATTAAGTCTTCCGCTTCAGATACATATTTGCATAAAGGTAGTCCTTTCTCCGTATCGGACTTGGAATCTGAACGGCAACGCTTGGCAAGTTTGTTCCAAGATCATGGATACTATTTTTATCAATCGGGTTACGCTTCTTACTTGGCGGACACCGCTGCTGTTCCCCATCGTGTGCAGTTGCGTTTAGCTTTAGCGGACAGTATAGACCCGCGTGCCCATCGTCGGTGGTATATCGGCAATATTGATGTCAATATGCGCAAGGAGATGACGGATTCTTTGGATAATCACTTCAAGTTTCGCCATTTGCGCTTTAACTACAGAGGAAAGAAACCTCCTATCCGCCCAGGTGTCTTCATGACGGGACTTCGCTTGCGCCATGGTAGACCTTATAGGCTTGAGAATGTAGAACGATTTACCAAGCATTTGCAGTCTACGGGGCTTTTCAGCTACTCGGGCATTCGTTTTACGCCCCGAGATACTTCCGCTACATGTGATACGCTGGATGCCAGGATAGACTTGGTGCTCGACAAACCCTATGATTTTTATATAGAGGCCAATGCCAAGGGAAAGACCTCGGGACGTTATGGTCCCGAGTTGGTGGTGGGTTTCGTGAAACGAAACGCCTTCCGTGGTGGCGAGAAGTTGGATATCAACCTCCATGGATCCTATGAGTGGCAAACAGGACATGCTTCTGAAGGTAGTAGCACAGGCGTTAATTCCTATGAATACGGCTTGGACGCATCCCTGACTTTTCCTCGCATCATTACCCCTTGGACATTGTTTACCAGTCCGGTTAAGCAATACGAGCGCTTGACGAGTGAAAACAACACGGAGGACAGAAGAAAACGCAGGCGCAGGGCTAGAAGACGCTTCTTCTCTAATCCCACTACAGTTGTTGAACTCTCCACGAATACCCTTAACCGCTCAGGCTACTTCATGCGCAATGTGGTTTCGGCGGAACTGACGTACGATTGGTCTACTAGTCCTAGTTCTCATCACTCGTTCAGTCCTCTGTTGCTCTCCTATGAATATATGAATGAGCGCACGGCTGCTTTCGACTCTCTCTTGGCGAAAAACGCATACTTACAAGTGTCTATGCGTGACCAATTCGTCCCCAAGATGAGTTACACTTACACATACCGTAGCCCTTCGCGTTTTCGTAATCCTATCACCTGGCGAACCACGGTAAGTGAGGCTTCCAACCTCTTGGCGGCAGGTTATGCCGTTTTTGGGGAAGGATGGAACAAGAAAGACAAGACAATGTTCAAGAATCCTTTTGCCCAGTTCGTGAAAGTGGAGACCAAGTTTGTCAAGCAATGGAATTTCTCCGAGTATTCATCTTTAGTGGGACATGTCAACGCGGGAGTGGTTTACAGTTATGGAAACACCAACAGCGCCCCTTATTATGAACAGTTCTATGTGGGAGGAGCCAATAGTATCCGTGCTTTCAATGTGCGTAGCATCGGACCGGGCACTTATCTTCGCAAGAAAGGCCGTTCTTCCTATATCGACCAGACAGGAGACGTGAAGCTCCAGCTCAATTTGGAATATCGTATGCGCCTATGGGGATCGTTACACGGGGCGTTGTTCCTTGACGCTGGCAATGTTTGGACATTACGTGACCACGAAGAGCTGGAAGGCTGCAAGTTCGAGATAGGAAGTTTTTATAAGCAGCTGGCCTTGGGAACGGGTGTAGGTCTTAGGTACGATTTGGGAATGTTTGTGATACGTCTGGATTGGGGTATAGGACTCCATGTGCCTTATGAAACGGGAAAGAGCGGTTTTTACAATATTCCCAAGTTCAGTGATGGCCATGCCATCCATCTGGCCGTGGGATATCCCTTCTAACGAGATTTTTTCATTTAGTTCTATGCTATATCAAGAAAAATAGTTACCTTTGCTAGGGATTTATAATACCTACTAAAAATATACTTATGAAACCAACACTGTTGTTGTTGGCTGCTGGCATGGGCAGCCGCTACGGAGGTCTCAAACAACTTGACGGGCTGGGTCCCAATGGGGAGACCATTATGGATTATTCCATTTATGACGCTATTCAGGCAGGCTTCGGGAAAATCGTGTTCGTTATTCGCAAGGATTTCGAACAGCAGTTCCGTGAGCAGGTGTTAGCCAAGTATGAGGGGCATATTCCCGCGGAGCTTTGCTTCCAGTCTTTGGATGCTTTGCCTGAAGGGTTCAGCGTTCCCGAAGGACGCGTTAAGCCATGGGGAACCAATCATGCGGTGCTCATGGCCAAGGATATTATCCATGAACCTTTCTGCGTAATCAACTGCGATGATTTCTATAACCGCGACAGCTTCCGCGTGATAGGGAAATTCCTTTCCGAGTTACCAGAAGGAAGCAAAAACAAATACGCCATGGTTGGTTTCCGTGTAGGTAACACTTTGTCGGAGAATGGAACCGTGGCTCGCGGTATCTGCTCAAAGGATGAGGCCGGTAACTTGACTACCTGCGTGGAGCGCACGGAGATTATGCGTATAGAAGGAAAAGTAAGCTATAAAGATGAGCAAGGAGAGTGGGTTGCCATAGAAGACAATACTCCCGTGTCCATGAATGTTTGGGGTTTCACGCCAGATTATTTTGACTATAGCGAGGCTTACTTCAAGGATTTTCTCAACAATCCCAAGAATATGGAGAATCTCAAGGCCGAGTTCTTTATACCGCTGTTGGTAAACAAGTTGATCAATGACGGCATTGCCACTGTGCAGGTGCTTGACACTACCAGCAAGTGGTTTGGCGTGACCTATTCCGCGGATCGCCAGGCGGTGGTGGACAGAATTAAGGGATTGGTCGACGAAGGCGTTTATCCGGAGAAACTGTTCTAGATGGAAATCAATACACTGGATGAAAAAGAAGCTGCTATCCTGAGGCAATGGATAGCGGCTTCTGAGCGTATTGTTATTTGTGCCCACAAGTCTCCCGATGGAGATGCCATGGGGGCCGCTTTGGCATGGAATGAATATTTGCGCCACTTGGGCAAGGCTCCTTTTGTGGTTGTCCCCGATGCCTATCCGGACTTCTTGCAGTGGCTACCTGGCTCTGAGCGAGTGTTGCGTTATGACCGTAAGCCCGAGGTGGTGACCGCGCTTTTCCAGCAAGCGGACTTGGTGTTCTGTCTTGATTTCGGAGAGTCTTCCAGGGTAGAGGCCATGCAACAAGTGCTCATGTCGTCTCCTGCCCGCAAAGTGATGATAGACCATCATCTTAACCCTAGCGACGAGATGGACTTGGTTATCTCCCGTCCTTCCCTTTGCAGCACATGCGAACTGGTGTTCCGCATTGTTTGGCAGTTGGAAGACTTTGAGCGGATGAACCGCAAATGGGCTACTTGCATATATTGTGGCATGATGACCGACACGGGCGCTTTCACCTACAACTCCAATAGTCCCGTCATTTTCTTTATCATCAGCCAGCTTCTTACCAAGCATATAGACAAGGATCTCATTTATCGAAGGGTTTTCAATAATTACAGTTCTTATGCCATTCGTCTTAGGGGATACTTAATGGACCAGAAACTGCAAGTGTGGGAAGATTTGCATGCCGCTTGTTTCACGCTTACCCGAGAGGAAATGCAGCGTTACCACTTTGTCAAAGGTGACGTGGAGGGATTGGTCAATCAGCCTTTGCGCATCAAGGACCTCAAACTCTCTATCTATTTGCGTGAGGATACAGAGCAGGACAATCTGATATATGTCAGTTTGCGCTCTGTAGACGACTTTCCATGTAACGAGATGGCCGCCAACTTCTTTCATGGCGGTGGTCACCTTAATGCGTCAGGTGGAAAGCTGGCATGCTCTTTGGAGGAGGCTAAGGCCGTGGTGGAACGTGCGGTGAACGCTTATTCCGAGAGACTGAGAGCGTGAGGCCCGTTCCGTCCAGCTGCCTGTAAATGATAAATAATAATAAAAACGAAGTCGCTCTGTCCCTAGAGTCTTATCTTTTTATTACCTTTGTGGCCGATTAAGCAATAAATAGAGAGAAAATGAGAAAACTTCTTATGGGCATCCTTGTCATCATGGCTGCCGTTTTCGTGGCCTCCTGTGATGATACTGAGACATATGCCGACCAGCGCAACCGCGAGCGTGACTCTATTAACCTCTATTTGAGGTATCATAACGTGCAAGTGATATCAGAGGCGCAATTCAAGCAGCGATATGAAGCTTACCAATCAGATCCCTCCGTGGTGCTTACTGATACGGAAAAGAACGAATACGTGCTCTTTGAGAACACGGGCGTCTATATGCAGATTATTGATATTGGCTGTGGAGAGCCTATCAAGGAGGGAGAGACTACCGACGTGCTTTGCCGGTTTGATGAATACAATCTCTTGGTTAGTGCCAGGGGAGACTCTTTGCAGTTGTCCAACAACATATTGGATTACTCCTATCTAGTGGAAAAAATGACGGTAACCAATAGCTATGGTACTTTTACGGCATCTTTTGACAGTAATCAAAGCCTGATGTACATGGTCTATGGCACCACCTCCGTGCCCAATGGTTGGCTGGAGCCTCTTACTTACATTAAGATAGGTCGTCCACAGACCGCTACCGATCGCATAGCTCATCTCAAGCTGATAGTTCCCCATTCAGAGGGAACGCAAGCGGCCTCGTCTAGCGTGTATCCCTGTTTGTATGATATAACATATCAACGAGGACGATAGTCTTCCCGTTTAACTATAACCATATTTTTACCATGACACTGATAAAGTCCATTTCCGGTATCCGCGGCACTATAGGCGGACAGGCAGGTGATACCTTGAATCCGCTAGACATCGTGAAGTTCACCTCGGCGTACGCTACCTTCATCCGTCGTAGCGGCCAATGCGAGAGCAATAAGATAGTGGTGGGGCGAGATGCCCGCATTTCTGGCTCCATGGTGCGCCAAGTGGTCTGCGGAACGTTAATGGGTATGGGTTATGACGTGATAGACATTGGCTTGGCCACCACACCCACCACGGAGTTGGCCGTGCGCATGTCTGGCGCCGAGGGAGGCATTATCATTACGGCCAGTCACAATCCTCGCCATTGGAATGCCCTGAAGTTGCTTAACCATGAGGGAGAGTTCCTTACCGCTGCCGACGGACAAGCCGTACTGGAAATTGCTGAGCGGGAAGACTTCAGCTACGCCGATGTCGATCATCTGGGTTCCTATACGCTTGACGACAGCTATAATCAACGTCATATAGACTCCGTGCTGGCCTTGTCGCTAGTGGATGTAGAAGCCGTGAAGAAAGCGCGTTTCCGGGTGGTGGTAGATGCCATCAACTCCGTGGGAGCGCTCATCCTTCCGGGACTTCTTCGGGCCTTGGGCGTGGAGTACACCTTGCTCAATGGCGAGCCGAATGGCGATTTCGCCCACAATCCAGAGCCTTTGGAAAAGAATCTCTCAGGTATCATGACCGAGATGAGCAAGGGAGGTTACGACTTGGGTATTGTCGTAGACCCCGATGTCGACCGCTTGGCCTTCATCCAGGAGGATGGAAAGATGTTCGGCGAGGAATACACGTTGGTCTCCGTGGCTGATTACGTGTTGAGCCACACGCCTGGCAATACGGTAAGCAACTTGAGTAGCACCCGTGGCCTGCGTGACGTTACTCAACGGCATGGCGGTGAATATTTTGCCGCGGCAGTGGGCGAGGTGAACGTTACCACCAAGATGAAGGCCGTGAACGCCGTCATTGGCGGCGAGGGTAATGGTGGAGTCATCTATCCCGAGAGCCATTACGGGCGGGATGCCTTGGTGGGCATCGCCCTTTTCCTGTCTTCCTTGGCCCAGAAGGGATGCAAGGCGAGCGAGTTGCGGGCGTCTTTCCCCAACTATTATATCGCCAAGAATCGCATAGACTTGACTCCTTCCACCGACGTGGACGCTATCCTGCGCAAGGTGAAGGAAATGTATAGCGACGAGCAAGTGACCGATATCGACGGCGTGAAGATAGATTTCCCTGACAAGTGGGTGCACCTGCGCAAGAGCAACACCGAGCCCATCATCCGTGTCTATAGCGAGGCCGCCACGATGGAGGAGGCTGATGCCTTGGGCAAGAAACTCATGCAGGTGGTCTACGACATGCAAGGATGAGGCCTCACGTCCTTTCCTCGCGCGCATGATACATTATATATAATAACGTCGACGAATTCCACTTTATGTGCGCAGCCCTGTTATGGCCAACTTGTAGAGACGCATTCTTGCGTCTCAGCCAGCTGCCAAGTCTTCGCGACAGGCAGTTTTATTCGGCAATCTTGCTTGCTGAGACGCAAGAATGCGTCTCTACAAGTTTTCGTTGAACTCACGATTATAATATATAACGTGAGTCTGGAGTGGCAGGCTCACGTTTTTCTTATAGAGGAATTTGCTTATGCTGAAAAAGACGTTTTTGTTGTTAGCGAGCTTGGCGATGACCTTCGCGATCCAGGCCCAAGACTTCTTGGGAGCCTGGTCGGGCAAGCTGGATTTGCGAACTGCCAAGCTTTCCCTGGTGTTTCACTTCTCCAAGGATGACTCGGGCAAGTTGAAGTGTGTCATGGACAGCCCCGACCAAGGGGCCAACGGCATTCCTGCTGAGGCTGAGGTGACTGCTGAGGGCAAAGTGCGGGTCACAGTGTCCGCCCTGGGCATATCGTATGAAGCCCAGGTAAGCGATAAGCGGATGGAGGGTACCTTCAACCAAGGTGCCGTGAGCTTGCCGCTCGTGTTGGAGCCCGGTGAGGCCAAACATAACAGGCCGCAGACTCCCACGCCTCCCTATATGTATCCCACCGAGGAGGTGACTTTTACCAATCCCGCTGATGGCGCGAAGCTGGCGGGCACCTTGACTTACCCCATGAACTTCCAGTTCTCGAAGGATGTTCCTGTCTTGGTGATGGTCACGGGCAGTGGCCAGCAAAACCGCGACGAGGAGCTGTTTGACCACAAACCATTCCTGGTTATCGCCGATTACTTGGCCAAGCAGGGCATAGCCACCTTGCGCTACGATGATAGGGGAGTGGGCGGCTCCACGGGCGAAGTGGCCAACGCCACCACGCGCGACTTCATGGGTGACGCCATCGCGGCGTTAGACTACGTACGCTCCACGGGCAAGTTTGGCAAGTGCGGCGTGCTGGGGCACAGCGAGGGTGGCACCATTGCCATGATGATAGCGGGGCGCCAGCAATGTGACTTTGTTGTCAGTTTGGCGGGAATGGCCATTAAGGGCGATAGCCTCTTGCTGTTGCAAAACCATGCGGCGCTTTCCAAGAGCGGTGTGCCGGCCATGGTTTGCGATGATTACGTTACTGCCCTGCGCCAGTTGTTGCGGTGGATGGAGAGTGGAGAACAGGTCCCCAATCCCAAGGAGCGGATAGCCGAGTTCGTGAAGTCAGCCAACCTCCAGTTGCCCGAAGCTTTGGTGGAGAACCTGGCCAAGGTGATGGAGGCGTCCTCGCCATGGTTGCGCGCCTTCCTATCCTTGGATCCCACGGAAGATATCCGCGAGGCGAGTTGCCCCGTGCTGGCCCTCAATGGTGGCAATGACACGCAGGTGACCGCAAAGGAAAACCTCGGCGCTTTCCGCCAGCTTCTGCCCGCTAACGAAAAGAATCTCGTGAAGGAATACCCCGGCCTGAACCACCTCTTCCAGCATAGCCAGTCGGGCTTGCCCATAGAGTATGGCACCATCGAAGAGACTATCTCTCCCGAGGTGTTGCAAGACATCGCTACTTGGGTGAACAGCGTGAAGTAGTCTTCTCTCTTGTGGAGGGAAACCTCAAGGGGGATGTCAAGCGAATGCGTCGAATATCGAAAAAGGCAAAAAAAGAACAGGAAAAGTTTTGTGGGTTGCCGAAAAATTCGTAATTTTGCACGCTGTTATGAGTGGAGTGCGCCCGTATCCCATTTACAGGAGAGGGTAGGCGAGGCTTCCCTTGAGCGTAGAGACAATATTAATAATACATAATTTGAAGACAAAATGAAAAAAGGTATCCATCCTGAAAACTATCGCCCCGTCGTATTCAAGGATATGTCCAACGGCGATATGTTCCTTACAAGGTCCACTTGCAAAACTAACGATACGGTGGAGTTTGAAGGCGAGACTTACCCAGTGGTAAAAATCGAAATCTCCAGCACTTCCCACCCCTTCTATACGGGCAAGAGCAAGTTGGTAGATACGGCTGGTCGCGTAGACCGCTTCATGAATCGCTACGGTAAGTTGAAGAAGTAAATGAACCTTCCGATAGCATATTAACATCCTATAAAGTGTGATTGGCGAGTGTTGCGGAACTCCCGGTCACACTTTTTGTTTCCAGGCGTTTAGTCTTTCATCTTGTTACTTATGAAAAATATCCGTTTCTATATCTTGTCCCTCTTTGCCTTGGTGTTGTTGCTTTCCGCTTGCGGAAGTGATAATGACGGGGATGGCGGCGTGGCAAACACCAATCTCAACAAGAACGTGCCCACGGCAGGCATGCCGAAAGAGGTGACCCGTTTGGAATTCCCCAAGGTGAAAGGAGGAACGAGTATAGTGCTGGTGCATCATGCCAATGTGCCCAACAGCCAGGAGAGCGTCAATTACGCCTTGGAATGGGATGGGGAGAAGAAAGCCAACCGCTGGACGTGCTACCAGATGTACGCTTCCAACCGCGTTTCCAATACCTCCCGCTATGAGTCTGATGACAACCAGTATCCGCAAGACCCAGACCTGCCCCAGGCTTATCGTTGGGAGACAGACCCTTTCAGGAGGTCTGGCTATGACCATGGCCACCTCTGTCCCTCCGCCGACAGGCTTTATTCTTTTGAGGCCAATTATCAAACATTCTTCCTCACCAACATGTCGCCGCAGCTCAACGCCTTCAATGCGGGCGTATGGGAGAACATGGAGAGTCAGTTGCGCAAGTGGATTACCGCTAATTCCAGCCGTAACGACACGCTCTACGTATGCAAGGGTGGCACGATAGACAAGGCCGACCAGGTCTTGACAACGCTCGCCAATGGCTTGATAGTGCCCAAGTATTTCTTTTGCGCCCTGCTGATGAAGAACAGCGGAGGCTATAAGGCCCTGGGCTTCTGGTTTGAGCACAAGGCGAACAGGGACGAGAACCTGGGAAGCTACGTGGTGAACATCGACCAATTGGAATCTCTCACGGGCCTGGATTTCTTCTGTAACCTGCCTGATGAGACGGAAAACCACGTGGAGAGCCTGCCCGTGGACAACGTGAAGCGAGCCTGGGGATTGGAGAAATAGGCTCTTCTCTTCGCGCAGCTGAAGCCCTTGAGCCCTGTGGGGGTGGAGGGCGGCTTTTCAATTCAACTTGTTTTGTTGATCAAAACAAGTTGTTTCGCGTCTCAAAACAAGTTATTTCGGAAAACAAAACAACTTGTTTTTCCTCTCGATTTAACTTGTTTTCCCAAGGGACGTGCTTGCCGTGGGAAAACGATACTAGTCTCAAGGCCCTGTGAAACTAGTATCGTGGGCCATCGAGACTAGTTTCATCGCCCATCGTGGCTAGTCGCGTTTTTCAAGCCCCCGCAAGGCCAGGGTTCATATAGGATAAGAAACAATCATGGCGGACTTGGTCTTTGAGAACCAGATCCGCCATGGTCGTGATAGGGGATATGTGTTTACAGGTCGAATTTATAACCCACGGTGACCGTGAAGCCTTGGTGCTTGCCGGAGGTTTCCTTGAAGGTCTTGGTCAAGGGGAAATGGTAGCGGGCGTCCAGTACCACATTCATGTATTCGTAGGAAACTCCCACGGGAATAGAAATGGAAGTGGTCTTGCAGAAAGACTTGATGTCCTCGTCGTAGGAATGGGACTCCCCGTATTCGCGGGTGCCACTGATGTCATCGTAAGTGATGTCCACCGTGTCATACTCGTGACTGGCCGAGAGCAGGAAGCCCAGTCGCACACCGGCGTTGAGGCTCAGTCCTTTCGCCACGTACACATGCGCCATGATGGGCACTTGCAGGTAGTTGAAGGCCAGGTTGTTCTCGTTGATGCCCACTCGGGCTTCTCCTTGCCCCAGTTCTATATCCGAGTGGCGGCTGCCTTCTTGGGCATACATCACGCCCAGCGATACCGCCAGTCGCGGCATGGCTTGGTACATCGCTTCCACGCCGCCCGTGAATCCCGGCTGGTACTTGCCCTTCAAAGAGTAAGTGCCCATGTCGCCGTATTCATAGAGGTGGTCTCCCGTCACGTTGGTGATGTCCACGCCCACGCGGGGAACGATGGAGAAGGTACCCGTTTCTGGTTGTGCCGTGAGCGGCAATGCCAAGGCCATGAGGCCCACGGCCAAGAAAAGTTTACGTCTCAGCATGGTTTTATTCCTTGTTGTTGCGTTTTCTTTCCAGGTGATTGAGTATGATTTTGCGCATGCGCATGCTCTTCGGAGTCACCTCCACGTACTCGTCGCCCTTGATATACTCCAGGCATTCCTCCAGGCTCATCTGGGTCTTTGGTATCACGCGGGCTTTCTCGTCGCTACCGCTGGCTCGCACGTTGGTCAGCTGCTTGGCCTTGGTCACGTTGATGACAAGGTCGTTGTCGTGCACGTGCTCGCCTACCACTTGTCCCGCGTAGACTTCCTCTCCCGGGTCAATGAAGAATTTTCCCCTGTCTTGCAACTTGTCTATGGAGTAGGCGTAGGCGGTGCCCGTCTCCATGGCTATCATCGAGCCATTTGTTCTGCGCTCTATGTCGCCCTTGTAGGGTTGGTACTCCTTGAAGCGGTGAGCCATGATGGCTTCGCCTTGGGAGGCGGTCAGGACATTTGTGCGCAGTCCGATGATGCCCCTGGAAGGTATCTCGAACTCTATGTTCACCCTGTCGCCTTGCGTCTCCATGCCCAGCAGGTCTCCCTTGCGGCGGGTCACCATGTCTATCATCTTGCTGGAGAACTCCTCGGGCACGTTGATGGTCAGCTCCTCTATAGGCTCGCACTTCTGTCCGTCTATCTCCTTGTAGATTACCTGCGGTTGCCCCACCTGCAGCTCGTAGCCCTCGCGGCGCATGGTCTCTATCAGCACTGAGAGGTGCAATACGCCACGTCCGCTTACTATCCATTTGTCGGTGGTGTCCTCGTAAGGCTCCACTCTCAGTGCCAGGTTCTTCTCCAGTTCCTTGTTCAGTCGGTCGTTGATATGGCGGGAAGTGCAGAACTTTCCTTCTTTTCCGAAGAAGGGAGAGTCGTTAATGGTGAAGAGCATGCTCATGGTAGGCTCGTCGATGGCAATGGGAGGCAGCGGCTCGGGATTCTCGTAGTCGCAGATGGTGTCGCCTATCTCGAAACGCTCCAGTCCTATCACGGCGCAGATGTCTCCAGCGTCCACGTGATCGGTCTTCACGTGTCCCATGCCCTCGAAAGTGTGCAGTTCCTTTATCTTTGTTTTCTCTTGCGAGCCGTCACGATGGCAGATGGTCACGTTCATGCCGTCTTTCAACACACCCCTGTGAACCCTTCCCACGGCGATGCGACCCGTGTAGTTGCTGTAGTCCAGCGAGGTGATGAGCAGCTGCGGAGTGCCTTCCAGCTGCTTCGGGGCGGGAATTATCTCCACAATCTTGTCCAGCAAGTAGTCTATGTTGTCCGTTGGCTGCTTCCAGTCTTCGGCCATCCATCCGTTTTTCGCGGAGCCATACACCACGGGGAAGTCCAGCTGGTCTTCCGTGGCGTTCAGCTCACACATCAGGTCAAACACCATTTCGTAAACCTCCTCGGGGCGGCAACTGGGCTTGTCCACCTTGTTCACCACCACGATAGGCTTCAGTCCTATCTGCAGGGCTTTTTGCAAAACGAAACGAGTCTGTGGCATAGGTCCCTCGAAAGCGTCTACCAGCAGGATGCATCCATCGGCCATGTTGAGCACGCGCTCCACCTCTCCGCCGAAGTCGGAGTGTCCCGGAGTGTCTATGATGTTTATCTTGACACCTTTCCAGTTGATGGAAACGTTCTTGGAAAGTATGGTGATGCCCCGCTCACGCTCCAGGTCGTTGGAGTCCAGCACCTCGCCGCTGTTATCCTGTCCCTCTCGGAATAGCTTGCCGGCCAGCATCATCTTGTCGACCAATGTCGTCTTGCCATGGTCGACGTGCGCTATGATAGCGATGTTTCTAATGTCTTGCATATGTTTTTACCTTAATGTGCTCCAAAAAATCGGTGCAAAATTACAAAAAAGTTTGGATAAGCTTGCGGGTTTCACGGAAAAGTTATACCTTTGCACCGCATTTTCGCAATGCATATCAATAACTATAATCATTTTTAAACAGCTATGTATTTAGACAAGGCAAAGAAAGAAGAGATCTTTAGCAAGTACGGGAAGTCCAACTCTGATACTGGCTCACCTGAGAGCCAGATAGCATTGTTCACCTACCGTATTGCTCATTTGACGGAACATGTTAAGCAGAACCGTAAAGATTATACTACGACACGTGCCCTGACACAGCTCGTAGGAAAGCGCCGCGCCTTGCTCAATTACCTTTACGAGCGTGATGTTGAGCGCTACCGCGCCATCATCAAGGCTCTCGGCCTGCGTAAGTAATTGGAGCAGGAAAGAAACAAGAAAGCCCCGCCCGTCAGGATAGACGGGCGGGGCTTTCCTCGTTTTTGTCCTTTTCTGTTGACGTATTTATTCAGCTATCTTGCTCGGGGAGACGCGGCACGCCACGTCTCTACAGTTTGGCAATGACAATGACAGGTTATTCCTGCAGCGTCATGCGCCTGCGCTCCAGCTTGCCTATCAGCCAGCAGTAAAATTTCGTGCGGTTGTTCATGGTCGTGAAAGTCTATTTCAGGTTGAGGAATCGCGTGATTACCTTGTGCCACCAGTCCCAGGAGTAGCCTGCCGAGGGATGATAGACGGCCGTCACCCTTGCTCTCTGTCCATTGTCGAGGGCGTAACTGCCCGTAGCCACATGCTCCCCGTCTACCACGAGGTCTTCTTCCGCCCTCCATCTCTCATCTTCCGGCAGATAGTTCCAAAGCCTCTTGCCCCATACGATGACCGATTCAGGGCGGTATTGGTCCAGCGTCTCATAAAAGGCCTTTTGCGCCTGCTGGTATTGTTCTTGCGTACCCGCTTTTCTGGTCTCGTCCATGGCCACTTGCAAGTAATTGAAGAAGAGCAAAGACCGCCATATTCTTTCCCGCTCCGCCTGGTCGGTCTCATGTCCCACCAGGCTGCGCTCAAATTTCAGGTAGGTATTCATCCAAGGTTCCCGCTCCGCCTTGGGGTCAAGATATCTCTCGATGACCCCGCTGGTGAAGGCGGCGCAGTCGCCTGCCTTGCCCAGCACGCCGCAGTTGGCGCACCGCTCCCCGCAGTAATGGCTCTCGCCAAGCACCATCACCCGCCGGCCAAAGATGCCGCCCGAGAGATAGTCACGCCCCACGAAGGGAAGGAAGAACACGTTTTCCATAGTCATTGATTTTAAGTATCATAATCGCGAAGATAGCGAATTTGTGGCTAAATCCACCATCCTGGGTAGGAAAAAGACAATCATATTCCTTTGCGTTTAGCGTGATGCGGCATTTCAATACGGAAAACGCCGCGAATTTCGCGGCATTTTAAGGCTTGAAATGGCGGAGAATGCTGGATAGTTTGCGAAATTGCGTCTTTTGTGCTAGTATAGCGGTTTACGATACTTGCGGCGGTATCAATCTTGCTTGATAATTCTTGATCTGGAAGCCTCCCCCAAAATGCCCTGCTGAAGGCCTTCCAAGTGATCTATAGAAATGAGGTCAAGTGCTCTATAGAAGCGAGAAGAAGTGCTCTATAGAAACCATGACAAGTGATCTATAGAGCACTTGGGCGACCATAATAAAACGCATTGTATAACTTTCCTGCGAGTTCACGAATAATAGTGTATGCAAGAAGGAATATAAAGCGAAAAAGAACCCTTGGGTACTTATAAGACATAGTTCAAAAGGTAGTTATGAAATGATTTTCTCTTATCTGAAAATTTTTTTGAGGGATTTTTTGTACTTTTGTATCTGTGATAATTAACATCTCAGAATAGTGGCAAAGAAATTTGAAATACGAAATAGCACGGCGGAGTTTCTTACCTTCATCACCGAAGGTAAGGAGGATGGCATACAAGTACTGTATAAAGACGAAACCATTTGGGCTACCCAAAAGGCAATGGCTGAATTATTTGATTGCTCAACAGATAATATTGGTGTTCATCTGAAAAATATATTTACTTCAAACGAACTCGACAAAGAAGCAACTACCGAAAAAATCTCGGTAGTTCAAAAAGAGGGAAAAAGGGATGTAAATAGAGCCAGCACATTTTACAACCTCGATGCCATCATTTCCGTAGGCTACCGCGTCAATTCCGTCCGTGCCACTCAATTCCGCCAATGGTGTACTTTCGTGCTTCGCCAGTTCGCCATCAGGGGCTATGTTATCGACAAAAAGCGAATGGAGAACGGCTCGTTTATCGGAGAGGATTATTTTGAGCATCTGCTGGCCGAAATTCGGGAAATCCGCCTGAGTGAACGGCGGTTTTATCAAAAACTTACCGATATATACGCCACAGCTATAGACTACAACAAAAGTGCACCCACGACACGCCTATTTTACAAAAAAGTCCAAAACAAAATGCACTATGCCGTGCATGGGCATACTGCGGCGGAATTGATAGTTGAACGTGCCAATGCTTCTAAAGAACACATGGGGCTGACCACATGGGAGAATGCTCCAGACGGGAAAATCGTGAAGCCGGACGTAAGCGTAGCCAAGAATTATCTGAAACAAACCGAACTGGAAGATATGGGTCGGCTCGTCAACGCAGTGCTGGATATGGCTGAACGTATGGCGAGACGTCACATCCCGATGACAATGGAAGATTGGGCGAAGCGCATAGACCTGATTCTTGAAGCGGGAGGTGATGCTGTGTTGAACAATGCCGGACACATTACTGCAGAGTTTGCCAAGCAATTTGCCGAATCTGAGTTTGAGAAGTATCGCGTCATTCAAGACAAGAACTTTTCTTCCGACTTCGATCGGTTTATCGGCGACGTTCCCTTGGCACTTGATTTTGAGCCAGAGGACGAATGATCATTTGGTTATAATTCGCAATGCGATAGATAGCTATACGCCATCGTCATGGATTTGCAGTTGCCCGCAACTGACTCTGTGAAGCCCCGCTTTTTATGAAGATACCTTCATGAGGCGATGAAGACGCTTTCGTGAATCGATGAAAGCACCTTCGATGGCCGATGAAGGCGCCTTCATCGGAAAGCGGTTATTTCGCCCTGACTACAAAACATTTTCAACTTATGTCTTGATTTGGCACTCCCGCCATATAACTTTGCGCCATCAAACCAAAAATGGGAGAAATACAATGGAATTAAAGAAAGTTTTCGTATTGATGTTGGCAGTTAACCTTTTTTACACAATGCTTATCTTTATGATTTTAGTTGCTGAAGTGGTGCCAGAAGAAGGTCGGTGGGTAAGATTCCTCACAATTGAAGAATTATTCTGCCCCAGGAAATATTTTGAGAAGGAAGATATATGAAGTGAAAAAGAACCCTTGGGTCGTTGGTGGATGACCCAAGGGTACTTGCCCGGAGACCCAAGGGTACATTGGCTTTCACCCTTGGATACATACGGGCATAGGTTTATCTTCTGCAGAACATAGGCTAGTTGCCCAACGGGCAGTAATCTTCCTGGTGGCGCGATCATTTCATCTGTCGAGGCGCAACCTCTTTGATAGCGAAGCGCATCCTTCTTTAATAACACATATGAACCGTCAAATCGAAACGGGTAATCCGCAAGATGTCGCTCCAAGCCAAAAGATATCTCTCTTTTATCCCAAGGAAGTCTTTGTCGAATGTTTCGGGAGTACTATTCGCCGTCTGTTCCTTTCTGGCATGTTGGGGTTTATGACTATTCTCCCAGTCTTTCCGCTGTCCATAGGTGGCTATGTCTTCGGATGTCCAATCGATACCCCAGAACAGGTCATGCCTCCGGTCTTCCCCACACAAGATGCCCCACAAATCGTTTTCTTCATCCGAGTAGTTCACCTCCTCCGCATCTTCCAAGTTCCCAATCTCCAGAAACAAGCGGACACAACGGGCTGCCAATTTACCTTGCTTCATTTTCTCCACTTCCCGTTCCACCAAACGTTTCTTTGTTGTTTCCATTCGCTTTTGGGCTTCTTGCCATAGCGTTTCCACTCCTTTTAATATTTGCGTTTTATCTGCTGTCAGCTGGAAGGTCTCATCCAAATAGCGCATCCGTTCCCTTTTGTACTGCCTCATCAGGAAGTCCTTGTCACTTTCATTCAACTTCTCGTCCCAATAAAGCGATAACATATTTCGCTCTACACCATGCAGGGTCATTTTCCCATCCCCTATCTTTACCTCTTCCGGAAAGCCTTTATAATATCTCATCAGTCAACTCTATTTTAAGGTCATACTTTTGTATTTTCAATATATCCGTCATGGCGAACGCGCAATGCTCGAAGAGCGTGTGAAACGGCCAGTTGAAGCAGATTCCTTTTATCTTCTCCCAATCCAACCCAGCCATCCCCCACGGCGTAGGCTCCTCGTCACCTTGACATCCATAAATCACTTCACGGATGACGGCTCGCAAATCCGGTTGAGGCTGATGGGTAATAAAAGGTGCTGACATGACCAGCATGGAGAAGGTCGTGTAGCAAGAGTTTTCGGGCGAGCAAAGCACTTTCCACACTTCCTCTTCCTTCTCCGTGAAGACACAGCCGGGATTTCCTTCATGCATCCGGTAATACATATCCCTCGGCACAGTCAATATCGGTTTGATGGCCACATCCCTGTACGTTTCCGGATGTGCGGCCTTCTCCGCCAGCTCGTCTTGGTAAATCTGCCAGGCCGTCTCCAAAGCCTCCTTGCTCTGTCGTTCTATCAACATGTTCATGTCGCGCAGACGTTGCAGGTTCTCTTCCGTATAGTGGAAAGCCTTATCCAGTTTGCTTTTGCGTTCCTCCAAGTAAAGTTTCAGCAAATCCTCTTTTGTGCTTTGGTTTAAGTAGTTGTCCTCATGGATATGGATAAGTATATCCTCCAACACTTCCACTGGCAGTTTCTCCACATCTTCCTCACCACATAAATACCCATCTTTAAATTGCATTTTCTTCCTCCAGTATTTCAAAGTTGTTTATTCGTTATACATTTCCCGCAAATACTCGGCAAACAGGTGCAGGCCTATTTCCATTTTTCTGATTTTCTCTTTATTATACCTTTGTTTGGGATTGGCAAGATACTCGAATGCTTCAATCATTTGTTTCAATGTCTTGTTCCATTGGTCGCGTTGATCCTTCCATTCCGGATAGATACGACAGAAATAGTATGGTGGGTGCTGTGTACATCCAGCAAAACGTCGCAGGGCGGGAAGAATCCTGCCCGCAGTCTCGCGATTGGCCTGGACATATAGCTCATTGTTCACTGGAATATAATTCGCGTTCATAAAAGGCAGGCAAACAGCAAAATGATGTAATCCCATCAACACCCGCACACAGGTATCCACATCGAGATGTTCGTCCTCTTCCTCCAACACATGACGTAAGGCAAAAGCAGCTTCATCATATGTAGGACGCAATTGCTCAGGGATTTCCGCATGCTGCATAAATCCTTTCAAATAATGCAAACAGATTCCTGCCGCATAGTCGCCGAAATACCATACCTGCTCCCGTTCGTCCATTTCTTCACCGGGAAATGCAGGTTGCCGTTTATTTACGTCGTTTCCCATATCCGTCTCTTTTTTGTGCAAAGTAAAACGTCACTTGTGCCAAACAAAAGCAGAGGCATGGAGAAGTTTTTCATCCATCTAACACGATACGTCCTTTCCGTTGGGGATAGTCCCTAATTGCTTTTTTATTTTAGCCCATTGCTCATCTTTTGCCTGAAGGATAGAATCTGTTACTTCATCTGCGATGTCTTCTACGAAGTCACTTATGCTGGATTCAAGGCAGCTTCGGATTTGATCAGCAATTCCTTCTAAATAAATGCTGGCCATTCCCTCGTAAATTGTGCATAGTTTTGCGAGCACGTCTACATCTTCCAATTTGATGGAAGATGCCAGCTTTTGCAGGAATCCATCCATGCTTTGATTGTTCAGCAACATGTCATTTGCAATGGACACATTCAATACCAGCTTCAGCCGCTTAATGAATTCTCGGACATCACTACGGGTCTTCCATATTTCTGTATCCCCATTTGTGGTACGGATATAGCAGTTTACCACGCTTCTGGCAGTATCAATCTTAATCATACTTGATGGTTTTTATAATTATACTTATTGCGTTTGTGTTTGACAGTGCGCCTATATGTAGGCAAAGACCCCTAGGGTCATCCGCCAAGTATCCTTGGGTCGTTGGCGGATAGCCCAGGGGTATTTACGTAAACTCTATTGCAAAAGAAGAAAGAAGATATTACAGTAATTGACTTTTTAACTTGTTCATTTCTGCAATTTGTACTTCAATAGCTTTCAATTCTTCGGACAAAGACGCAACGCTCGTCCTCTCGATTTCAATTTGTTTCTCCTTTTCCTCTTTGTTATCCATTGCTTTTTCCAACTGCTCAATCAGAGCTTGCAGAATACCTTTTGCACTTTCCGTGCTCAGCAGATCCAAATACTCCTGTTTGTGTTCCTTCAAATAGTTCCGAAGTTCGGAAAAATCCATTTTAGCAAATATCTCATCTACTTGCTGTTGATACTCCTCCCTCACATTGCTCATCAGAGAGCGCAAGAGCAAATAGCCGCCACCTATTATACCGGTACCAACTAAACCAACAACCGGAATAGGAGCCAGCCAAAGCAGATTCACCCATCCGGAACCTTTTTCCTCTTTATGAATACCGTCAGTAGTAAAATACGTGGAGCCACTGCCACCATCGTCCATCTGCGCCAATTCCTTACGGATAGTATTAGTAAAGTCCTCCAACAAATCGTTTGAGTCTTCCACATATCGACGCATCAAATCGGCAATATCACTTACCAGCTCTTCAGCTGTATCCTTGATTAAGGTAGTAAACTTCTTTTGAGCTTCTTGGGTCTTACGCGGAACGGTCCTTTCAGCCAAACGTTCCAAAGCCCCCTTCACACGACGTTCTATCTGAGATTTTTTTTCTGTTTCAATGATATTGTCCACCTCCTTCTTTGTATTGTCCATCTCACTCTCCAGACTACGAATCAACCCAGTCACTTCGTCATCATATTTCTCGGACAAGTCTGTCAATGCCCGGTCAATCTTCTTTTCAATTCTCCGCTGTGCCTTATTCAAATTGCTGATGCGGTCTTCCAACTCATTGTCCGGCATTTCCAAGGATTTCAGCAATTCCTTTTTAGTTGTCAGCGTACCGTTCAGTTCATCCCTTCGATTGACGCCTGCCTGGAATATCATATTCACCGGTTTGCGGAACAATATTTCCCCCTTGCTTTTCTCGATGAGCGAACGTACGGCTGCATCAAGGTTTGCAATCAGGCTTTTGCTCAACATCTCCCGTTGGGTGGAAATTTCAAAGATATCACAGGTCCTCTGCCAGTGGAAGTTATAATCCTCGTCATTCCGTATTTGACTGATGGGCATCTTAGCCATCAAAGCCATGGATGCAGAGAACAAGATAGGTTTCTCATTCCTCAGAAGTTCGCTGACGGATGAATCGCGATAAGCATTGCATGCCTTTTTTATTTCCGCCGAGACATTGCCGACAATCTCTTCTTCAGTCTCCCCCTTTTCATAGCACAGGTCATACTTGTTGACTCCAATGAGAATCTTACCGACACCGACGCTACGCACTTTCTCAAAGACAATGTCCCTGTCTGTAGCATCAAAGGCACGCCCTGCATACAACAGCAACAACACGACATCCGCCTTTTTCAGAAATTCTTGTGTACGCACTTCCCGTGAAACTACAGGGTCGTTAAATCCCGGCGTATCTACAATCTCGACACCCTTAAGCCATTCTTTGGGGTAGTGAATGGTCACAGACTTGGTAATTGCCACATATTGTCCATCAGCTCCTACATATTCCACCAGATTATTCAGGCTGTCAGTCTTTGTCTTTCCCAACAGCGCACTGATGTTCCCTATTTTTCGGGACTTGTCAAGCAATTCCCGTGCAGCCTTAATCTTGGAAGACTCGAAGGCATCGTCTTTGACATCTTCAAGATTCCGTTCTGCCTGCATCTTCAATTCTTCCCATTCTTCCGAAGAATAAAATTCAGCCTTTATTTCTTCCTTATCGCCATACGTTATAACAGAGAGTGCGGCAGTCATCGGGGTCGTTGCAGCAGGCAAGATGTCTTTCTCGAACACAAATGCATTCAAGAAGGTCGACTTGCCACATTTCATCTGACCGATAACACCGATGGTCAAGGTGTCATTATTCAGTTTCTGCATGATGCCATCATACGTCTCCTGCTCTATCCACTTCTTTTCCAAAGCAGCCTTTGCAAATGCCGCAAGCGCTTTTTTCTTGTTTTGTAAATCTGTAAATAGGTTTGTTTCCATAATCAATTTAAATATAATCATCCTCATCTATCAAATCGCGGGTCATATCAACCGCCCTATTAGGCGCTATGTGATAACCTTTTGCCAGATTGATAATCATCGGAATGTGTTCAGGGGTAAAATATCCATAATCGTCATGTATTTGCTTTATTTCCTCCATGAAGGCTTCTTCCCCAGAAACTCTCGTATTTCTTGTAGAAGAATTAATTCCTCTCTTCTTATCAGGTTTTATTATATATGTACGTGCGTGGTAGAGGGGGGTAAAATCAGGATTCTCACCACCTCCTAAATTCCTCCATTCACTATACTTGCGTTCAAACTCTCCATTACAAGCCATCAGTCGTTTCTTGAAATCTGTCAGTGCTTTTCCTATCAGGTTCAAGTGTTTGTTAGTTTCTTCCATTTTACTCGAATGTTCCTGCAATTTCTTGGCACCATTATTCACGGCCGACGACCAATATTTAATTGGACCCTGATCGGCTTTTATAGCATTTAGTTTACCACAGAAAGTGTCATATTCCTCTTCTGTCATTTTAAAATAATCACTCCCCAGTCCAAACCATTTTGATGTTTTTTGAGGCATCTCACCAACCTCCTCACAAAGGTCTGTCACTTCGTCAATACACCTTGAAAGTTCGTCCGAACAACTCTTATTTTCCTTTTCCTGTTGTCTACGCATCCCCCTCATCTCATCATAGGTACTTGTCAGCTGCATTTTTGCCTTTTCTCCAAGGGCATATAGTTCATACATATATGCATCCTTGTCATTTCCCATAGGCACAGACTGGATGGTTGCCATCAACTTGTCCAACGACTCCTTTTGAGAGAACATCAGATAGTCCTTGACTGCAATTCCATTCTTCTGAATTGTCTCCCGAATATGCTTCTCCAGTTTACTCAACTCTCCGGGCGACTTCGTATCAGCCTTATTGATTACAACATACAAAGGAATATCCTGCAAATATTTTCTGATGACATTCAGGGAAGACTGGTTGATTTCTCCTGTATTGGCATCAAACACCCAAAACAGTGCATCCGCCTCCTTTATCACATCCGCCGTCCGTTGGGCATCTTCCTGATCATTCGAGTTGAATCCCGGCGTATCAAGGATGGTCAGATTCTCCATGTACTTATTGTTGTACTTCATTACAAAATAAGTAATCGCCGAAGACACATTGACTTCTTGCAGAATTTCCTTGTTCACCTTTTCAAACGTTTCCCGCGAGATGTTTTTCAGCCTACCATTCGGGTCTGTAAACTGGGAATTGAAATCGAGGCCATACGATATGTAAGTAGCAATTGCGGTCGTGGCTTTGGAGCTAACAGGCAACTTGGGAGCCTTTTTGTCGTCTTGTGAAAGAATCCGGTTGACAATAGAGGTCTTACCGGCAGAGAACTCTCCTACGAAGGCAATGACTTTTTTACCTCTAAGCCATGTTTTTTTCTGCAAATTTGCCCATTGCCATACTTGATCCTTTGCCTTTTGTTTCGCCAGTTTGTCCCAAATTCCCAATTGATCGAATACACTGAAAAGTTCATCATAGGCAAATTGTTCTACCTCATTCACTTTCTGATTGAGTTCCCTGACATCGTTTCCATCTGCGTCTTTAGCTGTCAGGATTTCATTCACAAAGTTGATGGCCTCTTCTTTCCGTCCCAGTTCTTCAGACTGATTTGCCAATTCTTCCTCCTTGATTTCCAAATCATTCTGGAGAGATTTCAGGTCTTTCTCACATTGTTCCAGCCGGACACTGGTCTCAGACAGTTTTTTTCTTTCTTCATTGTACTTCTTTTTGTTGCTGCAGGATTCATCCTCCAGGTCTTCAATTTCTTCCTCAGCATCTTCCAACTGCTTTTTCAGCTTTTCGATTTCCACTTGCAAGGCGGGAATGGCCTCATGTTCATCTCCCGACTGCAAGATTTCTTTCAAATCAGCCGAATGTTTCAGTTCACCCTGCAACGAGGTGATTTTCTGTTGCAGCTTGGACAGTTGTTCCGAAAGATTGGAAATTTCCCCTTCCTTCTCTTCTAGCGAAGACTCCAATTGAGAGATTTTTTGCCGGTCGTTCTGTGTCTGCTCCTGTATAGCCGGATTGGCAGCAGAAGCTTTCGGACGAACGAAGTAGGTTATCATTGCCCCAACAATGGCAGCAATGATAACCAATATGGCAACCAGGTAAATATCCATACTTTACTTATCTTTTAAATTATAATATTTTTCCTGCAAACTTTCCAATTCCTGTTTGCGGGCAGTATATTGCATCTTTAGTTCCTCCAGTTCCTGACGCAACCGGATATTCTCATCACGCAATCTTCTGCCTTCCTTTTGCAGGTCGGCAACTTTGTCTTCCATGTCATCTGCCGTATCTTCCCGCTGACGGATTTTGTCTGTCATCGTCTTCAGGTTGGCAGCAGACTTTGCGAGTTCATCCTTCAAGGAAGTAGTCTCATTTTTCAATCTGCTGTTCTCTTCCTGAACCGACATCAACTGCCGTTTCAAGGATTCTACTGTTGATCGCAAAGGATTGGGTACAATCTTGTCTTTCACTACGACTCCGCCGACTATACCGATGGCGGCTCCTAACAATACGTCTATCATATTAGCCATTCTTTAAAATATTCTTATATTCTTTCAATTGATTCACTTTCTCTTTAAATTGTTCTTTCGCTGAAGCACTGTCAGCCTTCAGCTGATTCAAGGTCTGCTCCATTGCGAGCGTCCGGTTTTGAGCCTCCTCATGCAACAGTTGCCCAATCGTGCGAACCAATTCTGAACGAATCTGCTCTATCTGCAACACAAATTCTGGAATCAACGAATCCGAAATATAATTGTTCACAGCCCTGCGACGTTGAGGCTTTCCCCAAAACTGATCTGTAATCCAGCTCACTCCAGTATCAATGATGCCTCCTCTGTTGGATTGATATCTCTCACCCATTTTGTTGTTCCACGATTCAACCTCGTCCATTTGCTTATTGATTTTTGAGGAATATTCTTTCGCTGTTTTTATCATCTCCTTCATCCTACTCCGTGTTTTGATGTTTGAAGCGATGCTTGCGGCGTCTGTAGCAGTATCAACTACATCGGCTACACGATCTACGGTGTTTGCAGCTGTTGCAGCTTTTCCTGCTGTACTCAAGGCGGAAGCCCCTGCCCAAACGGTAGCAACGACAGCAGCAGTCTTTACCACCCCACCAACTAACTGGTCATATTGGTGTCCCAAAGCCGACAGATTCAGATTGTACGATAGATTATTCAGCACTACGCCAGAAAGGTCTAAGGCCTCCAACACTTGCAGAGGCACCTCTTCCACAGTCCGTTGCCGTTCTCTCGCCATATTGACAAGCACATATTGAACATCCTTTTTATATTGTTCGAGTGCTGTTTTGGCAATCATGTTCACTGCCGTATACACAGCCTCATCACAGTCTCTTCCTTGATTCTTCACGATGCTGTCCAAGCGCATAAAAACATTGTCGCTAAACCTCTTCTTGCAGTCTTCACCTTTATCTGCAATAGACAGGGATGCATCACGAATCAGTTTCTCTATATTCCGGCTAATGGATTGCAGTTTTTCCTGTAAGTCCAGAATCTTTTCATCAATATCCAGATCGCTCTTAGAACTGCGAATCAATTCATCCACATATTCCGACATGTTAGAAGCAATGGAATGGATTCTTCCATATACAGCCTTTTCTACGATTTCATTTTTCTTCCGTTGAATACGCCCGAACAAGTCATACAACTCCTGCAAGTTATCTTTGTACGCCGAAACACTAATCATGTTCTCAAGAGGCAAGTTGATGTTTTCAGCAATGTACTTCTTCGCAGCCTCCACTTCATCCCTTGTCTTGGTATCACATTTAGTAATCACAAGGTACATAGGTTTATTCACCAGTTTCGTATTGTCAATGAAATCAATCAAAGAGCGCGTCACCTGCTGATTGACATCCGTTAACAACAGAATGGCATCCGCTTGTGGCAGATAAGAAGTCAAAGCCAACTTATGTCGTGCATCATTTGAAGATAGTCCTGGAGTATCCACCAAGACAGTTCCAGCATGTACACGGCTAGAAGTATCATATACACGTACCAAGTCAACATCCTGCAAACCATCGTTTTTCAAATTGGCTATATTTTCTTCCACTTGCAACACTTCGCCACTTGAATTGACGATTTCAGCATAGCAACGCTCACACTCAAATCTGATTTCAAAAATGGTTGCAGTTGTTGCCTTCGAGGCTGTTTCCAGCTGTTTGTTGTCAGTCAGTGCATTGATAAGCGAGGTCTTTCCAGAGCTAAACTCACCCACCAAAGGCATGATTAAATCCTTGTTAGGAGAGTCCAAGCGTGATTTCAAAAATTCCAATTCGCGATACGTGTCCTGCAAATCAAGATTCTGGGCGATGTCAATGATTGCGTCAATATTCGGTTTGTCTTTCATAATTCATTTTTTAGTTATAATTTTCGTTAGGATCTTAATTCCTTCTTGAATTAATGTCCCATAATCTGGATTATAGGTGCCCAATAAGGGCATACAGATCCTCCTTTTATGTGTATATGTTATTTGTGTATATGTGCGGTGGCACTTTTACACGTATAAACATAATTATAAATTATTTTGTATTACAAATTTACTTTTCTTTCTCCATCCTTTCCCAAATACTCCGATACACTCCTTCCATCAGTTTTCCAAACAAGCCAGCAGGTCTTGTCCGGATACTTCCGCACTTCGGGCATTTCTGCGGCGTGGAATATACCATAGCCATATACTCGAAATCAGGAGCTTTGAAAGTATGCCCGCATTGCGTGCATTTGAATGTCGTGATTCCTCTTAGCATGGTTTTTACTCTTTATGATTATATAATAGGTATTACAGCGCAGGTGCATGCGGGCCTTTGTTCGTTCCCTTGGGATGGTTGACGCATTGTCCGCCTACCATCACCATGATGCTGGGAAACTGCTTGCCGCAGTACTTGCAGGTGTACTTTGTTTTCTCGGAGCCCTCATAGAGCTTGTGACGACCTTTATTAGAGCCATCAGGATGGCGGGGACAAGAGGCGGAGGTGAGTGACCTCACGTCGGGGAACTTGTGCCCGCAGTACTCGCAATAGTAATTTTTCTTTTCCATGTCATTTGTGTTGTCATTCCCGCCCGCTGACATTGGTGTGGTCAGCAGGAGCAGGAGGGTGGATATTAAGGTGGTCATATAATGGTCTGTACTCATAGTTCCACAGGTTAACGTCGTACATTTATAATTTTGCAAAAGTACGGATTTAACCCATACGAATCAAGTCCATAATGGTTCACATGCTTTTTTAACACTTTCGGCCGGGCATAAACAGGGGTCAAATAAGAAGTAAGAAAAACGTGCGGTAAATTTAACGTGAATTCGACGAAAAGTTGTATACACCTTGGCAATGACTGATTATGTGCGCAAGCTGAGATTTGTCGGACTCACGTTAGGTTAACGTGAGTTCGATGAATTTAGAATAAGGCAAGCTGTGTAT
>UMHJ01020478.1_pt1 | contig 33556 bp, 27 predicted proteins | sample 1965511 | NCBI WGS metagenome assembly UMHJ01 (sample SAMEA4836096, study PRJEB28245) | human gut metagenome | biome: gut microbiome; material: fecal sample | place: Denmark | collected 2008
CGCCGTATCGGCACTTAGAATTATGTGGTATTGCCTTAAGTTGCTACCACACCCCAACGCAGGGTGTTTAATTTAGGAGGAAACTATGAAAACTGCACTGGTGATTATGGCCGCCGGTATCGGCTCCCGCTTCGGCGGCGGCATCAAACAGCTGGCTGCCGTCGGTCCCAACGGCGAAATCATCATGGACTATTCCATTCATGACGCCATCGAGGCCGGTTTTGACAAGATCGTCTTTATCATCCGCCACGACATTGAGGAGGCATTTAAAGAGGCCATCGGTGACCGCATTGAGAAGATCTGCGCCGGGCTGGGCGTTGAGATCGACTATGCGTTCCAGGCACTCGAGAACGTGCCGGAGGGCTTCTCCGTGCCCGAGGGCCGCTCCAAGCCCTGGGGCACCGGCCAGGCCGTGCTGGCCTGCAAGGGCATTATTAAGGAGCCGTTCGCCGTCATCAACGCCGACGACTACTACGGCAAGGAGGCGTTCGTCCAGCTGCACGACTTCCTGCAGGGCTACACGCCAGACAAGCCGGGCGACCTTGCCATGGCGGGCTTTGTGCTGAAAAACACCCTGAGCGACAACGGCGCGGTCACCCGCGGCATCTGCCAGATGAACGACGCCCACTACCTGACCGGCGTGCTGGAGACCGGCGGCATTGAAAAGACCGCCGACGGCGCAGCCGCAGGCGGCAAAAGCATCGACATCGACAGCCTTGTTTCGATGAACATGTGGGCGCTGACCCCCGAGTTCGTGGATCTGCTGGGATCCGGCTTTGTGGAGTTCTTCGAGAAGGCCGCCCCTGCCAACCCGCTGAAGGCCGAGTACCTGCTGCCCATCTACATTGATGAACTGCTGCATGCCGACAAGGTCAGCGTCAAGGTGCTGCCCACCCACGACAAGTGGTTCGGTGTCACCTACGCTGAGGACAAGCAGACTGTCATTGACAGCTTTGCCCGGCTCGTCGCCGACGGCGTGTACAAGAAGGATCTGTTCAGCGATCTGAAGAAGTAAAACAGCCAAAAACGCCCCGCTGCGGCAGGTCCTGACGGACAGCACAGCGGGGCTTCGCTTTTGGTTGAAAATTGCAAAAGACTGGCACACAACGCTATGGAAAGCGGAGGCAAAACGCGGTATGGTTACTGTAACAGAAGCAGAATCACACCGCATACACCGTTACAGGAGGGCAATCATGGCAAAGAATGAATTTGACATCACATCCCTGACCCCGGAGCAGCGCGACGCACGCCTGGCACTGGACGTGGAGCGTCTGCTGCGCTTTGGCCGTAAGCACAAGCTCATCAAAGATCTGGACATTCTGGTGGCGCGCAACACCCTGCTGGATCTGCTGGCCCTGGCCGCCCCCAGCGAGGCCAAGCCCCCGAAGGAGGACCCCGAGACCCCCGCTGCCCTGCTGGACGAGATGGTCGAGCTGGCCGCGCAGAAGGAGCTGTTCGACGGCGCGGTCAACCAGTACCGCATCAACTTTGAGACCCGCCTGATGGGCGCCCTGATGCCCCGCGAGAGCGAGGTCTGCAAGAAGTTTCGCAAGCTCTACGTCAAGCAGGGCGCCAAGGCCGCTACCGACTGGTTCTATCAGCTCTGCGTCGACACGAACTACATCCGCACCGCGCAGATCGCCAAGAACATCCAGTGGAACACCGCCACCCCCTACGGCGAGCTGGAGATCACCATCAACCTGACGAAGCCCGAGAAGGACCCCAAGACGATTGCCCTCGAGCGCCTGCAGCCCAAATCCGGCTACCCCGCCTGCATGCTCTGCAAGGAGAACATCGGCTACGCGGGCCGCATCAACTTCCCGGCGCGCCAGACCCACCGCATTGTGCCCATCACGCTGGCGGGTGAGCAGTTCTATCTGCAGTACAGCCCCTACGCCTACTTCCATGAGCACTGCATCATGCTGCACGAGCAGCACAAGCCGATGGAGATGAACAAGCAGACGCTGGCGGAAATTTTCGACTTCGTCGGACAGTTCCCCCACTACACCTGCGGCTCCAACGCCGATCTGCCCATCGTCGGCGGCAGCATCCTGAGCCACAGCCACTTCCAGGGCGGGCGGTATGTTTTCCCGATGCAGAAGGCTGACATCGCCGTGCCGATGACCGACATCCGCTACCCCGGCGTCAAGGCGGGCATCCTGAACTGGCCTGTCTCCGCCGTGCGTCTGGTGGGCCGCAGCAGCCAGCAGATGCAGAATGTTGCCAACAACATCCTGTCCGCCTGGCGCAGCTACACCGACGAGAGCGTCGGCATCCTGGCCGAGACCGACGGCACGCCCCACAACACCGTGACGCCGATCCTGCACTACGACGAAACCGAGGGCTACATCCTTGACCTGGCCCTGCGCAACAACCGCACGAGCGAGGAGTACCCCGACGGCATCTTCCACCCGCACAGGGAATACCACAACATTAAAAAGGAAAACATCGGCCTGATCGAGGTCATGGGTCTGGCTATCCTGCCCGCCCGCCTGAAGGATCAGGGCGCGCAGATCGCGGAAATTCTGGCCGGGCAGCGCCCGAACACCAGCCGCGAGGCGGGCGACACGCTGGCCGTCCATGCCGACTGGATCGACGAGCTGATTGCAAAGTACGGCACCCACATGAAGCCGCAGGACGCCAACAAGGCCGTCAAGGCCGAGATCGGCACCGTGTTCAGCCATGTTTTGGAGAATGCCGGTGTCTTTAAGCAGGACGCCGCCGGTCAGGCCGCCTTTGTCAGGTTCATGCAGAGCGTGGGCTTTAAGAAGGCGTAAAATCGCATAAGAAGCAGGGACACCGACCCGCAAGGGCCGGTGTCCCTGTTTTTGCTGCCTTCCGGCAGGTTTGTAGAGGCCGCATATGTGCGGCCCGCGGCCTTCCGTCAGGCAGCCGTTTGCCGTACACATCCCGCGGAGCGGTCAAGACCGCTCCCTACAAAGCACCCGTTATCGTCATCCTGTAGGGAGGGGTCTTGACCCCTCCGTGCGGCTTTCCCGCAAGCGCCTGTTTGCCTTACGCACGCGGGCCGGGCATGCCCGGCCCCTACCGCGCTGCGTTCTCCTGATACCCGCACTCCCACAGCACGCCCCAATCCAGCTCCTCATCTATCCCGGCTTCATACCGTGCCAGATTTACATCAATGACCCGCTGCTTCACATTCACGCAGCAGATCAATGTAAAGCTGACTGCTGCCGCAAAAATCGCGAGCTTCGCCGCCGGGATCGGCTTGAACACCCGCACCAGCGCCAGCACCGCACAGACGGCCAGCACAAACAGGCACCATGCCGCCGTGAACCGCCTGGGCGTCAGGGCGCAGAGCGTCACATAGACAGCCAGCTTGCCCGCTGCCAGCGCAGCAAAAGCCACGCCGAACCCGCAGAACACGGCGGCCAACGCTTTGGGCAGCGGCGCACGGCCAAAGAACTGTATACCCGCCAGCACCGCAAAATTGAGCAGCAGGATTTTCAGCAGTTCCCAAAAGCCGTTCACCGCAAAAGCGGCGGTGTCCGGTGCGTCCAGCCCCAGCGGCGCAGCGGCAAGCCACTCCCCTGCCTGCACGGCAAAGAACAACGCATAGACGCCGCACAGCGCCATTACAGCCGCCACCGCCGTGGTGCGCGGCACAATGCGGCAGTTTTCCAGCACAGCGGCACACTGCTGCGCCGTGGTGGGCGGGGCTTCGCGGCGCAGGGAGCCGCCCACCAGCCCGTACAGCCACGCACCCACCGGGAGTGAGAGCAGGATATACATCAGGCGGTCAATGAATCTCACATTGTTCAGCAGCCTGCCCCACCAGTCGGACACCTGCTGCCCCAGCGCGGCAAAGTTCGCATCGGCTGCTGCCAGCAGGCCCCATGCCACACCGCACAGCGCCATCGTCACCGCTGCGGTAACGATGAGGTGCAGAACTTTTCGTGTCCGCGTGCGGTCCTGCAGATGGGTGCGCAGCGCAGCAAAGACGGTACGCGCCCGCAGGAAGAAATTCCCGAACGGCAGGAGGACAAATCCGGCCAGCGCGTCCAGCGGGGCCAGACTGCCGCTCTGCCCCTGCGCCAGCATCCCGCACCGTGCCAGCACATACCAGACAGCGAACAGATGCCATGCCGACCACTGCCAGACTCCCAGCGGCCCCGGCTGGTAGCCGTACAGCGGATACGCCGCAGCCAGCGCCATCCAGCATACGGCCCAGAGCTGCGTCTCCCTGGCGGCGGTGCGGTGCGCGGCGCGGGCGGCACAGTCCACATACACAATGAACAGCGCCGCAAAAACCGGCATTCCCCAATCCGGATATGACTGCGGAAACATCACTCCGCGCAGATAAAAATAGGCCAGCGGGTACATTAAAACAGCATACAGCATACCATCACCTCAACGTAGGGGCCGGACAAGTCCGGCCCGGCAGTATAAAACAAACGTTTGCCTGCGGGAAGGCCGCGGGCCGGGCATGCCCGGCCCCTACCGATTCTCGTCCGGCACAAACTCCAGAATATCCCCCGGCTGGCAGTCCAGCGCCCGGCAGAGAGCCTCCAGCGTCGAAAACCGCACAGCCTTGGCCTTGTTATTTTTCAGGATGGACAAATTTGCCGGCGTGATGCCGATCTCCTCGGCCAACTCGCCCGCGCCTTTGTGGCGGCGCGCCATCATCACATCCAGATTGACCACAATGGGCATCGTGCCGCCTCCTTAAATCGTGTAGTCAAGCTCGTCCTTCATGTGGACGGCCTGGGCAAAGGCGTTTTTCAGCACCCGGACAATGAGCGCCATGAACGCCGCGGCCACGCCCAGAAACGCAAACGGCAGATAGATGTACGCCGCGGGCAGGCAGACCGCTGCCGCCCCCGCACAGCACCAGCTGATGCGCCGCAGGGCCGTCACGTTGGCGGGCACAAAGACCGCGCCCGCCTCGATGCGGCGCAGGAATTTGTACAGACTGACCAGCATGACGAACGCCAGCACCGCGCAGACGTACCCCATGCCCAGCAGCACCGGGCCGCTGGCGGGCGGCAGGGCGTGGGCGGATACCATCCAACGGGTCAGCCACGGGCCGCTTACCGTCATGATGCCGCAGCCCGCTATTGTCCCCGCCACAACGACGCGGGTCAGAATGATGCTTTTCTGGTCGCTCCAGGTAAATTTCATTTGTATACCTCCTGATTGCGTGCCCGAACGGTTTCGGATCGCCGCAAGGTTCTCCCCCATGGTTCGTGATGCTTGCAGTATACCACGTAGCATATCGTTTTGCAAGTATTTTTTATCGTTTTTCGATAATTTTGTAAAGTCTGATGGAAACATTTGCACCGCGCCGCAAAATGGTGTATCATAGCAGTGTATAGCATCAAGTTTAAGAGGTGTACCGTATGAAATTACCTGTCCTGCTGGCCGCCGCGGCGCTGGCTGTCTGCCTGACCGGGTGCAGCCATGCCCAGACGGACGCCACACCATCCGCCACTTCCGAGACTGCCGAAGCCGCCGCCACAGCGACGCCCGCGGCCACGCCTGCCACATCGGCGGAGCCTGTCTGTGCCGAGGTCGGCACCATCCTGCCCGAGACCGCCGACGCAGGCCGCAGCTATGTTGATGAGACGCTTTTCATCGGTGATTCAAACACGGCACGCTACCTGCTGTACGCCAACGAGACCGGCACGGCATTCACAAGCCTGAACAACAACATCGGTGTTGTCAGCATGGGCGTGGGGTCGATCACCTCCCTGAAATGCGAAAAGTTCAAGGGCTCATCCGCGATGTACACCGTACCGGACGCTGTGGCCATGCTCAAGCCCAAGCGCATCATCATCTGCTACGGCACCAACAACCTGTCCGGCTCGTCGACGGATGCGACGAACTACATAAAGACCTATCTGCAAGGGTTGCAGGCCATCCAGACCGCGTGGCCCTACTGTGACATCATCGTCAGCGCCATTCCCCCGCTGGACCGGCAGCGCGAGAACATGAACCTGACGATGACCCAGGTCGATGCCTACAACGCCGCGCTTGTGCAGATGTGCGAGGAAAACGGCTTTAAGTTTTTGAACAGTGCCGAGGTCCTGCGCGACGATGCCACAGGCTGGGCCAAAAAGGACTACACGCTGTCCGACGGCGTGCACCTCTCGAAGGAGGCCGTTACCGCGTATTTTACCTACGTGCGCACCCATGCTTATGCCGCCGAGGACCGCCGCCCGCAGCCGCTGGGCACGATCCCGACGCCGGACGGTGTGCCCGCGAACCTTATCAACAAGGACCCCATCGCTGTGCGCGGCGCGAAGGTCCCGCTGGAATTTGTTGCTGCAAACGGCGGCAAGCTGTCCGGCACGACGAGCCAGCTCGTCAAAAAGGGCGGCACGGCGGCAGCTGTGACTGCAGTGCCTGACGAGGGCTTTGTCTTTGCGGGCTGGACGGCCAGCTCCGGCGGCAGCTACAGCAGCGCGACGATCAGCTTCACGATGCCCCAGAACGCCGATGCGGGCGGCGTCGTGCTGACAGCCAATTTCAAGGCTGACGCCCATGAGCACAACTATGCGGAGATTGAGGATACGCGGGTGAACCCGACCTGCACCAACAACGGCTCGGCCAAGTACAAGTGCACGATCTGCGGCGAAGTCATCGAGAAGGAGCTGCCCGCCCTCGGCCATGACTGGGATGGCGGGGTGCAGAACGGCAGCGAAATTATTTATTATTGCCGCCGCGAAGGGTGCGATGCAACTCACACTGAGGTCATAGAGGCAACGGCAACACCGTCCCCCGCCCCAACGTTTGCCCCAACGCCAACTCCCACACCGACACCAACCCCGACACCGCATGAACACAGTTTCCAACTTGTAAGCGACACGGCCACCTGCGCAGCTGACGGCGTAAAAACCTTTCAGTGCGCCTGCGGTGAAACGCAGACAGAAGCATCGCCCGCCACAGGCCAGCACAGCTGGCAGCCAACTGAGCATCTTGACGCCCAAGTCGGTGTGGATGGATACGATGTGTACACCTGCTCAGTGTGCGGCCAGACCTACAAGGAGACTCTCCCCGCTTTGGAACCCACCTCCACGGAGAATACATCGGGAATCGTATCGTCCTCATCGGAAACAACAACAGAATAACCGCCCTGTAGGGGCGACCATTGGTCGCCCGCGGGACATAGCGGCAGCCGCAAAGCTTCCGGGCGGATATGGAATCCGCCCCTACGGTGTAGGGGTCGATGCCTGGCATCGACCCGAAACCACCGCGCCTGCTGCCACGCTGCACAGGCGAGCAATGCTCGCCCCTACAAAAGTTTTTTGACAACCTGAGGCGAACCATGCTCGCCCCCACATTTTCTGCATCCATTCTATTTCATAAATCAAACGAAAGAGGTTCCCATGTCCGAAGCTGCCACCAACCCGCACTCCAAAAACAGCACCCTGATCCGCCGTTTTCTGCCGTATATGGCCAAGTACCGCGGCGTACTGGCCTTTGATTTGTTCTGCGCCGCGCTGACGACGCTCTGCGACATCGCCCTGCCCTCCATCATGCGCACGCTGACGAACACCGTCTCCGCCGCCGCGCTGACCGTGGACACCGTGCTGCGGTTGGCTGCGCTCTACTTTGTGCTGCGCATCATCGACGGCGCGGCAAGCTACTTTATGTCCGGCATCGGGCACATCATGGGCGTACACATCGAGACCGACATGCGCCGCGACGCCTTTGACCACCTGCTGCGGCTCGACCACACCTACTACAACAACACGAAGGTCGGCCAGATCATGGGCCGCATCACCAACGACCTGTTCGATGTGACCGAGTTTGCCCACCACTGCCCGGAGGAGTTCTTCATTGCAGGAATAAAGATCGCAGCATCGTTCATTATCCTCTGCCAAGCCAGCGTGCCGCTGACGCTCGTCGTCTTTGCCTGCGTGCCGCTGATGGGCGTGGTCTCGGTCAAGCTCAACCGCAAGCTGCGGGAACGGTTCCGCCAGCAGCGCTTTCAGATCGGTGAGCTGAACGCCACGATTGAGGACAGCCTGCTGGGGCAGCGCGTCGTCAAGGCGTTTGCCGCCGAGGACATGGAGCGCGAGAAGTTCGCGCAGGGCAACCGGGATTTTGAACAGATCAAGACCTTAAGCTACCACGCCATGGCGGCGTTCAACACGTCCACGCGCCTTTTTGACGGTCTGATGTACTTTGTTGTCATTCTGGCTGGCGGATTGTCCCTTGTGTACGGGGCCATCAGCGCGGGCGACCTTGTCGCGTATGTGCTGTATGTCTCGACGCTGATCGCGACCATCCGCCGTATCGTCGAATTTGCCGAGCAGTTCCAGCGCGGCATGACCGGCATCGAGCGCTTTGCCGAGATCATGGATACGCCCGTCACCATCGCCGATGCCCCCGACGCGAAGCCGCTGGTCGTGAAGGACGGCGGCATCGACTTTGACGACGTCAGCTTTGAGTACCCCGACGACCACAATAAGGTCCTGCGCCACGTTGATCTGCATATCCGCCCGGGTGAGAATCTCGCGCTCGTCGGGCCTTCTGGCGGCGGCAAGACGACGCTGTGCAACCTGATCCCCCGTTTCTACGATGTAACGGGCGGCAAGATCCTGATTGACGGCCAGGACGTGCGCGGCGTGACGCTGCACAGCCTACGCGGGGCCATCGGCGTCGTGCAGCAGGACGTTTACCTGTTCAGCGGCACGGTGGCGGAGAACATTGCCTATGGCCGCCCCGGCGCGACCCGCGCCGAAATTGAGGAGGCTGCCCGCCTGGCCGGAGCCGATGCCTTTGTCCGCGCTTTGAAGGACGGCTACGACACCTACGTCGGTGAGCGCGGCGTCAAGCTGTCCGGCGGGCAGAAGCAGCGTTTGGCGATTGCCCGCGTCTTTTTGAAGAACCCGCGCATCCTGCTGCTGGACGAGGCCACAAGTGCCCTGGACAACGAGAGCGAGATTTTGGTGGGCCAGAGCCTTGACAAGCTGGCAAAGGGCCGCACGACCCTGACGATTGCCCACCGCCTGACGACGATCAAAAATGCGGACCGCATTCTGGTGCTGGGCCGCGACGGCATCGAGGAGGAGGGCAGCCACGACGAGCTGCTGGCGAAGCAGGGCGTATATTACCGGCTGTGGAACGGACTGGTGAGCGGGGAAACGCTGTAACCCGCGCCAAAGGCTTCTCCCCCGGGGGAGAAGCTGTCCGCGAAGCGGACTGATGAGGGGAGAGTCTGCCGTACCTTCCCGTTCACGGGATACCCCCGCAAGCCTCCCCCTCATCCGACCTCGGACGAAGCCTCGGCCACCTTCCCCCTAGGGGGAAGGCTTTTTTATTTGTTTCATCATCCTCCTCATATTCAGCCCGCAGGTCATCAGATTCGACACGGCCATGACCCCCAGGAACCCCATCATGCCGTACTGCGGCACGACAAGCCAAATCGCCGCAATGCGGAACACCGAGTCAAACAGCGAATATCGGAATGTTGCAAGCTGCTCCCCCAGACCCTTTAACACGCCGTCCACCATACTCTCCAGATACATGAACGGCGCGACGAAGCCCAAAAGCTGCACATACCGCCCAACCTTGGCATCCCGGTAGATGAACCCGGCCAGCGGCGCGCCGAGCAGCACAAACCCGACCCCCGCCGCCAGCGAGAACGCGCCGGTCATGCGCAGCATCGTAAAAATCAGGCGGCGCATGGCGGCGGTGTCGCCCTTTGTGTGGGCGCGGGTGATCTCGGGCATCAGCAGGCCGGACAGCGCCCCCAGCACCGAAAACGGGAAAAACAGCAGCGGGAGCGCCATACCCTTTAAGCTGCCGTACTGGGCCACGGCCTCGGCGCGGCTGCCCGTGTAAATCGCCAGTGTGTAGGGGATCAGGCTGCTTTCCGCCGCCTGCAGGGCGCTGGCCAGCAGGCGGCTGCCCTCGACGGGCCACAGGATGTCGTACAGCTCCTTGTGGGTGTAGGGGTGCAGCGGCGCATCGGGCCGGGGTGCAAATTCCGGCGTGCGTGCGGCAAAAGCCAGCATAATGCCGCAGGAGACGCTCTCGCTGACCGTGTTGCCCAGCAGCACGGCGGCGCAGCCGTAGCCCGCGCCCCACTGCGCCAGCACCCGCAGCCCCGCCGCGGCGACGGCCATCCGCACCAGCTGTTCGATGAGCTGCGCTGTGATGTTCGGCTGCACCCGCCGCGCGGCCAAAAAGCACCCCCGTACCGCGCCCGACACGGCCATAAACGGCAGACTGGGGGCCAAAATCAGCAGCGCGGTCTCGGCGCGGACGTCGTGCAGCAGATACCGCGCGCACGGCCCGGCCAATACGCTTTGGGCCAGCATGGCCGCCGTGCCGAAGCCCAGCGCCGTGATGCACAGCCCGCGCAGGGTCTCGGCCATGCCGCTGCCGCGGGCCAGGCTTTGCGCCGCCAGCCGCGCCGACGCCACATTGACGCCCGCCGTGGCGAACGAGACAAACACCATGTACAGCGCCAGAATCAGCTGGTAAAGACCCATGCCCTCACTGCCCAGATACGCCGCCAGCACGATTCGAAACCCCATGCCCAGCGCCCGCAGCACCAGCCCCGACCCGGTGAGCAGCGCCGCATTGTGTAGGTACGTTCTGCGTTTGCTCATACGCCGCCCCCTTCCCCTGCTGATGGGTATGCGGGCGGGCGGCGCGGTATGACTTGCGGGAGAGGGATGCACACGGTAAAATAGAGACACCACTGGGGCGCTTTTAAATTGACCGGTGTCTTGCATTCCGGCGCGATTTTTGGTAAACTGAAGAAAGAGCAATTTTTAAAGGAGCAAATATACCATGAGCGAAGCCTGTACCCACGATTGCAGCAGCTGCAAGTCCAACTGCGATCACCGCGCGCCGCAGCATGAGCCGCCGCACGCAAGAAGCCGTATCCAAAAAGTCATCGGCGTCGTTTCCGGCAAGGGCGGCGTCGGCAAAAGCATGACCAGCGCCATGCTGGCTGTCTCGATGCGCCGCCTTGGCTTTAAGGCCGGCGTGCTGGACGCCGACATCACCGGCCCGTCCATCCCCCGCCTGTTCGGCGTGAAGGGCCCGGCCACCGGTGACGGCGAGAGCATCAACCCGGTTTCCAGCCGTACCGGCGTGGAAATCATGAGCATCAACCTGCTGCTCGACGACCCCGAGGCCCCCGTTGTCTGGCGTGGCCCCGTCATTGCGGGCGCGGTCAAGCAGTTCTGGCAGGAGGTCGTGTGGGACGTTGATTTCCTGTTCGTTGACATGCCTCCGGGCACCGGCGACGTGCCGCTGACCGTGTTCCAGACGCTGCCGGTGGACGGCATCGTCATCGTGTCCAGCCCGCAGGAGCTGGTCGGCATGATCGTCGGCAAGGCCGTCCAGATGGCCCAGATGATGCATGTACCCATCCTCGGCCTGGTCGAGAACATGAGCTACGCCGTCTGCCCCGACTGCGGCAAGCACATCAACGTCTTTGGCGACAGCCATGTGGACGAGATCGCCGACAAATACAAGCTGCCGGTGCTGGCGAAGATGCCCATCGACCCCGAGCTGGCCAAGGAGGCCGATGCGGGCATGATCGAGATGTTCGCGGGCGACTATCTGGACAATGCGGCCCAGACCGTGGCAAAGCTGCTGAAAAAGTAAAACGCTGCATCGACATTTTGAATTTTGAGGAGGTTACTTATGAAAAAGTTCTTTGAGGAATTCAAAGCCTTCGCCCTGAAGGGCAACATGATGGACATGGCCATCGGTGTTATCATCGGCGGTGCGTTCTCCACGCTGGTCACCTCCCTGACAGACAACCTCATCAGCCCGATTTTGGGTATTCTGGGCAAGGTCAACTTTGACGCCATGATGTGGGATGTCTTTGGCGACGGCAAGCTGGTCTTTAAGTACGGCGCGTTCATCACCGCCGTCATCAACTTCCTGATCATGGCGTTCGTGCTGTTCTGCATCGTCAAGGCTATGAACAAGCTGATGGAGATGGGCAAGCATGAGGAGCCCGCCGCGGAGGAGCCTGCCGCCCCCGCCGCCCCCACGCAGGAAGAGCTGCTGGCCGAGATTCTGGTCGAGCTGAAAAAACAGAACGGCGAGAAAACGGCGTAACGTTTTTTATGACCGCGCAGGGCGAAAAGCCTTGCGCGGTTTTTGTTTGGGCGGCGGAGGCATACGGCGCGGGAGGGATGAATCCCTCCCCTGCGGGTCAACCGTAAACGGGCGGTTCCGGAGGGCCGCGGGCCGGGCATGCCCGGCCCCTACAGCGCGGCGCACCTTGTAGTAGGGCGGCCAGCCCTCTGGCCGCCGCGGAGGGGTCAAGACCCCTCCCTACAATGCAAACCTGAAAAGGGGGATGCCATTAGGCCGCGGGCGGCATATATGCCGCCCCTACAAAGCGGCAGAAAGTCCACACAGCTTAATTTTATTAAGTTTACGCTTGCCAAACCAAATTTCTAAACGTTTTTCGCTTAATTTCCGTAAAATCTTCTGCTTCGGGATTGTAAAGCGGCGGCATCTATGGTATGATGCAGACAAGAACAAAGACGTTCCCACAAGGGGCCTGTGTGCCCTGTTGGGAGCGTCTTTTTTGTTTATCCCGCCCGCGCGGCAAATGTGCGACGCAGCGCGGTTTAACGGGATTGGGAAAGGAGCAAACGAGGTATGGAAAACTTTACCGAGCGCAAGACCCCCGCCGGGCTGTACAGCCCCCGGTTTGAGCATGACAACTGCGGCATCGGCGCTGTGGTGGACATCAAGGGGCGCAAGAGCCACAAAACCATTGACGATGCGCTGCAGATCGTGGAGCATCTGGAGCACCGCGCGGGCAAGGACGCCGAGGGCAAGACCGGCGACGGCGTCGGCATTCTGACGCAGATCAGCGACAAATTCTTCCAGAAGGCCGCTGCCGAGCAGGGGCTGACCCTGGGCGCAGAGCGGGAATATGGCATTGGCATGTTCTTTTTCCCGCAGGATGAGCTCAAGCGCAACCAGGCCAAGAAGCTGTTTGAGATCGTCTGCAAAAAGGAGGGTCTGCCCTTCTTAGGCTGGCGCGAGGTTCCCACCTGCCCCGAGGTGCTCGGCCACAAGGCCATTGCCTGCATGCCCAGCATCTGGCAGGGCTTTGTGGGCAAGCCGCAGCGCGTCGAGGCCGGTATTGCCTTTGACCGCCGCCTCTATGTGGCGCGCCGCGTGTTTGAGCAGTCCAGCCCCGACACCTACGTTTGCAGCTTGTCCAGCCGCACCATTGTCTATAAAGGTATGTTCCTCGTCAAGGAGCTGCGCCTGTTCTATCCCGATCTGCAGGACGCCGACTATGAATCCGCCATCGGCATGGTACACAGCCGCTTCTCGACGAACACATCCCCGAGCTGGAACCGCGCCCACCCCAACCGCTTCATCCTGCACAACGGCGAGATCAACACGATCCGCGGCAACGTGGACACGATGCTTGCCCGCGAGGAAACCATCGGTTCCAACTATTTAAAGGACGATATGACGAAGGTTCTGCCCATCGTCAACCAGGGCGGCTCCGACTCTGCCCAGCTGGATAACACGCTGGAATTCATGGTCATGAACGGCATGGATCTGCCGCTGGCCGTCATGGTCACGATCCCCGAGCCGTGGGACAACAACAAGTCTATGGACCCGAAGAAGCGCGACTTCTACCAGTACTATGCCACGATGCTGGAGCCGTGGGACGGCCCCGCCAGCATCCTGTTCAGCGACGGCGACGTGATGGGCGCAGTGCTGGACCGTAACGGTCTGCGCCCGAGCCGCTACTACATCACGAAGGATGGCCGCCTGATCCTTTCCAGCGAGGTCGGCGTGCTCGACATTCCCGCTGACGAGGTCGTGCGTAAGGACCGTCTGCGCCCCGGCAAGATGCTGCTGGTGGATACCGTCAGGGGCGAGCTGGTGGACGACGAAAAGCTGAAGGCTGACTACGCCAGCCGCCAGCCCTACGGCGAGTGGCTGGACCGCAACCTTGTCAACCTGTCCAGCCTGAAGGTGCCCAACAAGAAGGTGCCCAGCTACACGAAAGAACAGCTTGTCCAGCTGCAGAAGGCGTTCGGCTACCGGTATGAGGACGTCTCCACGATCATTCTGCCGATGGCCAAGAACGGCGGCGAGCCCGCCGGGGCCATGGGCAGCGATACTCCGCTGGCCGTTTTGAGCCACACCCGCCCGAATCTGAGCGAGTATTTCAAGCAGATGTTTGCGCAGGTCACGAACCCGCCCATCGACGCGCTGCGCGAGAAGATCGTCACCTCGACCACCGTCTACGTCGGTGCGCAGGGCAATCTTCTGGAGGAGGACGCCGACAACTGCAAGGTCCTGAAAATCGAGAACCCGATCCTGACCGAGACCGACCTGCTCAAGATCAAGGCCATGGACGTGCCCGGCTTCAAGGTCGTGACGCTGTCCATCTGCTACTACAAGAACACCGATCTGGAAAAGGCCATTGAGCGTCTGTTTGTCGATGTGGACCGCGCCTACCGCGACGGCGCGAACATCCTGATTTTGTCGGACCGCGACATTGACGAGTACCACGTCGCCATTCCCAGCCTGCTGGCTGTGGGCGCGGTCAGCAAGTATCTGGTCCGCACCCGCAAGCGCACCGCCATGGCGCTGATTCTGGAAAGCGGCGAGCCGCGCCTGGTACACGACTTCGCCACACTGCTGGGCTACGGCGCAGCTGCCATCAACCCGTATCTGGCGCAGGAGACTATCGGTGAGTTGATTTCCGACGGCCTTCTCGACAAGGACTACTACGCCGCTGTCAGCGACTACAACAAGGCCGTGCTGGCGGGCATTGTCAAAATCGCGTCCAAGATGGGCATTTCCACGATCCAGTCCTACGCGGGCAGCCAGATCTTTGAGGCGCTGGGCATCTCGAAAGAGGTCATCGACAAATACTTTACGAACACCGTCTCCCGCGTGGGCGGCATCACGATCCAGGATATCCAGAATGATCTGGAAGCCCGCCATCAGGAAGCATTCGACCCGCTGGGTCTGGACATCAACCGCGAGCTGCCGAGCCTGGGTGCGCACAAATTCCGCGGCGGCCCCGCTGCCGAGCAGCACCTCTACAACCCGCAGACCATCCACCTTTTGCAGCAGGCCTGCTGGACCGGCAATTACGATACCTTCAAGCAGTACACCGCCGCCGCTGCCAATGAGAACGGCGACGCGATGCACCTGCGCAGCCTGCTGGACTTCAATTATCCCGAGCAGGGCGTGCCCCTCGACGAGGTCGAGAGCGTTGACTCCATCGTCAAGCGCTTCAAGACCGCGGCCATGAGCTACGGCGCGCTGTCCGAGGAGGCCCACGAGTGCATGGCTATCGCCATGAACCGTCTGGGCGGCAAGTCCAACACCGGCGAGGGCGGCGAGGCCGAGGACCGCTTCGGCACCGAGCGCAACTCCGCCATCAAGCAGGTGGCGTCTGCCCGCTTCGGCGTGACAAGCAAGTATCTGGTCTCTGCCAGTGAGATCCAGATCAAGATGGCGCAGGGCGCGAAGCCCGGCGAGGGCGGCCAGCTGCCCGGCGGCAAGGTCTATCCGTGGGTCGCCAAGACCCGCAACTCGACCACCGGCGTCGGCCTGATCTCTCCCCCGCCCCACCACGATATTTACTCGATCGAGGATCTGGCGCAGCTGATTTACGATTTGAAGTGCTCCAACCGCAAGGCAGCCATCAACGTCAAGCTCGTCAGCGAGGCCGGTGTCGGCACGATTGCCGCGGGCGTTGCCAAGGCCGGTGCGGAGGTCATCCTGATTTCCGGCTTTGACGGCGGCACGGGCGCAGCCCCCCGCAACTCCATCCACAACGCGGGTCTGCCGTGGGAGTTGGGCATTGCCGAGGCGCACCAGTGCCTGATCATGAACGGTCTGCGCAGCCGCGTCCGCATCGAGGCGGACAGCAAGCTGATGAGTGGCCGCGACGTTGCCATTGCCGCCCTGCTGGGTGCCGAGGAATTCGGCTTCGGCACCGGCCCGCTGGTGGCCATGGGCTGCGTCATGATGCGCGTCTGCAACCTTGACACCTGCCCCATGGGCATCTGCACCCAGAACCCCGAGCTGCGCAAGCGGTTCAAGGGCAAGCCCGAGTACATCATGAACTTTATGCGCTTCATGGCCGAGGACCTGCGCGAGTACATGGCAAAGCTCGGCGTGCGCACCGTCGATGAGCTGGTGGGCCGCACCGACCTGCTCAAGGTTAAAGCCGCGCCCGCAGGCTCCCGCGCCGGTGAGATGGACCTGACCGCGCTTTTGCAGAACCCGCTGGTCGAGAACTCCAACGTACACTTCAACGCGAAGGATGTTTACAACTTCCAGCTGGAAAAGACCCCCGACATGCGCATCCTGATGAAGAAGTTCAAAAAGAGCTTCGACTCCGCCGAGCCGAAGCCCAGCACCGTCACGCTGGACGTCGGCAACACAGACCGCGCGTTCGGCACGATCATTGGCAGCGAGATCACCGCCAGGTTCGGCAACACGCTGCCCGACGACACGTTCCATGTCGTCTGCCACGGCTACGGCGGCCAGAGCTTCGGCGCGTTCATCCCCAAGGGCCTGACGCTCGAGCTGGTCGGCGACGCGAATGACTACATCGGCAAGGGTCTGTCCGGCGGCAAGCTCATCGTCTACCCGCCGAAGGACGCCGCCTTTGACCGCAGCGAGAACATCGTCATCGGCAACGTGGCACTGTACGGTGCTACGGGCGGCACGGCGTTCATCAACGGCGTGGCCGGTGAGCGCTTCTGCGTGCGCAACTCCGGCGCAACTGCCGTTGTGGAGGGCGTTGGCGACCATGGCTGCGAGTACATGACCGGCGGCACGGTGGTCGTGCTTGGCAAGACCGGCAAGAACTTTGCAGCCGGCATGAGCGGCGGCATCGCCTACGTGCTGGACGAGGACTGGGACTTCTACCAGCGCGTCAACAAGGACATGGTCAGTCTGGAGCCTGTGGAGCACAAGTACGATGTATCGCTGTTGAAAGACCTGATCCGTGAGCATGTGGAGCTGACCGGGTCGCCGCGCGGCAAGGAAATCCTTGACAACTTCGGCGAGTATCTGCCCAAGTTCAAGAAGGTCCTGCCCCACGACTACGACAAGATGCTGCGCCTGATCGCCCAGATGGAGGAAAAGGGCGAGGACAGCGAGCAGGCCCAGATCGAGGCGTTCTACGCCATGAAAAGCGCAAAGTAAGGGAGGCAGAGTACCATGGGCAAACCGACAGGATTTATGGAAATTACGCGGCAGACCAGTTTAGAGCTGCCGCCCGAGGAGCGCATCCGGAATTTTAACGAGTTTCACGTCCCGCTGCACACCGACGAGCAGCAGGCCCAGGGCGCACGCTGCATGGACTGCGGCGTCCCCTTCTGCCAGAGCGGCGTTCAGCTGGGCGGCATGTTCAGCGGCTGCCCGCTGAACAATCTGATCCCCGAGTGGAACGACCTGGTCTATCAGGGCAAGTGGGATCTGGCCGTGCACCGGCTGATCGCCACGAACCGATACCCGGAGTTCACGAGCCGGGTCTGCCCCGCCCTGTGCGAGGCGGCCTGCACCTGCGGCAACGTCACGGGTGACCCGGTCACGGTCAAGGAAAACGAACGCGCCATCGTGGAATACGGTTACGAGAGCGGCACCATTCATGCCGTGCCGCCCCCGGCCCGCACGGGCAAGACCGTGGCGGTCATCGGCGCAGGTCCCGCGGGCCTGTCCGTGGCCGACCTGCTCAACAAACGCGGCCATCGCGTGACCATCTATGAGCGCGAGGACCGCGCGGGCGGCCTGCTGATGTACGGCATCCCCAACATGAAGCTGGAAAAGTGGGTCATTGACCGCCGCGTGAAAATTTTGCAGGACGAGGGCATTGAGTTTGTTTTTAACGCCGACGTCGGCAATACGGTCAGCGCCGAGGAGCTGAAGGCCCGCTATGACGCCGTGGTGCTGTGCTGCGGCGCGAAGCAGGCCCGCGACATCCAGGCCCCGGGCCGCGACGCACAGGGCATCTTCTTTGCGGTGGATTACCTGACCAGCGTGACCCGCAGTCTGCTGGATTCCAACTTTGCGGACGGCAGGGCGGTTTCCGCCGCGGGCAAGCGCGTGCTGGTCATCGGCGGCGGCGACACCGGCAACGACTGCGTCGGCACGGCCATCCGCCAGGGCTGCGAGAGCGTCATGCAGCTGGAAATGATGCCCTGCCCGCCCGCGGCCCGCGCCCACGGCAACGATTGGCCCGAGTGGCCCCGCGTGCTGAAAACCGACTACGGCCAGCAGGAGGCCATTGCCAAATTCGGCTTTGATCCCCGCGTCTACCAGACGACGGTCAAGGAGTTCTACAAGAACGAGGCCGGGCAGGTCTGCGGCGCGCTGATCTCCAAGCTGAAAAGCGAGGTCGTGGACGGACGCCGCCAGATGGTGCCCACCGGCGAGGAGTTCACCGTGGACTGCGACCTTGTGCTGATCGCGGCAGGCTTTACGGGCTGCGAGCCCTATGTGGCCGATGCGTTCGGCGTCGAGCGCACGAAGCGCGGCACCGTGGCCGATGTGAAGTACGCCACTGCCGACCCGAAGGTGTTCGCCTGCGGCGATATGCGCCGCGGCCAGAGCCTTGTCGTCTGGGCGCTGCGCGAGGGCCGCGACACCGCCGCCGTCGTGGATGAAAAGCTGATGGGATATACAAACCTCTGATAGCGCCTGCCATGTAGGGGCCGGGCATGCCCGGCCCGCAGGGTTTACAGGGGCTGCCCCTTTAACCCACACATTGTAGGGCGGGGCACCCTCCCCCCCTGCGGCGGCCTGAGGGCAGGCCGCCCTACATACTGCCCTGCGGGGCGTCGAGGACGCCGCCCCCCCCTACAACATACAGCATAACACAAAAAGGCACCTGCCCACACGGACAGGTGCCTTTTTATATCGTATTATCGCTCACATTTCCAGAAGTGGCAGCTGTACGGCTCCAGCGTGCTGCCGCCGCCAAAGTCGTGGTCGGCGCCTGTGATGAGGTCCACCGCGCGGCCGCAGCCCGCGTCAAAGTGGGCGTCAAACGGATTGCCGTCCGCGTTGATGGCCACCAGCACCCGCTCACCGTCGGCGTAGCGCTCAAAAATCAGCTGCTTGGGCTGGACCAGCACATTGCGGTAGCTGCCCCGGCACAGCGCCTTGCTGCCCGTGTGGGCGTGGGCCAGCGCCGCGATCCAGGCGGTCAGGTCGTTCTCCTCGGGCTTCTCCACCGCCGGGCGCAGCGTCGGGTCGCCGTTGCGCTTGTCGCCCTCCATGCCCCATTCACTGCCGTAGTAGACCGACGGCACACCGGGCATACCGAACAGCAGACCGTAGATGGGGCGTAGGCAGCCCTTGTCCGTCAAAATCGTTGCAATGCGCGTTACATCGTGATTATCCACAAAGCTCAGCAGGTGCTTACCCGTGTACAGGCACCACTGCTCGGAGCCGAACTGGCGGTTCAGGCTGTAGCTGATCTCGTGCATGTTGCCCGTGTTGAAGCTCGAATACAGGCCCTTGTAGCACTCGTAGTTCGTTACGCTGTGGCAGGCGTGGTCGTTCATCCAGCGGTTGTAGTCGCCGTGCAGCGTCTCACCCACCAGTGCGAACTCCGGCTTGATGCTGTCGGCCAGCCCGCGCAGCTCGGCCAGAAAGCCGAGGTCGAGGCAGTAGGCAACATCCAAACGCAGGCCGTCGATGTCGTAGTCCCGCACCCAGCCGCGCACAACGTCAAACAGGTAGTTTTTCACCGCCGGGTTCTGCAGATTCAGCTTGACCAGCTCGTTGCAGCCCTCCCACGCTTCATACCAGAAGCCGTCGTTGTAGTTGGTGTTGCCGTCAAAGCTGATGTGGAACCAGTCCTTGTACGGGCTGTCCCAGCGCTTCTCCTGCACGTCCTTGAACGCCCAGAAGCCACGGCCCACATGGTTGAACACGCCGTCAAACAGGATTTTTATGCCCGCCGCGTGCAGCGCCGCGCAGACCTGCCTGAGGTCGTCGTTTGTGCCCAGGCGGCAGTCCACCTTATTGTAGTCGCGGGTGTCATAGCCGTGGGCGTCGCTCTCAAACAGCGGGTTGAACAGCACGCAGGTCGCGCCCAGGCGCTTGATGTGCTCCACCCAGTCCAGCATCCGCAGAATGCGGTGCTCGCCCGCCTGCTCCTGGTCGCCGTCGTTTTGCAGCGGTGCGCCGCAAAGCCCCAGCGGGTAGATCTGATAAACTACTGCCTCATCGTACCACATGTTGTTTTCCTCCCCGAATTAAAACTTCTTTTTCAGTTTTGGCTTGAGTATGACGTGGTAATACCGCGTCAGTGCCGCCAGTGCGCGGTCACACAGCCAGAACGACAGGTTGCCTGCGGCCAGCAGTGCTGCCAGCATCCCGATGCCGTCGGCCAGCAGCTCGTCCAGCACGGCGGGCCCGAGCAGCGCAAACAGCAAAAGATACACCAGCACCGTGCCCGCGTTGAACACCGCGAATTTCAGCACCCAGCGCAGGAGCGTGCTTTTTACGCCGTTCAGCTTGACGCGCAGCACGGGGTAATACCCCATGACCAGCACGTAAAACAGCGCCAGTTCGGTCTCCGGCACAAAGAGCACGGCCAGAATTGCCACGCAGACGTAGAGGGTCAGCGCGTAGCGCGTGCCGTATTCCTCCAGCACTGGGATGAGCAGGAACGCCGCCAGCATCGGCGCGGCATAAGTGCCGATCTGCAGTGCACTGCCCAGCAGCAAAAGCACCACCGAAAGCGCCCCCAGCATACCGCAGAGGGCTATCTTCTGGCTTTCCGTTTTGCGCATCGTTCCGCCTCCCACCGCTTTTCGATTCTTGTACATTATACCCTATTTTGTTTCACATTGCAAGGCATCCATCTGTGCAATCGTACAAAAATTGTAGCCCTGCTCCCGGAAATAGGCGATCATATCGGGCAGGGCCTTGACGGTCTGACCTGTTGCTTTTGTATCATGCAGCAGGACGACACAGGTGTCCTGACCATCGGCATCGCGGCGAATGTTGCGCAAAATCTGCGCGGCATCCGGGTGGCTGGCGGTGGCGTCCTCGGCGCAGACGTTCCAGTCGATCCAGTGGTAGCCCTTGTCCTCGGCCTGGGCCTTCAGGGCCTTCATGATGCCGTTTCCGCCGTAGCGGTGGCTGACTGTGTTTGTGCTGCCGCCGGGGAAACGCAGCCAGTCGATGGCCGCCACATCCACATACGGCTCCAACGCCTGGCGCAGCGTTCTGATGTCCTGCCAGAATGCGTCGGTGCTCGCATAAATTTTGGAGTATTGATGCGTCGCGCTGTGCAGCGCGATCTGATGCCCCGCCGCCGCGATGTCCGCCACAAGGGGCAGATATTTTTCGTTGGCGTCCTGCGCGCAGACAAAGAAGGTGGCCGGGACCTGCTCCTTATCGAGAATTTCCAGAATTGGCCGGGTGTTTTTGCTGGGGCCGTCGTCAAAGGTCAGGCAGACGAGCTTCGGGACTGCGGTCTCCCCCGTCGCCGCCGACACCGCAAAGCAGTCGTTGGGGGTGTCGGTCTCGGCGTACTCCCGGTGGTACAGCAGGTGGATGATGCCGGACAGCAGCACCAACATAGCCGCCAGCACCACGCCCGCCAGCAATCTTGCGTTTCGTTCCTCTCTGTCTGCATCCCGCCGCATGGCAAGCCCCTCCCCTGTTGTGGTTTGGTACAGGGTATGCGGGCGCGGCGGGAAATAGACACGCAGCGGCGGGGTGTGGTATAATAAGGTAAATTAGAAGTTGTGGAGGTAGAAAAACATGTATAGAATATATAGTGCACTTATCGAAATTGTTGCGGCAGCTGTTTTTATAATTCCTATTTGGTGCATATATAATAAGTTATGTTTTCATAGCTGGAAACGAACTATTATTTATATGGTATTTGGGTTTTATTTTACTGCAGTCTTAGCACTTGTAGGCTTTCCTAATATAGCATCTCTGAAAATTGATTTTACAGTGAACGTTATCCCGTTTTTGGATATGGTTTCGGATTCCATTAATGCTTGTTTGAATGTACTTTTATTTGTTCCATTTGGTTTCTTTTTGCCTATATTGTGGGATAAATTTAGAAACATTAAAAATATTGCCTTAATGGGATTTATAGTCACAAGTTTAATTGAAATATCACAGATTTTTACTTTTAGAACGAGTGATATAAACGATATTATTACAAATACTGTTGGTACTATAATTGGATATTTTATTGTACATAGGATAACTGATAATTTTACGAAGCGAATCTTTTCAAATTCAAAAATGGGTGACTTTTACATAATATGTGTATCTGTAGTATTTATTATGTTTTTCTTTCAACCATTTATTTCATCTTTGTTATGGGAAATGGTTCTGTAAATCCCAGTTTGTGGGGGTACTCACATTTTTTCCCGCCTATAGCTCCCTCTAAAAACAGATTGGCACCGCAAGGCAGTACGCCCCTTGCGGCGGCCAGAGGGCTGGCCGCCCTACACTCTACCCCCGAAACGTCCATACATAAACCAAAACCGGGCAGCTGCCGTAAAGATGGCAGCTGCCCGGTTCTATGATTGTATTGGTTTGGAATTTCTTTGGTTCTTTCTTTGTAAAGAAAGAACCCCCGCCCTCCCCCTTACTTCGCTCTTGCCTCGTGCATCGCATTGATGCGCTTGCGCCAGAGGCGCGGAGCAAAAAGGGCCAGCATCGGGTAGAGCTCCAGACGGCCCGCCAGCATGTCAAAGGCCAGCAGCAGCTTGGCCGGAGCGGAGAAATCCGCAAAGCTGCCTATCGGACCGACCATCTCAAGGCCGGGACCGACGTTGTTCAGGCAGGTCGCGACGGATGTAAACGTCGTCACCAGATCGAACCCGTCCAGCGAGAGCAGCAGCACCGACAGCGTCAGCAGCAGCATATAAATGTTGAAATAGTTGTGCACACCGCGCAGCGTCTTTTCGTCCAGCGGTTTGCCCTCAAAGCGGACCGTCGTCACGGCATGGCTGTGCAGCATCTTGTTCAGGTCCTGCCGTGCCGCCTTGAAAAGGATGATGACGCGCGATACTTTCAAGCCGCCCGCCGTCGAGCCCGCGCATGCGCCCACAAACGTCAGGATCACGATCACGATGCGGGAGTAGGTCGGCCAGAGGTTGAAGTCCGCCGTGGCGTAGCCGGTGGTCGTGACGATGGACGACACCTGGAAGAACGCCGTGCGCAGCGCCGTGCCGACACTGTCGTACATACTCGCGATGTTCGCCGTGATCGTCAGCGTCGAGAACGCGACGATGCCTAAGTAGACGTGCATCTCCTCGGAGGCGAACGCCTCACGGAAATGACGCAGCAGCAGGAAATAATACAGGTTAAAGTTAATGCCGAACAGCAGCATGAACACGCCGATGACGATCTCAAAATACGGGCTGTTGTACGCGCCGACGCTCAGCGCCTTGTTGCTGAAGCCGCCCGTGCCTGCCGTGCCGAACGCATGAATGAGCGCGTCAAACAGCGGCATACCGCCCGCGCAGAGCAGAATCGTCTCGATGACGGTCATGACCAGATAAATGGCATACAAAATCTTTGCGCTGTCGCTCAGCTTGCTGGAAATTTTTCCGCAGGTCGGGCCGGGGACCTCGGCGCGCATCAGGTGCATGGCACGGCCATCGGTCATGGGCAGCACGGCCATGGCAAAGACCAGCACGCCCATGCCGCCGATCCAGTGGGAAAAGCTGCGCCAGAACAGCGTGCCGTGGCTCAGCGCCTCGACTTCGGTCAGAATTGTCGAGCCTGTCGTCGTAAAGCCCGAGACCGTCTCAAAAAAAGCATCGACAAAGGACGGTATCTCGCCGGAGATGACAAACGGCAGTGCGCCGAAAACCGACATCAGCACCCAGACAAGCGCCACGATGGCCAGGCCGTCGCGGGCGTAGATTTTCGTGTTTTTGGGGGTGCGCAGGCTGGTTATCAGGCCCAGCGCCAGCACGATCAGCGTCGGCCACAGGAAGGAAAGCACAACGCTCCACTCGCCGTAGATGGCGGCGCAGCCCATGGGAAAGAGCATGAGGGCTGCTTCGATCAGGAAGATGCGCCCCAGCACAAACCCTACCATTTTATAGTTCATGGCTGCGCCCTCACTTTACAATGTCGCGCAGCGAGTGCAGCGTTGTGTCGGTGGTGACGATGACGACATCGTCGCCCTCCTGCAGGGCATCGTTGCCGGACGGGATGACCGTCTGGCCATTGCGGCGCACGATGCCCGCCACCAGCAGCCCCTTGCGCAGGGTCAGATCCTTCAGCGGTACGCCGATGAACGGCAAACCCGGCGCAACGTTGAATTCCAGCGCCTCCACGCGCCCGCCCACCAGACGGTGCAGCGTCTTGATGTTCTCCGACTCAAAGCTGTTCTGCATGGCGCGGACGTACATGGCAATGGACTCCGATGTGACCGACGCCGTGGAGACGACGCTGTCCACCATCCCCTTGGCAGCGGCCAGCTCGGCGAAGGACTCGCGGTTGATCTTGGCCACGACCTTGCAGGAGTTTATCTGGGAGGCGTACATCGCCAGAATGATGTTTGTTTCGTCCAGGCCGGTCAGCGCCACAAAGGCGTCCATATCGGTGATGCGCTCCTCACTCAGCAGCTCGGCATCCGCACCGTCGCCGTGGATGACCAGCACGCCGGGGAACTTCTCGCTCATCTCCTGGCAGCGGGCCGCATCGCTGTCGATGACGGTCACCCGCTTCTGGATGTCCTGCAGCTCCTTGACCAGATAATAGGTCATCCGGCTTGCACCGACGATCATGACGTTGCTGGCCTTGGCCTTGAACAGGTTCAGCTTGCGGAAGAAGGATTCCAGATCCCGGGCCGAGGCCGTCAGGTAGATCTTGTCCCCGGCCCGCAGCGTAAACATACCCGTGGGGATGATCGTCTCGCTGCCGCGGGCGACGGCGCAGATCAGAATTTTGACCCGGATGTTGCGGTACAGGTCCGACAGCTGCAAGCCCACCAGCGGGTTGTCGTCGGCCAGGCGGTACTCGATCAGCTCAAACCGCTGGCGGCAGAACTGCTCACGCTTGATGGCAGACGGGAAACGCAGCACGCGGGCGATCTCACGCGCCGTGGCTTTTTCCGGGTTGACGAACATCGACAGACCAAGGTCATCGCGCATAAAGCGCAGCTGCTTCTCATACTCCGGGTTGCGGATACGCGCAATCGTATGCTGCGTGCCCAGCTTTTTGGCGACGAGGCAGGCCAGGATGTTGCTCTCATCACTGGACGTTGTGGCGATCAGCAGGTCTGCGCCGTCCTCAAATGCCTCTTTCTGCACGTCATAGCAGCCGCCGTTGCCGGCCAGACCGCGCACGTCATAAATATTGACAATGTCCTCGATCAGGTCAGGGTTTTGGTCGATGACGACGATGTCGTTATTTTCCGCCGTAAGCTGGGCGGTCAGGGCACGGCCAACCTTGCCGAGGCCGACGACCACGATTCTCATACGAACGCTCCATTTCTCTTCAGCCCCTTGCCTCCCTCTGGGAGGGAGGTGGCCCCGCAGGGCCGGAGGGAGAGAGGCGTACCATGGCCCGAAGCGCTCCGGGCCATGGCAAGGCTCTCTCCCCCACCCGCTGCGGCGGGAGCCCCCTCCCAGAGGGGGCCAAGGGAGTATCCACAAGCAAGACTTGTACAGTATTAAGCCCATTATAGCAAAGCGGGCAGAAAAAGCAATAGGACACTTTTGCGGAACGTCCAGGTTTTTTTAAAAAATCCGCAATTTTGTGCTGTGCAGGGCAAATTTTGCGTTGACAAACGCGGATTTACTTGTTATAATTAGATGCTGTGTGAAATCACACGGTTATCCTTGTCTTTTCCGTTAAAAGAGAAGGCCTAATGTCCAAAAGGAGGTGCACAGAATATGGCTAAGTACGAAACCATGATGGTTACCACCGCGAACCTCGACGAAGAGGCTTCCAACGCTCTGATCAACAAGTTCAAGAACCTGATCGCAGCGAATGGTACGATCGATTCTGTTGATGATTGGGGCAAGAAGCGTCTTGCTTACCCCATCAACGATGAGACCGAGGGTGTGTACACGGTGATCAGCTTCACCAGCGAGCCCGATTTCCCGGCTGAGCTGGACCGCGTTTTCAAGATCACCGAGGGCGTTCTTCGCAGCATGACTCTTGCTGTTGAGGAGTAAGGAGTAAACCAATGCTGAATGTTGTTGCAATCATGGGCCGCCTTGCCGCGGACCCGCAGCTGCGCCAGACTACGACGGGCAAGAACGTTGCGTCGTTCCGCATCGCTTGTGATCGCGGACGCCGTGACGCCAACGGCCAGAGTCAGGCTGACTGGCTGGATGTTGTCGCCTGGGACCGCACGGCAGAGTTTGTCTGCAAGTATTTCCAGAAGGGTTCTCTGATCGCCATTGACGGCCGTCTGCAGAGCCGCAGCTATCAGGACAAGAACGGCAACAACCGCACCGCGATTGAGATCGTGGCCAACAACGTCAACTTTGCCGCTCCCAAATCCGCAAACGCCGCACCGATGGGTGATGCCGGTTACGGCGCACCCACGGCAGCCCCCGCTCCCCGTCCCGCTGCACAGGCCGCCCCTGCGCCGAGCTATTCTGCCGGCAGCAATGACGACTTTGCACTGATCGAGGATGAGGGCGACCTGCCGTTCTAAAATCGAAAGTATCATTCTAACAAGGAGGTTTCCACAATGGCTATGGATCGTTCTTCTCGTCCGATGCATCGTGGCCGCAAGAAGGTTTGCTCCTTCTGCGTTGACCGCGTCGAGCACATCGATTACAAGGATCTGCCCCGCCTGCGCAAGTACGTGAGCGAGCGCGCCAAGATCATTCCCCGCCGTGTTACCGGTACCTGCGCTTTCCATCAGCGTGAGCTGACGGTTGCCATCAAGCGTGCCCGCTACATGGCTCTGATGCCCTACGTCAGCGACTAATCTCGCCGCGTCGGCATTGCCTGAAATGCACTGAAAAAGAGCAGTCTCGCGAGAGACTGCTCTTTTTTGTTTTGCTTTGCCTTCCCCCTTGGGGCTGCGCCCGCAGGCGCGTGTCGGAGCGCAACCGCCGAAGGCGGCTCTTAGCGCGTAGACTAAAAGGCGGCCCCGCAGGGCCTGATGAGGGGCGGCGTTCCTGTGGTCACCCGTTAGCGGGGTATCACGGAAAACCTGCCCCTCATCAGTCACCTTCGGTGACAGCTTCCCCCTCAGGGGAAGCCGAATTGCTTTCTGCCGCATTCCCCGTCTGCGCCACCAGCGTGTCATCCCGCTCCCCGGCGATGCTGACGATGACAGTCACATTCTCGGTGTTTATCTTCGTTCCGGCCTTGTAGTCGGTGCTCGCCACACAGCCCGCGGCCATCGTACCGTCGTTATCCACCATGACCATCTTGTACTGGATGCCCAGCGCGTCCAGCTTTTTGCTGGCATTGGCCTGGGTAAAGCCGATGATGTCCGGCATCTCCACAAGGCTCGGGCCGCTGCTGACCGTGATCTGGATGATTTGGTCGTCCATCAGCTTCTCTGTGCCTGCAGGCGGATCCTGGCTGATGACGACGCCCTGCGCCACGGTGTCGGAGCTTTGCTCCACCATCACGATGCGGTAGTCGTCGTAGGCGCTGTTGCCCTTGATGTCAGTAGTGTAGCGCAGGCCGACCAGGTTCGGCACAGTCTCGGCGGTGGTCTCCCCCGCCGTGCCGGCTGCTGTCGGCTGCGGCGTTGAGACAGGGGTGCTGTCAGCCTTGCTGCCGCCTATCAGACTCCAGAGCAGCAGCACGACCAGCACAAAGATGACGACGAGCGACACGGCCATGATCTTGCGGGTGCTGATCTGGTTGTCGCCCTTCTCAAACATCGCGTTTGCGACATTCGGGTCGGTCAGGGCACTCATCAGCTCGGGCACGGTCTGCATCCGCTTGGCGGGGTCCAGCCGCAGCGCGCAGGCCAGCACCTGCGAGAACCATGTAGGCACACCCGCCTCGAGGCTGTGCGCCGACTCGAGGCTGTCCCGCACTTTGCGCTGGGGCGCGGCGACGGGCGTCTGCCCTGTGACCATCCTGTAGCAGACCGCGGCCAGCGCGTAAACATCGGTGTAGCGCCCGCTGAACTCGGCGGCAGAATACTGCTCCGGCGCGGCGTAGCCCGGGTAGAGCTGGCTCTTCAGCTCGCTGCCGCCGGTGCGCAGCGCCAGCGTGCCGTAACCGGTCAGGCGGGCCGTGCCGTCGATGGGCAGCACGATGTTGTCCGGGCAGATGCCGCGGTGGATCAGCCCCGACTTGTGCAGCAGGGCCACGCCCTCCATGATGGGCTGTAGCAGCGTGCGGGCCTCGGCGGGGGTCAGCGTGCGGCTGCGCAGGTGCAGGTAATGCGACAGGGTCATGCCCTTCTCGCTCTCCTCCACGGCGTAGACCGTGTTGTTTTCCTCCATGACGTCCAGAATCGTGGACAGGCCGGTGGCCGGGGTCAGGTTTTTCAGGTCGTCGTACAGGTCCTTGAAGTCCATCCGGCTCGTCTTGAACAGGACCTCCTTTTCCTCCTTGGGCATCAGCGCACCGTCGGCGCTGCGGCCGTTGCAGAGTGTGACCGGGAAATATTCCTTGATGAGGACGAATTTCTTTTCGTCGTTCAGCACGCCGCGGTAGGCAAGACCGTCACCGTCGGCGCTCAAATAGGTGCCCACCGTGTACCTGCCGCCCAGCTGGGTGCCCAGAGGCAGCGCGCCCTCGGGGTTGCGGTTTTCCAGCGAGCGCCCGCAGTGGGGGCACTCGCCGCGGTACCCGCCATCCAGCGGCTGCAGGCAGTGCGGGCAAAGGAGTTTTGGCATAGTAACGCTCCTTTTCAATTAAAAACATGCTTGTAGGGGCCGGACATGTCCGGCCCTGAACTTTGCGGCAGCCCGAAAATCTCGGGTCATTTCTACGCTGCGGGCCGGGCATGCCCGGCCCCTACCGTTCTGCCGTACAAAAAAAGAGAGCAAAAGTCGCCCTTCACTCTCTTTTGGCATTCTTGTGGTTTAGCGATCCAGGTCTTCCTCGTTCTCGAGGGTGTGCCAGGCGTTCTGGACATCATCATCGTCGTCCAGGGCGTCCAGCAGCTTGCCCATCTGGACGAGCTGATCGGGGTCGGACAGCGCGGTGGTGGTGGAAGGCACCTGCGCCACGTCGGCGGAGATGAACTTGTAGCCCTTCTTTTCCAGCGCTTCGCAGACGGCGGTGAAGTTCTCGGGGCTGGTGGTGACCTCGGCGGCGTCCTCGCCTGCATCGAAGTCATCGGCACCGGCGTCCAGCGCATCCATCATCAGCTCATCGGGGTCCTTGTCCTCGAGATCGACGACGATGACGCCCTTCTGGGTGAACATGAAGCCGACGCAGCCCATCTGGCCCAGGTTGCCGCCGAACTTGTCAAAGTAATGGCGCATATTGGCCGCGGTGCGGTTGCGGTTGTCGGTCAGGGTCTCGACCATGACGGCGATGCCGCCGGGGCCGTAACCCTCATAGGTGATTGCCTCATACTCGGTCTTGTCGCCGCCCTCGGCGCGCTTGATAATGCGCTGGATGTTATCGTTGGGCACGCTGTTGGCCTTGGCCTTGGCAATCAGAGCCGCCAGCTTGGAGTTGGAAGCGGGATTGCCGCCGCCCTCCTTAACGGCCACGGCGATCTCGCGGCCGATCTTAGTGAAAACCTTGGCGCGGGCGCCGTCGGTCTTTTCCTTTTTACGCTTGATGTTATTCCATTTGCTATGTCCGGACATGGAAAAATCCCCCTAATTTGTATTCACACAGGCAGCGGCATTGCAGCCGATAATTACCAGTAAACTATTATAGCACAATAAATCGTTCTTTTCAAGAGGGGCCGCCCGCTTTATTGCAGATTGCGCAGGCCCTTCGGGTAATGGTTTTTGATGCGTCCGCCGCTGACCTTGCCGCCGCCGAGCGGGAACCCGTCTACGAGCACGGCGCACCAGCCGTTTTGCGCGGTGGCGGCGTCGATCTCCTCGCCCCGCAGCCAGGCGGCGGTGCGCGGGTCGGTCAGCGTCAGCTCCTCGCGGTTCGTGCACTGTGCGCCGTAGGCCATGAAAAGCGCATGGGCGGGCTGGAACCGCTTTTTCAGCACGCTGCCCGCCAGAACGCCGCCGCGCACGACGCGCAGCTTCGCGGTGTTCAGCGTCTCGCTGCCCGGCGCGGGCAGCAGCAGCCACTCCCCCGCCCCGGCCAGCGGGCGGGAAGCCAGCGCCGGGAAATAGGTTTTGGCAAAATCGAGCCACTCCGCCGGAGCTTTCGGCACCTTGGGCGGCTTGCCCTTCGGCGGGGTGGGCGCGTCGGCGTCGGCTGCCTTTTGCAGCTTCGCCATAAAGTGGCCCTCGCCGCCGTCGGCGGGCCAGATGCGGCGGGTGTATCCGGCGCGGAAATCCGGGTAGTCAGGGGCGCGGTTGGCCTCGCCCGGGCGGCCAAAGCCGCAGTCGGACAGGTCGCAGAGCGTGAACGCGGGGTGCTTTGCGAGGAAGGCCGCGATCTGTTCCTCGTCCTCTGCCGGGGCAAATGTGCAGGTCGAGTAGACGAGCACGCCGCCCGGAGCCAGCAGCGCCGCCGCGTTTTCGAGAATTTCGGCCCCCAGCTCCGCACAGTGCGCCACTAAGGCGTTATTGTGCTGGGCGGCGGCGACGGCCTCCTTGCGGAACATACCCTCGCCCGAGCAGGGCGCGTCGACGAGCACCCGGTCAAACTGCCCGGGCATCGCCGCGGCCAGGCGGGCGGTGTCCTCGTTCGTGATGACGGCGTTCGTCACGCCCATTCGCTCGAGATTCTGGCGCAGAATTTCAGCGCGGGCGGCGACGAATTCATTGGCCAGCAGCAGGCCCTGCCCCTGCAGAGCCGCCGCCAGCTGGCTGGTCTTGCCTCCCGGCGCGGCGCAGAGGTCGGCCACCCGCATACCGGGCTGCACGTCCAGCAGCGCAGCGGGGGCCGAGGCACTCGGCTCCTGTGCATAGAGCACGCCCGCGTGGTGCCAGGCGTGCCGCCCCGGGCGGAAGTCCGCCGCCGTCGTAAAGGCCGTGGGGCAGAATGGGGACGGCTTTGCGTCAAAGTCCGCATGCTGCGCGAACCATTCCGGCGTGCAGCGCAGCGCGTTGACCGTTACGCCGCGGGCAGGCTGCGGCGTGGCGTAGGCGTACAGCTCGTCAAAGCGCGCCCCCAGCAGTGCCCGCTCCCGCGCGGTAAAATCCTGTGGAAATTCCATAGCAGCCCCCTCTGCATAAAAAAGCCATGGGCGGGCAAACTACCTTTGCAGTCCGAAAACGACTGTAGATCGTTTTTACTTGCGAAAGGAGCTTACCACCTATGGCTAAGAATCAGACTAACAATTCGACGAACCGCACGACCAATCGCACGACGGACACGACCCAGAAAACCACGAACCGTACCCAGCAGAAAACCACCAACCGCACCACCAACACCACCGACAGCAAGAACTACAAGTGATGCGGGTTTCCTAAGGCTTCCCCCCTTGGGGGGAAGCTGCCGCCCGCAGGCGGCTGATGAGGGGCGGCCTTGCCACTACAACCCGTTACCGGGCAAATTGCGGAGGCTTTCCCCTCATCCGCCCTCGGGCGGGGCCTCGGCCACCTTCCCCCTCGGGGGAAGGCTTTTTACTTATTACTCCGGCTTATACCCGTCCCACATCGCGTTGAACAATTCCTCAATGCGATCGTTCCTGCCTTGCAGGTACAGCCAGCCCAGCAGGCACTCAAAGCCGGTGGAGGCGCGGTACTCCTGCACGGTAGCGTGCTTGGCGACAGTGGCCTTGCTGGCGTTTTTGCCGCGGCGCAGCACGGCGGCCTCGGCGTCGGTCAGCATCGGCTCGATGATGTCCAGCTCCAGGTTCTGCGCGTGGGCGCTGACGTAATGCGTCGCGACGGTATGCAGACGATTGGGCTGCAAGCGCGTCGTGCCCACCAGGCGGGCGCGGACGAGCAACTCCAGCACGGCGTCGCCCACAAAGGCCAGCGCCAGCGGCGACATTTCGTGAATGTCGACTTCGGATTTTTGTGTAAACAGCATATTTTCTACTACTTAGTACAGATAATCGAATTCGTACTCGCCGATCTTGATCGTGTCCTCTTCCTCAACGCCCTGGGCGACCAGCTCGTCCAGAATGCCGGAATCACCCAGCTGCGTCTGGAAATACTGCAGGCTCTCGTAGTCCTCGACGTTCGTACCGGCGAGGATACGCTCCAGCCACGGGGCATCGACGGTGAACTCGTGGTCGCCGGTGCGCTCCACCGTGAACGGGCGGGTCGGCTGGGCGTTCTTATCGGGGCGCTTGTACTCAGCCTCATAGACCTTGACCGGGGGCAGATCCTTCAGGCGGTTGTAGACCAGCGCGGGCAGGTTGTCCACACCCTGACGGGTCGCCGCGGAGATGGGCAGGAAGGTCAGACCCTTGGCCTCGACGTACTGCTTGAACTCCTCGACCTGCTCGGGGCTTGCAATGTCGCACTTGTTGCCCAGCACGATCTGCGGACGGTCCGCCAGCTCGGCACTGAACCCGGCCAGCTCGTGGTTGATCTGCTCAAAGTCCGCCTTGGGGTCGCGGCCCTCGCAGCCGGAGACGTCAACGACGTGCAGCAGCAGGCGGCAGCGCTCAACATGGCGCAGGAAGTCGTGGCCGAGGCCGACACCCTCCGCAGCACCCTCGATCAGACCGGGGATGTCGGCGCAGACAAAGCTCTGCTCCGGGCCGACGCGGACGACGCCCAGCACGGGGGTCAGCGTCGTGAAGTGGTAGTTGGCGATCTTGGGACGCGCGGCAGAAATAATGCTGATGAGCGTCGATTTGCCGACGTTCGGGAAGCCGATCAGGCCCACGTCCGCAATGACCTTCAGCTCGAGCTTGAGGTGCATATCCTCGCCGGGCAGACCGGGCTTGGCAAACTTGGGGATCTGGCGGGTCGGGGTCGCAAAATGGCTGTTGCCCCAGCCGCCGCGTCCGCCCTTGGCGACGACGACAGGCTCACTGCCCGTCAGATCGGCCACGACGAGGTCGGTCTCGGCCTCCTTCAGCACGGTGCCGCGGGGCACGCGGATGACCAGGTCGTCACCGTCTGCGCCGCTCATCCGCTTGGCGCGGCCATTCTCGCCGTCGGGCGCAGTGTACTTGCGCTTGTAGCGGAAGTCCATCAGGGTGGACAGGTTGTCATCGGCCACAAAGATGATGTCGCCGCCGCGCCCGCCGTCACCGCCGTCGGGGCCGCCCGCCGCCACGAATTTTTCGCGGTGGAACGTCACCGCACCGTCGCCGCCCTTGCCGGCGTGCAGCCAGATCGTGGCGGTATCAATAAAATTACTGGTTGCCATGTGGTACCTCATTTACAAAAAATCACAAAAAACGAGCGAGCCGCAAAGGCCCGCCCGTACCGGTTTTTTTACTGCTTGACCGTGCAGCGCTTGCGGTCACGGCCCATGCGCTCGAAGTGAACGCGGCCATCGACCAGAGCGAACAGGGTGTCATCGCTGCCGATGCCGACGCCCTCACCCGCATGGATGTGGGTGCCGCGCTGACGGACCAGGATGTTGCCGGCCAGAACAAACTGACCGT
>UMHJ01003282.1_pt1 | contig 33350 bp, 39 predicted proteins | sample 1965511 | NCBI WGS metagenome assembly UMHJ01 (sample SAMEA4836096, study PRJEB28245) | human gut metagenome | biome: gut microbiome; material: fecal sample | place: Denmark | collected 2008
ATGAACTTATCCGCAAAAGAAATAAATGATGTATTGCGTAATCAAGGGTTCAAGGAGAAGATAAGAGCATTGATGACTCAATTAGGATACGGTAATGATAGCTTAAAGAAGAGAATAGATTATGATAATCTAACGTTGAAAGAATTTAGAAAAATAGGACTAGCCTATAGAAAAGGAGGTAGAGGGGATCAAAAATGGTTCATAGATCCATATATTTTCGTAACTATAGCAATGGAACTAGATCCGGAGATATACGCTACTGTTGTTATATGGCTTACAGACGGATTGGTTAAAAACAGGAATATAGCTGGAGATACATATATAAAAATGTGCAAGGATGTTAGATCTTTGTTATGTGATAATATAACAAATAATGAATTTTCAGCATATATATCAAGAATAGCAAAAGGAATGAATTATGTGGTATTTGGTAAACATGAAGAAGGAATAAGAAATTACGCTTCTATTGACCAGATGCAAGAGATAGTTATGCTCCAAGGGTATATATCCGATATGATAGAAAGTGGATTCATATCTGACTTTAATGCCCTAATCAGGTATCTTGGAGATAAATGGAAAAAAAGATGGGGTAATATAAATCCGGTGACAGGATGTTAAAAAAAACCGGCCCGTCTTTTAACTGACAGGCCGGATAATCAAAACTAACGTTGTTTATTTAAAAGAAGCCACATTATCCTTATCAAGCTGATACCTCTGCAACTCGTTCTCGTTAAGGCTGAATTGTTTAGCGACCATATCCAGAATCTCCTCCACAAGATAATCGGGCAGCTCCGGGTCGACGTCCGTGGATTGGATACCGGCGACGTTGATATACCCCGACAGGTCCACCCTGACAGGACGGCGGTAGTACGTCATCTTAACCTCCTCGGTACGGAAGCCTGACTCGTAGACCACGACCTTCCCGTTCCCTATGGAGTAGAATGTCTCACGGTAGTCGTAAGAAGGACGGTTATTCTCGTCTCCAAGAAGCTCATGGATATTCTCGTTCTTAGCCTCCCACATAACGAAATCAGCGGCCTCACATCCTTTGTACGAGAAAACGCCTTTTATGTTAGAAAACCATAGATAGTCGTCAGGTAAGTTAAAGGACGTAGACTCAGGGTCATCCATCCTACCCGCATTATCCAACGACATCCAATAAACAAGAAGGTTTTGGATGGAGCGTATAGTCTCGTCATCCTTCCTATTGAGATAGTACTTAACCAACCGGTCTTGGGCCTCGTTGAACAACAGCACGAACCTTCCCGGATCCAGCTTAATCCCGCCATTGGCCAGATTCTGCTCGTTCTTCTGCAAAGACCTTAGATACGCTTCTTGGATTGTCATCGTTATTCCTCCTTAGCCTTATCACCTTCCTCTACGTCATCCTTCTTCTTAATATCCTTAACCTTCTTGGTCTTGGACTTATCATCGATATTAGACATAGACATGATCTCCTCATACTCATCTAATACATTAGCCTTTATGTTAATAAAGTCTTTCTTGGTAGCCAAGAACTCAGCGGATGTCCGAACGTCAGGTCCTATGATCTGGCCATTATATTGTAATCCGGATGGAGTCATATTGATACGACCATTTCGTTGAAGGACGTTTACGATACGGTAAAACTCAAGAACTTCCTTGAAATCACCTTCCAATGACCGATCCCAGATATCAAGCAGATAATCGACATTGGTCTTCTTCTCATTCATCCAGTTTGATAGAGATCCTGTATAATACTCATCCTCCGTGAAATCCGGGCGAGTTACGATACCGATGTAAAGAAGAAGATCGATGACAGCCTGACGATCGTCGCCGCCTTTCTTAAGGGCGCTGATAAACTTATAGCTGATGTTCATCTTATTGATCTCACGTTGCTGAACGAAATCCTTCATATTGTCTTTCTCTACGAAACAGAACATGGAGTTCATGAAGACAGGATCGCCATCCATTTCCTGAGGAGTCAACATGCCGGAAAATACAGCCAAATATAAATAAAATAGATCTACGGTATTAGCCGTATTATAAACCTTACCCATGAAGATCTTATCCTTAGCGTCATCCCAAAATTCTAAATTGGTTTGAGATAGATCCATCTGTGACATTTCCTCGAAAGGTTTCATGATATTATCTACCCGCTGTTTGACAAGCCTGTCGATCTCATTCTTGTCAAGACCATTATAGCATCTTGATCTTGGATAAAAACCGGTGTTATAGGCCTTGGAGAAATCATCCCAAGGGCAACATACGTGAGTGGCGTTCTCCGGGAACGGAGCTTTAGCTATATTAGCGTCTTGAAAGGCCTGAGGAGCACTTCCATCGTGTTTGCCTACAACCTCATATAAGGTATCTGACATGATATTGAAACCGTTTACCTCGGCCAATACCTTCCTTGATTTTAAAATTTCTTTCATTTCCTTTTTTGCGTTACTTAAAAAAAGAGGAGAGGAATACCCTCCCCTCTAAAAACCAAATTACATATGAAAAAACTTAGCCGAAGTAGTTCGGTTGAAGCTCGATAATCAAGAACTTGCTGTTATCCATAACCCAAGCCGCTGAAGCTGAGTGGCACCAGAATTGCTCTTTCATGCCCGGCAAGGATGATACGATCTCATTACCGTTAGCTTTGTGCGCCCAACGACCGTATTCATAACCCCACCACATGCTTACGCCTTCTGGTTTGATATAGAATACGTTGTTATTCATATTACCCAACTTAGCGTTAGCCGTATTAGGAATAGCGGAATACGCGTTAGTCGATCCAGCGTCAGTGATATTCTCGATAATACAAGAATAAGAGGATCTAGGATACATGCCATTCACCAACTCGCTACGATCTGTCATGTCGGCGTAATCCAAAGAAGGATCATGCTCGAACTCAACATTACCGATGCCCGGGATGAAAGCTCCCTTAACCTGAACCGGACCTAAGATCATGGCGTCATTAGTACCAGAGATAGGGTTAGAAGGCAACATCCTATCGCTTCCCATACCCCAGCTTAAGTTCTGCAAGGTAGTGAAGAACGATTCCCTGATCAACTTCTCTAAATTGATCATAGCCATAGCTCCTACCTTGAACTTAATCTTACGTTCCGTAATAGGAAGATCCTGACGTCCACGGAAAATATAAGCTGCGGCAGCCATAAGCGTGTCCTTAGTAATACCCATCGGACGGCTATAGTAGATAGTGTAACCACGGCGAAGCTGACGATAGATACCTTCATTCAAATGGATAGGACCATTTTGATCCATAATAATACCACCTTCTTGCCACATCAACTGTCTTGCCTCCAACTTAACCAACTCAGCCATACAGAACACCTCCAACGTAGAGGCTACCTTAGCCGTACGCAAATCAAGCCTACCATTAACAGTCTTACCGATAATAGCCAAATCAGGAATATTACCCTCATACTCACTTCTCATGGCATTCATACGACGAAGAGCAGTCTCCACAAACTCTGAAGTGCTATTCTGAGCGGCCTGCATGGACTTCATACCAGCGTACATAGTTGTCTCACCCTCAACACCACGGTGGTTTCCTAAACGGAACTCACAGGTCATGGAACCGGCCTTGTCAGCTCCAGATACCTTAGAGAACTGGGTGCTATACTCTCCAAGAGCATGACCGATCTTCCAGTAACGGATACCCGGACGTAATTTCTCTTTAGGGAAGTATTTAGCCTTTCCGCCGATAACACGACCCCAATAACGTGTCAAATCACCTTCTGTCTTAGACGGGATCTCACCTGAGATAAGGATATTACAGCCGTTAGCGGCGTCATAGGTGATGACATCATAAGCCGTAAACTCAGAGGTATTCAAAACGATATCAAACAAACTACCGTCAATACCCGGTTTTAGATGATGACCTGAAGTATCCTCAGCCGTAACGACAGCGAATGTCTTTGTAACAGGTAAATCATAACGGAAAGAAGCTCCAATACCGTTAACGGAGATCGTAGCGCCGTTATTAATCATACCCATATACATCGGAACGGGGTAATTAGCGATATTAGAGAACAGATTCAACAGACCCAAATGATTCTTATCAGGATCCTCATAATACCAGCTCGCCAATGAGCCTAAGTTATGCTCTACAAGCGAAGTCTTATAGTTCTTGGCATCGGTAAAGGCAATAACGTTATCGCCATTCACGGTAGCCGGGAAACTTTTTGTCAAAAATGGATTCATCTCTATTTATTTTTAATGTTATACACTCTTTGATCCACTCAGATCAAGGAAGTTAGCTTCTATAGTATCGTTATCGATATTAGTCTTATTCTGCTTTCCTCCCTTATTGCCAGAAAGAAGAGTGATGGTCTTCTTATTAACCTCCATCTTAGCCTTGTTGGTTTTCTGTTTAAGGAACTCGTCCTTATTCATCAAGAACAAGGCCAAATCAGCGGCCATATCCGGATTCTTGATAGCCTCGGAATAGGCTTTATCTATAGCCGTATGACCTTGATTGTCTATCGGCTTTGTAACGAAATCGACAGCCTTACCTATCATCGTGTCAGTCAACTGGAACCCTGAGCTTATAGACGTCTTAAGACCTTTCTTATAGATCTTCATCTGCTCAATCAACTCCTGTTTCCTTTTCTCGGATTTTTTCTTCTCCTCCTCGATAAGGTTATCCATCTCCTTTTTCAGGATATCATGGAACTTATTGGCCTTGGACTCAATGAACTCATCGCCCTTGCCAATCATCATCTCCATATTATCCTTTATCTCGTCTTCCGGCATACCCAACATCTTATAATAATGCTGGATGACCGCAAGCTGATCATTCTTGTTGCTCATATCAAGGTTGTCCAAAGGCGCCTGAATGTTCTGATATTGGCTTAATAGTTGGCCAACGTTACCACCGGCCTTATCCACCTCTATCATCTTCTTCATGAAATCAGACATCGAGCCGGTATCAACCTTGTCTTTCAACAACTCATCAGCCTTGTCCTTGATCAATCCCTCCACTATATCGAGTAAATCATCCTCTTTCGTGATAGTAGAAAGATCAACCGGTTTATCATCTACCATAATATCTAGGTTCTCGATACTGTCTATGATACCTCTGGCAGCCATCTTCTCCAAGAAAGATTTTCCGTTAAATCCTGATACCACGTTATTATCATCAGTACCGCCTTCGCCAAGGGAATCAGGGTCTGGGGTGGTAGCATCGCCGCCCTTATCCCCACCACCGTCAGCCGATCCGCCGTCGGCAGGTTCTTTCTTGGTACCATCTATAAGATTACCATCCTTATCATATTTACCCTCGATATTATTCTTATCGCCATCACCGTCACCACGGTAAAAAAGTTCCTCGACACTCATGGTCTTAAAACCCTTAGCGAAATCACCCATGTCATTCATACAATTTCCTTTTTTGCTTTTTACAAAAGTATTATTAATCCAATTACCAATTAAATCAAACCCATTATAGTATATGACAGAATTTTACGCCAAAATGATTACAGATTTTGTAAAAATATTTACAAAACTTGTAATCAATTCTTGTTTATTATTGACGTAAACCTATCTGTATCAGAACGTTTGTTCCTAGCGTCTATCTCCTTTTCTTTTAATTCCAGCTTCCTTCTCTCTATCTCCTCACGAGATCTTCGCTCAGCCTCGGCGTTAGCCTGTCTGGTTCTCATATCCTCTTCCTTGATATCAAGATCTCTTTCCCTTAAAGCCCTATCAGCCATAGCCTCGACATAATCCATGCCTTCCGAGTTGTTCTCGGTCCTAGCCGCTTGACCGGCGGCCATTATGCTCTTACCTCGTAAGTCGAAGTTGCCCTTGATATAAGCCAGTTCCTTATCCTTCTCATGCTCATCATTACGCGCCTGTTGCTCGGCCTCGGCTTGCTGCTGGACAAGTCGCTGTTGATTCTGGTATTCTTCCTGCCTTACACGATCGGCGTAAGATCTAGCATCCCTTCCGATCTGATTCATCTCAGCCGTTGAGTTGGCGCTCATCATCCTAGTGATATCAAGTAAGTCATTACCTAACGTATTTGTCTGTAATATATATTGTTTCAAATTCTCCAACTCCAGACGTTTCTTGGAGTTAGAGACAGCCATAACATTAAGATGACGTAACGACAAGCTATTATCCGTAAGACTGATGTAAGCCAAGGAAAGATCGCTGTTCCTGTACATCACGGTCCAATCGTATCCTTCCTTCTGGCATACTTGAGCCACGGCTAGATGAATATCCAATGTCCGTTTCTTGAAGTCATCGAAATCATTAAAATAAGTCTGGGTCTGTAACATGGTAGCGTTAACCCCCTGTTTTACGCCCGTAGAACTCTCGTATCTGGTTGACTGACCCATTGCCTGCTCGGATATACCTATCATCCTATAAGCCATCATATAGGCGTAAGACGCCATTTCCATACGGGATCTTATCTGATCCGTATTAGTAAGATCATATACACCGAACTGGTTATATATGCTACTCATCTGAGGATTCTGGTAAGGATTGTTCGTATCGTTACCACCTACGCCCATAAACGAAACGGACTTCACGATCTGCATGAAGGTAGCCAAAGCGCCCTTCTTGTCCATCATATCCTTATATTCAGTAGGCAGGAATCCCAAGTCACCTAAGAAAAACTTACCGATCTCCTTCTCGGCATTATTGTATAGCTGGTTCATAGCAAGGTTATACATCATCTGGAACGGTTGTATGCGATCAGCGAGACTGGCCCCTATAAATCCCGAAACCGGAATGACATAATCATACAGACTGCTGTCACCATGTATCTGATGAGGTATTGGATCCCCACCAATATATATAGGCTTATCCATTAAATTACCTCCGGTGATCTTAACTCCAAACCTAACCTCAGGAACATACTCCAAGATGTAGGTGTTCACCTCTGGATCACCAACGGCTTCGGCCATAACCCTCTTCACCTTCTTTATCCCGTTCTTCTCCAAGAACTCCGGGAGCAGCTCATCGGTAACAAGCTCCTGATCCACCATCCCGGTCTCCGTCATGTAAGTTATTAAGAATACCGGTTTCATGGATACCCAATATCCCTCCATGACCCTAAAAAGGCGAGAGTCTATCTCATATCTCTTGCCATCGGCCATTCCGGAGTTGAAATATCCAAAGGGATGGAAGCGGGGCAAGAAGCGGGGCTGGGTGTGCTCCTCCCCGTCCGGTCCGAAGGTGTGGTACTCACCCATCGGAACGCCGTAGTAATCCTCAGCGGCGACTATAGATTCATAGTCATGGTATCCCTTCCATGGGACAACCTCATTCTCGTACATACCGGTAATAGACGGCTTCTTTTTCTTCCAGTCATACCTAGTACCGTCATTAGATACCCATCCCTCATAATCATCATCACCGCCCATAATACGACGCTTGTCCTTGGCCGTCATCTTATGGCCGTATCTTGATATCAGCTCAACACCCTCGTAATAATGAATACGGCCCACATAAGATCCGTATTGCGGGTATTTCACGTCAGGATGGAATACCTCCATCGGGCTCCATACCTCCGGACGATAGTAGTCGAAGCCAACGAAATGATTACGGAACATCTTTCCGCTAAGAAGACGATCCCTGAAATTCTCCCTGTCAAGCTCATCCATATAAAACCGGCTACGGTCGGCCTCGATCGTATGATCCCCCCATACCGCCGCCTGCGTCTTCCATCTTGTACTCATGAACCTCTGGATATCATCAGGGGTCATAGACGCCTTGGCCTGTTGTATTTGCCGAACGTAAGCCTGACGCTCCTCCTCGGAATTAAACTCATTGTACGTAGGATCAAGACCGGCCTCTACAAGACGCTGATTAACGATAATATCCCACTGTTCTTGTATATGACGATGAAGTAAGTTTGACATCGTATCCTCATACTCACTTATAGCCATATCCCCTACCTCGTTAACCGTATACTTATCCTGTAGGTTTGTCAGCCATCCCTCAAAAGCGTTTACGATACCACCTATGATATCATAATGCTTCAAGAAAGAAGGGATTCTTATATCACTCCTTAGCTTCTGAACGTTCCTTAGCTGAGGGATGACATCCGCCATCTCCATAAAAGATAACTTACCATCCGCCATCAGATAATAGTCACGGTACATCTGGTTATGATCATACTGTTTCAATCCTATCGTCTCAAGAGCGTCCATACAATCCTCCTTCCATTTCCTGTTCTTTTTCTTCGTGGAAATAGCCTGAGGAGGTAATCCTAATAACGCTCCTTTTGCTGGAAACGAATGATCTCTATTAAACACTTCCATGATTATTCAATTTTATTTACAACAAAGATAGGCGTTTAATTGACATTCATTTACCTAAAAGCTCCTATAGATACCGATCCAAAAGCAGAGGCATATACCTCATGGTGTTTATAAGCGTCTTCCTTACGGGCGTTATTCATCTCCTCGATCTTCGATTTAGGCATGTAATTGTTATCGTCAAAATATCTGGCGAGAACCAACGCATGCCCGAACGCTATTATCCTATCGACGTTCAATCCGGGCTTGTACTGTATTATCTCATCCAATAGGGCTATATCATCAATCAATTCAATACCCTTGACAGTTATATCAAGACCAGTCTGATCATCATAACCGATAACGAAATCCTGCCAGCAATAATCCACCACGCACGAGAATAGCAGGTTCTGGTTGCCGGGGGTAGGGTATAGCCCCAGCTTGCTGTTCTGCCGGGAGCCGGCCTTAACGTACTTATTGGCTATAGCCTCACCAGCGAATAAGAAAAAAGAAGCAGGCATACCACTCTTCCGGTTGAGGTACTGCTCATACATCTGGTCAGCGTTCTCCATAAGGCATATAGCCCCATATCCCTTCTGAAGAACCTCGCACGTACGACAAAACTGATCTATGGATGATGGACGAGCGGCATATGACACAACTATTCTATAGGCATATGGATCACGGATGCCTACACGTCTTTTGAATATATAAAACGTACCTAGTGAGGCCGTCTCTGACTTAGCCTGCTTATACGCATCCAGGCCAGCCACATAAACATAATCACTAAAATTATTAGATTGAGGCATCTCAAATATCTGTACAGGAGCGTCAAGGATACCTCCATTGAACGGGAATCCAGCTAATTGCTTATTCGACTTAGTAGTACCAAGCTTATTGCCCGATTCAAGGAAAACATCACACAGCATGCCGCTATATTGCCCCGACTCAAGAAGATCATTCTTATGCTTGATAGCGTACTCGACCGGGAATAGGTTCTGTGATGAGCTTAAAAAACAGTCGTCGATCGTAAATGGATAGAACATGGTATGAGAGGTATAAGCTACCCTATCTTTCGTAGATAGCTTCTTCCGTTCCTCGTTAAGCTTATTGGTACTAGCCTCGAAATCCGTGGCGTCAATCTTGATTTTATTAAGTTTCTTATCATCAGATTTCCCTAAATAATCACCCAGACCTATAGTTCTCTTGACACCGGAGTTAGCCATCTGACCGGGGACAAACATCGCCCATTTCCGTTCTTTCCATGTTTTCCCTTTCATGGCTCTCCGATTTAAAATATCCCAGTCCATGACCAGAAGATTGTATGTATCAGGATCAGAGAACATCTCCTGAGCGTCCTTGGATAGTTCCACCTCACCACCGGTACCAGCCAAGATGGGACTGAGACGCCAGCCATAAGGAGTGTCGTAGGACGGCATGGCGGCAGTGTACGGCTTTTTGATAGGTCCCTTACCTACCTCGTCGAAAATAGCCGTGGCGGGGGTCAGACCGGCAGTCTTCTGTGTGGATGTCTTCCTACCCATGTTGATGTTGGCTATGGATATTATGGCATGAACATCACGAACCCCGTTGGACATACGCTTGCCTAAGGTGACACCAGAACTCCAATCGGTCTTGGTTCTGTTAATCCTGAAAAAAGGATGCACATGATCAAGCCCATACTCACAATACTCACCTATATTAGACAAATCGCTATCGCTGAAACCTACCACGGAATGACTAAGCCCGATCGTCATGGTAGCGTTCATCTGAAGAAGGGATGACATGATAGTCGTATTATGGGATACGACAAAATTAGTGGTAAGGAACTGATGGGACTTATTATCTACCTCAATACAAGTAGCTTTATATTTCCCGTAATAATCTATATCGGATATCCTAAGCCTATTATGGGTATTGGATATATACATATCATCACCATCCATGACGCAATAATATCCCATAGACCAGAATATTCTTCTTACGAAGGATATAATATACTCACTTTTGTAAACGACCTTAAAACGATCATCGCCGGTGCTTATACCGCAAGCGATCTTCATGAACGAGCTTATAAATAACTCTTTCTGTTTTTTTGATGAATAAATGACATCATCCATCTCCTTCTTGCTTAGCTCAAAGATCCTGTCGGTAGATCCACAAAGAAAAGAGGCGGTCAGAGACCCAAGGAGCTGGGGCGACATCAGCCACCGCCGCTCGGGGAAATCCACGGCCTCCCCTATGTCTATAGTCATCTTCTGGAAGTCAGAGTGGATGATACCCATAGTGCTCATGACTTTATAATCACCATGATATTTAACCTTCCACTGATGTTGACCGCAACATACTATACTGCGCCCGTCCTCAAACGTAACCTTATACATATCAACGAACCCTTGAGGATATACGCCTACTACAGTCGTAAGCTTACCATCATCGCCATATATGATATCACCGATATCAGCGAACCCTATCTTCTTAGGTCCATAAGGAGTATATATCAGCTCCGAGTCCAGAAGGGCCTTTCCAAAACGACGGGTACCGAACATCCCCAGCCCTTTCTTCTCCTGACGGGCACGTTGGTACATCTCAGCGAAAAACCATTCATTATCACGTAACCGGCTGATAGCAGGAACACGCTCCCCATTTGGAAGATCTTGAAATACGGGAAAGAAATTAACATGCCAATAAAGCCATGGCGGGATGAACGTACCGTTGATAGTCACCCCGTTCTTGACCTTATAAGCCTCCTCCGTGAAGAACTGCTTAACATCATCATCTTGATCCTCCCAGCCGAACAAATCGTTCCACACTGGAGGATTCTTCATGTTTACATAAAATTCTGGACTCGTGCTTAACCCCATCACTTCATACTTTTTAATACGGACTCTATACCTCCAGACACTTGTCCCTTACGTTCCTTCTTCTGGACATTGCTGACACTCCTGTATACATCCATGATCCCACTCTTCTCCATATACGAGTCATTCCATACGTTGATCTTATCGATCAGCTTGGATATGAAATCGAACGCCCTAGCCATATCCTCAGGCTTCTCCTTATCCCATGGATGCTTGGCGATATACGTCTTGGCGTCATCCACGGCCTTGGATATGACCTCAAGATTATCGTTTACCCGATCGACGTCCCTACTCGTCGGCTTTCGTCTTCCCTGTGGCATTTTCTTTTAATTCCTTAAATTCATTATACTGCTTCATAAGAAGCTCATAAGATTGAACAACCCCGATCTTACTTACTTCCGTCACGCTCATGTCATGGAACATATCCTCAAGCTCCTTGTCAGCGTATCTCAGACGTTCCTTGTCATCATAAAACACGAATCCAGATGTTCTGTCTTCTATAATGCTCTTGGCGGTGGACGCATATGTCGTATCTAAATCCAGATCCATACCGAAGCTGGTAGCCAACTGGATTATGAACATCAACCTAGAATTGACTTTTACAGCCTCTATATTCAACATCTGTATCTTATGGGTCATCTCATGAAGAACGACAAAATCCTCCTCTTTTATCAACGAAGATGATTTAAGGGCTATCTTCTTAGTCCTATCTTCAATATCGCTATACAGACGCTTGCTCTCACGCTTTATGGCTATCCAATGCCTTATATGAGTATCCGCCTCTTCTTTAAGATAATCCCTGATCTCTTTCTTAATATCCTTATCCTCTTCCATTACGCGTTGTAATCGTTATTGTTTAACTCAATTTCATCACTAATACTTTGGTCTATAGACCTCAATAGATCTCTGGTACTAACATCCCGCAAGAAGCGTACGTTACCACCATTAGCCTTAGCAACTCTCCTTAAAGCGGAGTAAAGTATATCACCCAATGAATATTCAGGTAACTCACGGCATCCGACTTCCATGACAATAAGGGCATGGATACGATCATCTATCTTACTTCTTACGGGGCTTCTCATACTATCTACTTATAAGCTTCCCCTATAATACGTAGCGGGAAATGTTTGAAATTACGTTCAGGATCATCCTTCGTATAACCCATAAGAGATAGATGTTTCTCAAAATGACCTTCCGTATATTTTGAGGTATCTAACGTCATCCTAAATATAGTTCTATTCTCATTGTCAGGATGTTTGTTATATGACACGTCTCCCATACATCCACATCCAAGATGATGCTCCTTGACATGGAAACCATCTTTATGGGTGATAAATAACACGATTTCTATCTTATCACCTATTTTCTGATCAAAAATATTTAGATAAAACTCGCTCTCGTCATCCGTCAGTCCTATATCAAAGGCATCATTAGGACATTCGATGTTAAAATCGTTATGATCGGCGGTTATCACCTCCATAGCATTCCATTTAGCTTTCTCTCCTTCCACGAACTTCAACGGGCATACCTCGGTCTTCATCCAAGCCTTCTCCTTGATAAAACAACCACACAACGAACATGCCTGTCTTCCCATCAATCTTTGAAGCAATACCTTAGCTGGTAACTTAAAGAAAGCTATATTAGAAGAGTTCTTAGGACATTTCTTGCATAAATCAAGACGATTCTTGTACCACTCCGGATAATCCTTCTCATCCTTAGGAATCCTGCCCAATAAACTGTCTTCCCAAGCTTGGGCTATTACTTGGGCTTTACCAATTGTTTGCACGATAATTATTTTTTAAATTGTTGTTGTTGAAAATCCTGTAACTGTTCCCATGTCATGCCATACCGGCATTGGTACATAGCCTCATGATTGTCACGTATAAGGGGATCTCCGTTCTTCAATCCCTCCATATCCTCTATCGCCTTAATCTTCTTATCCAGACAATCAAGCTCAATAGGCATCCTTTCATCCGGATAACGATTACCTTCCTTGACAAATATCCGGCGTATCTTATCACGTCTTACCCGCATCTCGCGAAGATTGCATATAACGTATCCGATAAACGGGATCCTGATAGATATATTATCGGTATATCTGGAGAGATGATGGATATAAGATACGGATGCTTTCATGCACCACTCTACCTGTTGTTTGGTAAACTTCCCATCAGATCTTCTCACCACCTCATCGACAATATCCCTGTCAAAAGAAATAAGACTTCTACCCATCAATGTTTAACTTATTTCTCTTGAACACGAATCCCATTACACGGGTATCATCACCCTCCCCATCAAGAATAAAATAGTTACGTAAGCTTCTCATCTCAATAGACAGCTCACGGGTACGGAAGTTCCCGTTCTTCTTGTCCACCAGAAAACCCCCACGTTTAAGCTCGTTGTTCAGGACAGCGACGTAAGATTCCTTCTGTCCATGACAATCCATGTACTTAGCCCTGGTATCATCCGAGTATCCGTAGTTGATGTAGAAAGAAAGTAAGTTTATCGTCCTTTCGGTAATCAAGCTTCTACCCTTTGAATCCAGATAGCCGTTGTATATCCTTAAGAACTGCTGGATCATATCCAACCTAGTATCGTAAGGTAAGGCAAATACGAAAGCTTTTCTCTGCTCGGCCATACAAAATTAGTTTTCGACAAAAATACTTTAAAAAAATATTATTGTCAACAAAATATGATATAATCAGTATAATGTATGCTGACTAACATATATTTACGAGAATCCAAAGGGAAAAGGATGGTGGGGTAGGGCAAACGAAGCCATGTATGTCTACGGATGGCTACAATAGCTAGGACAGTGAAGTTCACGTACGCTACGCGCGTGGACGGCGGGGGACAGCCTTATCCTGCCTCACGGGGTGCGACCGCTCCCTTTTTCTTTTTGGCTTACTGATCTCCTATCCTTCCGTCATCGTACAAGGATATAGCCCAAGGCATCCAAAGGAAAAAAGTTGGTGGGTGACGTGCAGGGACAGCCAAGGTAAGGCTACCGCCATCATACCGGACAATGCCGCCAGAGGTTCGCTATTGACATGGACGGCGGTAGAGATATATTCGCCTGCCGGAGCGTGAGCGACCGCATACGACCTTACCTTTTTCCCTTTGGATTCCTTCTTGCTATGTTATGGGATATAAAGCCAAGGGGAAATGGGAAGCCTTGGGCGATGGAGCCTGCCGTAGAAGATACGGACGGCCGGAGCGCGAGCGATCGTACAAGACCTCGCTTTTTCTTCTTTGGCTTATGCTCCATCCGATCCCCCTACCGGGGTACCGGCTTTCGGTATAGGATACGGCTTCTACCATGTTTAGCCTGCGGTATCCTGCCTGACGGCACCATACCTTGGCGGTAAAAAGCAATGTTTTATTAAATAGAGACTTTAAGTGGAGTACACAGGAACTCGACGTCAGGAGAGGTTCTGTGTACGGATAGAGATATTAGAAAGTAGTATATGTTTATAGAGTTAATTATATTTAATAAATATACCTATTAACGCGCGCGTAACAAGTGTTGTGTCAAAAATGATCTTCCACAAACACAGTGATTTACCCTCTCTAATTTATTACGATAATTTCGTATAAACAACAAATGGGTGACCTTCACAGGCTACCCATCCATCTGAATAACTTGTTTCGTATTGATGAAACTTGTATATTCGCAGCAAATAAAACACTATGGGAACAAAGATAGGAATTTTACATATAATGAAATCAAATTTCGATAAGATTCTTACCGAAAGATATACTCCACGTAATATTCAGGCCAAAAAAGATGAGCTAGGATGCGTAAAACTTCCAGCCGGGTCACTTATATGTCCAGTCGATTTTAAACCTGTTACCAATAAGGAAGGCAAAAAAGTGACAGCTATAAAATATTCATTGAAACATGAGGAGTATCATGGATCAGGTATTCAGATCAGTGATGAATGTAAGATGGCAATGATATATCTTATTATCATAAACGTATTCAAACATGTGTTTCTAAGAAATAGGATGCATGGCGGGAATAGAGATCAGATAGAGATCAATACCAATGATTTTATTGATATCCTATCAGATGGATGCGCTTATTTCTGCTACCGCCATGTGTTAAGGGATTCTCATGAGGATATGAACTACCAGCTTATAAGCTTAAAGGCTTGGGCTGAAGGAGAGATTATGATAGCTTTATCGGATATCATAAAATACAAGCATAGGGCTAGTAAGACCCCAAGGATAAAGGATATGTTTGTAAAGAAAGGAGAATCTGTATATACCTGCCTTGATAAAAATCTTGATTCGAATACCAGAAGATGGATGGCTAACAAAAGTCGTAAATTAAATAGAGTCAAGATGTTATCAAAAATAATATTCTCAGCTAGAAGCAGAAATATAAATAAGATATATAAGGTAACTAAAAAAAGAACTGTAAAATTCAATGTGTCATATCTTATGGATAGATTGAATATAAAGTTATCAAAAGAAGGTATGATGCTAATATCCCAAAGAACGGTATATCGGATGATAAAAGAAGTTCTTAGTATGTGCTGTAAGACTATATCCGATTTATATGATGAGGTAAAGAAAAACAACGGAATAGTTAATACCAAAGACAGGAAAAATATAACTATCGGACACCTAAGACTATCATACAGAGGAACGATAATGCATATAATCATCGCAGAAGATTTTATAAAAGACGTCTTTTTAGGGGTAAAAGGGTCCGAGATGAGTAAAGCTGGATGATTTGAGTATCAGATATAAAATTTAATATTTACATATTATTCACATTTATTTTTAATAGTTAATTATAACTATTCGTATCTTTGTACCATAAACTTAAAAAGATATGATACAAGAAGATTTTAGAAATGAAAACGACCTCCTTCGTCATATTATGACGGTGGATAAAAACGTAGAGCAGGGTCGTGCCTTGAAGAAGATTTTCACCACTAGGGAGAATCTGTTTATTACCGGTAGAGCCGGTAGTGGTAAAAGTACGTTCATGAGACGTATCGTAAAGTTCTTGGGTAAGTGCGTTATCGTAGCCCCAACTGGAGTAGCGGCGTTGAACGCAGGAGGGCAGACTATCCATTCGTTTTTCTCTATAAAGAACGATCCTTATATTCCTTCTATCGAGAGAGGTATGTTATCGAATAAGGTGGATGTAAGTCCGTTTATGAAGAAGAAGATCAAGAATCTTGATACTATCGTTATCGACGAGATCAGTATGGTAAGGCCTGATTTACTTGATGAGGTAGCTGACGTACTTAGACAATGCAGGCGTAGCAAGGAACCTTTCGGTGGAGTTAGGTTGATTATGTTTGGAGATCTATCGCAACTACCTCCTGTGGTGACGGCGGATGATTTTATCGATAGGTATTATGAGAGCCGGTTCTTTTTCTCGTCAAAGGCATTAAGAGCCTCAGGATTCTCGGTCATTACCTTCGAGAACGTGTTCCGTCAAAAAGATCCTCAGCTTCTTTCCGTACTTGAGGATATAAGATGTGGGGTTATTACCGATGAGTCAAGACAGATATTGGATAGTAGGGTCAAGTGTCCGGATAATATGGATAATACTATAATTATATGCTCAACTAACAAAGAGGCGTATGAGATAAATAAGACTAATCTTGATAAGATCAATAATAAGGTATTTAAGTTCGATGCTACTGTATTCGGAGAGAAGCCTGTAGCGCCCTGTGAGGATGAGCTTATAGTAAAGGTAGGAGCTAAGGTCATAATAACCAGAAACGGCAATGGATATGTCAATGGCTCGATGGGTATCATAACCAGCATAGATACTGTTGATGAGACGATATATGTTCATCTAGATAACGATACTGAGGTGGAGATAACCAAAGAGAAGTGGGAGAAGATGAAGTATAAGCAGGTAGACGATTCCCTTGAAGGCATTTCTTGCGGCTATATAATACAATATCCATTGAGGTTAGGATACGCCATAACTGTCCATAAATCCCAGGGAATGACTTTAGATAATATATTTGTAGACATCAGCAGAGCCTTCGAGATAGGACAGATATATACCGCTCTTTCAAGATGTAGGTCAATAGACGGGCTTTATCTAAAATCAGTGCCTAAGGAAGATATGGTACTGCTAAGCGATAAGATATCTGACTTCATAGATAAGGTGGATGAGAATGATGGTGTTTTGAATCCGGAAAAGATATCTGACATCGGTAAGGATATGATAAAGAAGCAACAGGATTTATTTAACTTTGAGGAATTTGGATTATAATGGCTAAGAAAGAACTTTTTTCAGACGTAGATGAATTAGTATCATCTTTAAATAAAGAGCTTGGAGAAGGCTCGATAATGAACTTCGGTGACGATAAGCCTATAATATCCATACCAAGGGAAAGCACCGGATCGCTGGTGGTGGATAAGGCTCTCGGCGGCGGATGGGCGGTAGGCCGGATTCATGAGCTGGTCGGGATGGAATCTTGTGGCAAGACTATGATGTGTACGTTAAGTATGATCGAGTTCCAGAAAAAACATCCAGATAAGCTAGTAGCTATAATAGACGTGGAGAACGCTTTCGATATTGAGTACGCTAGGAAAATGGGGTTGGATATAAACCGGTTTTTGATCTCCCAGCCAAGCTACGGTGAGCTGGCTATTGACATCACGGCCAAGCTGGTGGAGTCCGGCAGGGTAGGATTTATTGTCGTGGATTCCGTGGCAAATCTAGTCCCGAAGAAGGAGATCGAGGGTGATATGGAGGATAGTAACATGGGATTGCAAGCTCGATTGATGTCAAAGGCTATGAGAGTTCTTACAGGGATCGTAAACAAAAGCGACTGTGTTCTGGTATTCATCAATCAGTATCGGGAGAAGATCGGTGTTATATACGGAGATCCTAAGGTAACGACCGGAGGTAACGCCCTTAAGTTCTATGCCTCTATCCGTATGGAGATGGCTAGAAAAAAGGTTATATTAGGTGAGGACGGATCTTCAGTAGGTCATGAGGTCAGGATAAAGGTGCTTAAGAATAAGACCGCAGTACCGTTCCAGATAGCCGAGACAGCCTTATATTATGGAGTTGGGTTTGACAAAGAACTTGAACTTTTGAAGTTATGTGAGGAAACCGGTATCTTTACCCGTAAAGGATCATGGTACTGGTACGGAGAGGTCCGAGTAGGCAATGGAGTGGATAATACGTTAAGTATTATGAGAGACAATCAAGAATTGTGTCAAGAATTAAGAAATAAACTAAATATTTGAGGTTATGGCTATCGGAGCAAAATTTGTAGACGTAATACCTTCTAGTGTTGAGAACGCTATAGAGGTAAAAAAAGAGGATGTAAAGACCTATCTATTCGTAGGTATTCCTATGAGCGAGTTTATCGGCAAGAAACATGAGTTTGAGGGATATATATTCATGTGCTTACAAGGTGTAACCGGTGGGGTTGAGCTTGGCGGTGATATAGCCGTAGCCGTATTGAGACCGGTTCGCCCCGCCGTAGGGGAGGCTTCTTACCATTTGGTGGATATCAAGAAGTGTAAGTATAATAGAACTGACGTAGTTTTATTATTTAGAGAGGGAGATTTTAAGGTTGTTAAACGTGATGATTGTAATCTTATCTGATCATGGGTACGTATATCTCTATAAAATCAACAGTAAACGCATTCAGGTACGGTATTGATCCTGTACCTGAATGGTTCGACAAGATATCCCAAAGAACCAAGGAACTTGATGTGATGGTTGATGGTAACAAGGTAAAGGCTTTGGATATAAGCCTAGAAAATGGCATTCTACGGGCTTTTTACGGTTATTATATAGGTATGTATCCGGATGACTCAATACAGGTGTTCAGACCGGAGGATTTTCATTCATTATATACGCTCAAGATATGAGAATATACACAGGACTGATAAAAGATCTAGGATGTAGATGCTTTTATTACGATAGCGGGATGAATATTCCTATTGGATCAGTATGCGCTGAGATACCTGATATTGTATCTATATTAATGTCAAGGAAAGGATTGCCTCATTTTTATGAGCATATAGCGATAAAACGTGAAGATAACATTGGCGATAAGCTATTCTTTGATTTTAATGGGTATACCGATCAAAGATCAATTGTATTCAAGGGACTTGCATTACCTGATGCCAATATTGATGAATGTATTAAGTTCGCTCATAATTCTATAGTAAATCCAGACATGAGCAGCGATTTTATAGAAAGCGAGAGGAATGTTATACTAACCGAGATTGATAATGATGAATCATGGATTAATGATAATAGACTTATAGAATTATCTGGAATAGATAAGCGTTGTTTTGTAAATATATTAGGTACTAAAAGATCTGTCGGTAAAATAAAGGAAGATGACCTTACATTATGTCGAGATGCGATATTAAATAAATCAGAGATAGTATTTCATTTATATGGATGCGATGATTTCGTGGATAAACATGTATTAGATATGACAGAATTGTCAAATACTATTGATATCAACTCATTTTATCGTAATAAGCTTAAGGAATTTGCTGTATCTGATCCTAAATATGGTATTTATAAATACAAGAAGAACCCAAGACAGTTATATGTGTCGTTTATATTGGATAATTGTGATTTCAAGAAATTATGTGTATTGTTTATCGTGTTATCTATGATGTGTGGCAATTATAATTTCTCTATGTTTCATTATCTTAGAAATAACGGATTATGCTATTCTGTAAACAAGAGATACATGAATTACTCGAATAGAATAATTGCTAGCTTAATAATTGATGTAAGTCCAGATAAATGTAACATCACAAAAGATTGTGCGATTGATTATGTCAATAATTTTCATCATATAGCGAATAATGACAATATAGAGCTTGTCTTAAGGATGGCTAAGTTATCTGATAAGTTAAATATGATGAATATTGATGATTACTACGAGAACTACATATCTTTTGTAATGTCAAGATTTAATGGGATAATGGATTCATATGACGTATATAACAGTATATCTGTGGATGATGTGCGTGATATGGTTAAAGATATTACTGAGGATAAATTAATAATTCAATATTGTTCCTGATATGAATGCAGTTATAGGAATAGATCCGGGTATAGATACCGGAGGATTGTCTATGATCCCGGAGAACGGGGAGGTTAAGGTAATTATGACACCAAGGATATCGGCTAAGGGAGATATAGATCTTAGGGCTATATCAAGTTTCTTCCTCGATGCCGCTGACAAGATCCAAGAAAAGGGAGGCGGGACGCTGGCGATCGCCGTCGAGGACGTCCACAGCATCCACAACAGCTCGGCCGCCAGCAACTTCACCTTTGGCGGGAGACGCCGGGAACCGAACGCCCTATTCGCTATGATGGTGGAGATGATGGAGCGATACGGATCTCACCCGGATGTTAGGTTCATGTTCGAGGAGGTGCAACCAAAGACCTGGCAGAAGGAGCTTCATACGACAGCCGATCGGGTGTATACGGCGGCTAAGCTGGATACGAAAGCTACCTCCATCCGATGCGCCATACGCCTTTTCCCTTTGGTGTCTTTCGTAAAACCATGGTCAGGTAAAGGAGTTCAACCTACCAAGATACAAGATGGGATGTGTGACGCTACGCTTATAGCCGAATATATTAGACGTAAGTTTAAGTTATTTTAATACTATTAAGCGTTTATTGTATTTGAGTTAATATAATTATGATTACATTTGCGATGTAATAAAAAGTAGTTCATTATGCTTATAAGATGCTTGTCGAAATCATTAAATGAGAAGTTGAGTAAATTGGAGCTGGTTGTTAAAAATGTCGGATCTAATTCACTTTATAAGAATATTAAGATAGATATTGTCAATAATCTAGCTTATATCACTTCCGTAAACGCCAAGGTATGTGTTATAGAGCGATTGGAGGTTGAGGCTGACTCTAACTTCTCCTTCTTGGTCGAGGCAAGCTCTTTTATCAGATTTATAAAAAAGCAGAAGAATGGTGAGATTAAGATCGCGCTTTCCGATAAGAAGGACAGTATTACCATATACTACGCCTCTGGTGAGTATAGTTGTCCGGCGTTTGACGTAAATACCTTCCCTATGGTATATAATATTCCTGAAGGAGGTATTAATGTTAAGATGAATGATTATGTATCGATACTTAACAAGGCCAGTAACTATACGGAGATCAACGAGCTTTATCCTTGCATCGAGAATGTGGTTATTGATATTGATGAGATTAATATTAATATAGTAAGTACTGACAGGAATACTATTTACAGGTATTTTGTTCCTAATCAGGATAAGGTAGAGAAGGTATTCATCCCGGTATCAAACGCCTCATCTATATTACTTGATAAACATATAGATAAGTCATTAGATACGTTGTCTATCAAAGTAGACGATACTAGGACTTACTTCTCTACCCCTGATATGGATATGTATGAGATTCACTTTGACGGTAATTATCCTAACTGGAGGTTCGTGGACGAGCATTTTGTCAAAACAAGTACCTATGTCTTTGATAAGGATCTACTCGTCCAAGCCTTCCAGAATAATATCAAGATAAATGAATTTGATCATTGTAAATTGATATTTACGGAAAAAGGATGCGGTATTATGTCGGAGAACCCTATGTCTGGAAGATCTTGTAAGGAAAGGCTTACGGCTTTATCGCATAACGGTAATGATATTATATGCGATGTGCTATGTGGTAGGTATCTTGGTATAGTTAAAAGCATATCATGTAATAGGGTCGTTATCGAACATGATCATAAATCTCATTTCAATAAGATTTATGGGGAGGATAATAAGAACGAATATTTCTTGTCATCATCAATTATTGTTTAACGTTTAAATATATATAATATGGGAGTTCGTGAAAATTCATCAGGTGGTAATAACCATTACTTTAAAGTAAGTGGTAGCGGACTATTATATCAGTCATCAAGAGAGCCAAAGGAAGGTTTCGAGGAGCATATAAACGAGAAGACCGGAGCCGTTTCTTATTGGAGGGTATTCTGGAACGGTATCGAAGGTTATTTGTCTGATATTAGCGTAAGAGAAGTGGAGTTCAATGGAATAAACGCCAAATACTTATCCATAAAGATAAGTGATGAGGATGGTAATTACTTTATAAACGTTCCTTTGGTGACTCAAAAAGGAGGTATTAATAATTACGTGAAGTCACTGGTAAGGTACTTGCCTAATATCGACCTGAAACGTAAGGTAGTGATCAATCCTGCTCATGCTAAGAAAGGGGATCAATATGCTCCCGGTAATTTTTTTATCTCATACGCAAGGGAGACCCCTGACGGTAAGGACGAGCTTATCCAGCAATATTATAAGAACGGGCAGAATGGATGGCCTGACAGGGTTGAGAGTACTGATATAATGGGGAATAAGAAGTTTGATTATACGACCCAAGACGCTTTCGCTTATCAGGTACTTAATAAATATATCCAAAGTATTAAGACAGATGGTGTGAAACCTACTCAGTCGGCAAGCCAAAACAACGCTGGTGAGGCTATAACGCAAACGCCCCCACCGTCATACGCTACGCAGGCTCCGCAGCAGACGCCTCCTCCATCATACCAGCAGGCTCCGCAGCAAGCGCAAGCCCCTTTGTTTGGAGGTCAACAACAACCTCCTCAATATCCTCCTTTTGGAGACGACAGTGATCTTCCATTTTAATTAACTAATTAAAAATCAGAAAGTTAATGGAGAGTAATTTCAATATATCTACTAAAGTGAATCGTGTCTCGATGCCTACCCAAAATAAGGTAGATACGGTTATGAAGAACTTAGGGCATCGACCTTGTGTAGCGTATTCCGAGGAAAAGAATATGTATTATAAGGATGGAGAATGGGTAGCGTCAGATCTTGACGCTACTATCTTACCTCTTAGGGAGATGTTCGAAAAGACATCTGATTTGAAGTTAGGATTGAAGATCGTTTATTTAATAATAAAATTATAGTATGGCTACGATTGAAGATATCAAAAAACTTCTGGAGAGTAAGTCATTTACATCAGCCAGAGATCTTGATGAGTTTGAGGAAAAGCCGGATGATAAGCTTGATGAGGTTCGTCTAAGTTGTGATCCATCAATTGGACTCGTAGAGAAAGAGGGGAAAATTTTATTAAAATCCTTAATATTCTCAAAAGCATGGAACTCCTTGGGCAAGGATATACCTATCAAGCAAGGTAACGCTTTCCCATTAGGTCAAGGGGATATGCTTGATATAGACACGGGTGTATCGGCATCGTTCCCGGATGGTACTGTCGGGATGGTGATGTTGCTTCCGTCGCTCACCGGGGACACAGGCCTTACATTGGTGGGTTCTCCGTTCGTTATCTCAGATAATGGCAATATCATGATCAGGATAACTAACATCCGTAAAGATATGGCTATAGTCGAGAAAGATAAACATATAGCTGAGTTAATTATAGTCGGCAAGATAAAGGCCGATATTCATAGAACTTATAAAAGCAATGAGGATGTTCGGATTGAAGATAGTAAAGAGTAGTTATATAGATACTCTAAAACAGGATCTTGATGAGGCCATTAGCTATTCAAGTAAGATAAAAGAGGATTATAAAAATGGCCTTGCTAAGGTATTTGAATTGAATGAGAAAGTAAGCTATCTTAATACTCTTATTGATTCTCTTAATAAGGATATAGAATCCAAGGATTCTCATATCGTTAAGATGGGGAATGAGCTTAGTAAATCAAGAGAGCTATATAATGAGTCGGTGAAAGAGAAAGAGACTCTTAAACGAGCTTATATGGATATAGAGAAGAAGCATAAGCTATCATCCAAGTTACTAGACGAGGCTAGGAGAAGATACAAGGAGATAGAGGAACAAAATAAGACTATGTCCGATCGTATCCAGTATCTGGAGAATCATATTGATCCTGAGGCTTTAGATGGTGATGTGTCTGATGAGGTTGTTGTCGAGGAGGATAAGATGGATCCTAATTCAGGTCATATTGATATACCTGAAAATAATATCTCTGAGGTTACTGGTACCGATGCCGGCAATGAAGTAAATGTCGAGAATAAGGTGGAGAATAAGAAGAAATCTAAGAAACGTAAAAAAACTAAGAAGAATGAATAAGATCTTGTTTTTCTTGTTAATGTTATTTACCTTAGCGGCTGTCGGATGTAGTACATCTAGAACCTATTATACGGAGTACGATACTACTGACATATCTTATGTGGTGGATTCCATAGTATCTTCAGGAACCGTGATGGGCCAATGGAAGGAGTGGCGGTTTACGATGGACGACGGCAGGGTCGATAACTTTGGCTTTACCGCCCTGTACGACGCCAAGGGAAAGGCTAGGGGTTCGATACAGGTAAGGCAGAGATCCGATACGTTTAATATCAAGATAATAGATTATCATAAAAAAAGATAAGTGATGAAATACGGACTAGGTTACATACCATCACCAGCGGATGACAGGGACGCTATCATGAACATGCAGCACGAGGCTGTTCCTGATGAGTATAATATCAATAATGTCGATAGTGTAGTGGATCAAGGATCTTCTCCTATTTGCGCGGCAGTAAGCTTGGCTGAGATACTTAATTGGAGAAAGAGTATAAGATCTATTAAAAGACCGGCTAAGATCTCTCCTTACGATATATATGATCTGAGAGAGGATAAGGATCAGGACGGGATGGTTCTTCGTGACGCTATCAAGTCTATCAAAAACGTAGGCGTATATGGGGAGAAAATAAACAGTTACGCTAGGATCATAGATCCGGTATCGGCTAAGGTAGCGTTGATGCTGAATGGTCCTCTGGTTATAGGTCTGTATTGCTATAATTATGGTAATCGATTCTGGCAAGGCCAAGGACAGAACTTGGGAGGTCATGCCGTTATCCTCACCGGCTGGGACAAGGCCGGCTTCGTCCTACAGAACAGTTGGGGGACGGGATGGGGTAGGTCTGGTGTAGAGACGTTCCCGTTCGAGGATTGGTGCTATATGCTAGAGTGTTGGACAATAGTTTCATGATATTACTATATAATTTTCGAGAAATTCCGTCCCACATCCTCTTGTGAAAGACGATGTGGTATATTTAGGACCCGTAGATCAATTGGTGAGATCATCTGGCTCATAACCAGCAGGTTGTCGGTTCAAGTCCGTCCGGGTCCACAGTTGGATTAATATAATTTGTCATTAGATTTAGAGTTTAGATTTTGTTTGATACCCTTGTCCGTGAGGATAGGGGTATATGGATCCGAGGATTATTGGATGATCGCCATAATATTGGAGATGCTGGTTCGATTCCAGCCGGATTCGCTAAAATATTGTTTTAATATGGATATTTGAATAAAGGGGAGTTAATTTAACGGATAGAATTTACGATTCCTAATCGTAGCGTGGATAAGGGTTCGATTCCCCCACTCCCCACATGGTGTTTTCTTAAACATATTCCCGTGGGTCGGTATTTAATGATAACCGGTAGACAGCCTACGGGAATTAATAAAATCTTACGTGCTTAAGATCGCTTTCAGTTCTATTTTTCGTGTGTAATATATAGGAGGGTAGCACGACCCTCCTTTTTATAATAACTATTTGATATGGACATTAATCAAATAAAAACGTATCTACCATCAGGATGGGATGTGGTTGATCTGATAGATCACGGTATAATCGATCTTGATATCATGAATGGAAAGATGATGGGTGAGTATGTGGCTGTGTTGATGATAAAGTCTTATGATAAGATTACTGAATCACATAACTTAACTACTTTCTCGTTCCATGATAAGGATATGGGTGGATTACGGAGATTGGTATCGAACGCTATAATGGCGGTTGGGTTAAGGAATAATCCTATGACAGGAGATGGGAACACGGCAATCAAATAAAGGTGCTGAATACACTGAAAGAGGGATATTGGATATCCTTAACAGACAGTTCTTGGTATCTCCTAGATGGATTATAAACAACTTGTATGTCTATAACTGGGAGTCCGATTATCTGGCTATAACCAGATCCATGTACGCTTATGAGGTTGAGGTGAAGATCTCGTTGGCTGACTATAACAAGGATTTCGAGAAGGAGGGTAAGCACCAAGTAATGCAAGGCTGGTTCGAGGCCCGGAAGCAAGCCCTATACGAGACCGGGGACTGGGTCAGGTACGGCCGCCCCAACTACTTCTACTACTGCGTGCCGGATGGGTTGGTTGATCCAAAGGACGTACCTCCTTACGCCGGACTGGTTTATGTCCGTGGTAGGAATATTAATAAGATCAAGGAAGCTCCTATCCTACATCGTGACAAGTTTGATCCGGAAGCTTATAAGATGGCAGACAAATTCTACTACAATTGGTGGAACGAGAGACGTAAGGCCAGACAGATAGAAGGGAAGGATATGAAAGACGAGTTCAGGAAAAGCATGAAAAAGGTGAAGGAGAAGATAACCCTCGATGCCAAGATCAAGGCGATGGAGGCGTTCAGGAACGTCTGCGATTACGCCTACTGGCCGTACGGGGGAAGAGGGGTGCCCGGAATGAGACCCAAATGTTCCGCTTGTGGCGAGGAATGTAAATTACAATGTCCGAAGGGGAAAGAATTTAAAAACAAGATAAAATGAGTAAGATTAAAGATTTATTGGCAAGAGCCATTTCATTAGCTTCAGAGCAACCTATGAGCTATAAAGAGGCGGTTGAGTTACTTGATGGTATAGATACGTGTAAGGTCAAGATCTGGCTGGAAGAAGGGGCTAAGATGCCTAAATACGCCCATGAGGATGACGCTTGCATGGATCTGTTCGTTAAGAACATAGAACTTGACAGTGGTAGGATCATATACCATACTGGCGTACATCTAGCCTTACCTGAGGATTATGAGATGGAGATCCGCCCTCGTAGTAGCATTACAAAAACTAAGTCAATTATCCAAAACGCTCCAGGCACCGTAGATGAAGGATACAGAGGGGAGATTATGGTAGTGACTAGACGTATAGATCGTTATGGTGACCCTTCTTATTCTAAAGGAGATAAAGTGGCTCAGCTACTTATTCGTAGACGGGAACGCATCGTATGGGATCAAGTAGGGTCGTTAGAAGACCTTGGAGAATCAGAGAGAGGAAATGGAGGGTTTGGTAGTACTGGAAAGTGATTAATGTCTTATGAGCGGGAGAATTAAGATAAAGCCTAAGAATAAGGATAAGAAACATGATATCGATGTATTTAAGATAATAGAAAACCGGTTTAAGAATATGAACGAGCTTCGAGACCTGATCGACATGGATCCAAGGAAAGGACTGGTCAGGATCCGGGACGGAGCCGGATTCAGGGAGGTAGAGCGGGGCGGATGCCTGCATCGGAACTACCTTAACCTGTTGGAGGAGGAGCTGGGAGCTAAACTATCAATAGATCTGATTGATAAGTATGTTAAAAGAAAATAGCACATCACCTACCCTAGTAATTACCTAGGGTAGGTTCGTTTTGTATACCGAAGTATCTACCACGATCTGGCTATCCATATCCCCAATCAACTCAATGATCTCATCCCTTATATCATAAGAAAGCAAGATCGGTATTATAGTTAGTATAAAAGATAGTATTATTCCTGATCCTATTATGATAGTAATATCATCACACTCTATATCTAACATAGGCATGACAAACATCAACCCGGCCGTGAATATCATCACGAATAACGCTGATATCTCATTTATCATATCCCGCTCCATCGTATCCTTAATCATATCTCCTCAACTTTAGTATGGTTTATTATCCTACTGATATGACGGATACTTAATCCAGTCCTGTCCTTTATCTTGCCATATACGTAGTTCCTTGACACGACAGTAGCCAAATCACCTAACTCGTCCAGTATCTCGTTATACATCCTATGGATCTCGTTGTTGCGGATAACCGTACTGTCCCTTACATATATCTTCTCAATGTCCTCGTCGCAGAAGAAGATCTTAAGCTTATGAAGTATGTCTCTAAACATGATTATCTTTTTGTCCCAAAGATATGAAATTTTGAGGATAAAACCAGAAGGAAGCCAAAAAGAACGGGGAGGCGGTGGGAGGGCGGGGGATGCCCGGAAGGATGGGAGCCAGCCCGTTCTCTTGGATTCAGCGACATGATCTGAGAATAAATCATATATTTGTATGTACAAAATACATAATGATATGGAATTAATAAAATTAACTCAATGGGGGGGGGTATTTTCCGTCCTCCATAAAAACAATAGATTATGTTAAGAAGAAGAATGTTAAGTCAAATGCCATTCCCGCCATCTAGTAACGTGAATGACGCTTATTTTTACGTGGAAGCTCCATGGATAAAAGATCTATCAAAATATAATATGAATGTGGATGGATCTATGTATATGGATATTGATAAATATAATGGTAAATATGTATTTTCCATGGGAAGAGTAGGAACCTACAATTCCTATATCAAATTTGATAATGACTCGAATATATTACCATGCCCTCAACCAGATAACGAAATATCCATAGAAGCGTTGCTCTATTTAAATACACAACAGGAAGGAAGATATTATCTCTTCGCTCCATATGGAACCCAATCTACTACACAAAGCTATTTATGTATCGGTGTTAATGTCTCATCATATGGGACTTCCCTTTTTTATACCCAAGGACGATCTGTGGCTATACAACCATATCAGTGGATACATGTAATGGCGTCGTGGAGAAATGGGTATTTAAGGGAATATATTGGAGGAGTACTGAATTATGAGGATGCGACTAATGTGATGTATACACGAAACTATCAAACATATTATTTTAATATAGGAGGATATCCATCAGCCTACGACATGGGACTCCCGGGAATGTTTAGGTATGTAAGGATCTGGAATTATGCTAAGAACTTTGACTTGGATAAATTCGTGCCGGATACTTGATCATACGATATTAAGGTGGTGGTCGTGCCACTACCTATCTATTATTCCATAATAAAGATATATACCAAGGGAAGTAGCCGGCGGAAGCCCCGATGGGTAGGCCCGGAGGGATGAAGGGAGGTCTACCTCCCTTTGGTACTAAATCCTCCTCATAAGATATCATGATGGTGCTACAATTATTATATTTACGTTATAGGTATTATTGTAAATGCCAGTTCCAACGGCAATAGATTGGCATTCCTGACAGGCATTGGTTAATATACAATACTCATCTGTTATAAGATTACCTTGCTAAGTTATACGAGCGTTATTTGTAATCTGATTATAATATTCAGACATGTAAGTGAAATTGATGATCTCCTCAGGATCGGTTATCTCCGTTATATATATCAAGATAAACCCCGTTAAACCCAGATTGATATGGCTTCCCATCAATATATATCTACAGGATTAGGACACATGCTCTTGTCTATATTGATACGGTAGTGGATATTACCGGAAGAAAAAGTCCTGCGTCTAAACATATCCCCTCCTTATCTGAGGGTTAAAATACCCCCCCCCCACGAAGTTATATGTAATATATTGATACATGATTAAATAATTTAAGTTACGTACAAATATAATAAATTATATTAGATGGTGGGGGAGGAGGAAAGATACCAAGGAAGGGGGCTGGCGTCATACCCGCCGGGAAGGCTATAAGGGATGGGAGCCAGCCTCGTTCTATTGGGTCAGTAGGGTGTATGATCACTCGATGTCACGTACAAATCGAACAGAAGAGGTTAGGCGCTTGTATCGGGTGAATGTGCGCCCATTGTTGAATAGTACGATCCATCCGTAGTCGGAGCTATGCTCTGAACTGGACCAATAATATCTGGTATCTAACGGCTGTCCACCAATAGCCAATAACGCGTTATTGACGCTAATCAAGTACATATATATCAATGAAAGCTGACCACATGATGGTATATACCAATCATCATATCCTTTAGCGTCAGGACTAGCTAAAAATGTGTTGAGTACATGACCGATTGTAGCGTAGGAAGTATAAGACCCACCACCGGTAGTTATCCCTTTTAATATCTCTGAATTGGATTTTCCATTCCAATCGGATAAAGCCCCATTCGTCCAGGAGCTAACATCATCCGGAAGATATGGAGTACCTTTGTATGAATCTTGCTCAGGTTTTAGGAAACCAAAATCATTGCTCCCGTCTACTTTGCCATAATCCGTAATTAGGGCTTGATCCGTACCATATTCACCCCAATAAAAAGAGTAAGTCTTGTTAGACGAATTTGGCAAACTGGACGTGGCTGTTTTGTAGCTTTGATTAGAATCTTCATTCTTCTCAATCATGATCTTATGATCATCATGTACAATAGCTACGGATATACATTGATAATCCGCCTTTGACAAAGGTATTAATCTACCATCCTGTTTAACGGCATAAACGCCATTATCAATAGGGGATTTATAACTTGAATAAAATCTCCTCCTTATCATAAGAATAAATTTTTACGGAGGATATAAATACCCCTCCCCATTATGTATTTAACTTCTTTATTCATAATATATTATGTTTTAATTATATCGCAAATATAACAAATTAAATGAGATGGAAGTTGATATGGTTGTGAGGAAGTATGAGGGATATTCGGGGAGGATGATATGCGGGACATTATTGGAGAGATGAGGTGGGGTATGATGGGATGTGGTATGCGGGATGAACCACCTCCCCGAAATCGGCCCGGTCGGGCTGCCGTTTTTTGGCCTTACCCCCTCAACCCACGGAAATCATAAAACAGGAGCGGGAAAAGACCAGCTAGCCGAAAAAAAGAATGCTTATTTTTCATTTAAATTGTTGATTATCAATTATATAAACCAATATTTTAATATACATTTACATTTGATTAGTTTTATTATATATAATCGTTGAATTTTTATTGCATAATATTTGTTTGATAATAAAACATGTATTATATTTGCAGTGTGAGATAACAATATTAACAAACCGGTGTACCAGATACCGATATAAGTCCCAAGGGTATGGGTAAAATCTAATGACTAGCAAAGATTTAAACAAAGTACAAAACGAGGTAAAGAAAGCAAGTGAAAAGACGTTAACGGGTGCGGTTAAGGCGTGGTGCCAACTATTTAAATCTGGCAAAGAGGTGAATGAGATACTAAAAGAAAACGACATTAAGGTAGACAAGGCAATTGTTCCGGCGCTGGTTGCTTTGGCAAGGGACAAGGAGGTAGTAATCCAACTTTGTAAGGAGATACTCCCACGTGTTGACAATACTTTTTGCGCCTATAAAGAGATTGAAAGAGAGTACTACGACAAGCAGGATGCAGAAAAAAATACAAAGCTATCAGAGGAAAAAGTGAAAGAGATTTCCATAATAGGTAAGACACATAAACGATTTGGATACAACGAGCCTATAGAATATGATGGTGGTGTATATTATGACGTCTTTAACGGCTCAGACAAACGTATTGTAAAGTGCGCCGTACCTATCAAACGGTATACATTTAATCTCATTGCAAAGTGCGTTACATACTATTTGACGCATCCTAAAAATGATAGGTAAGCAACGGGCCGCAACGGCCCGTTATGGTTGCATGTGTTTACCTCCACGTGGTGCAACTGGACTAAGACTAAAAACACAAGATATTTGACATATTGATATAAGCATACACAAGTAGGTAGGGGTATAGCCGTTGGCGTTCGATAACTTGTGTAAATAGGCCGCCTCTTAGCAATGTGGTTTTAGGTTCGTATTCAGTCGTAGTATGAACCGTTATTCTTTGGGCTTGTATCAAGACGGGTTAATACGTCCGGTTTCCGGATAGGCCGTGTAAAACACGGGGTATATTGGTGTATATACGCATGTATAGGGCGTATGTCCATACGTTGCTAGAGTAACACGTATGGAGTGCATAACGGAGTTATAACCGTGCTAATGTATCAAAACAATAGCGTTTAAGGTGGCTTAAATACTTATGCGCTATATGTAGTAGCAAAATAACAACCCTTACAAGGGTATTTTGTGCGGTTAAATTGACGGACAAAATGCGCCTTGTCGGTACGTATCACGGGCGACGTATGTACGTATTTGGCTTCGTTCGTTCGGGGCAAAGGGACAAAAACCAAAGGGAATCAGGCGGGTGTGGTGTGTCCGGCTAGCGGTATTGATAACGGCGGCCTTATGCCTTGTTAGCCTCCTGTTTCTTATTGGTTTCATTAAATGCGATTGATTATGTACAAGAAGAAATTTAGTAACTTGAATAGGAAATTATCTATTCAAAAAGAAAAGGCTTTAGAATCTGCTAGAAAGTCTCAAATGGAGTTTTATATTGAGCTTACCAAAGATCTATACAAGTCTAATAAATTAGATTGTAGTAGGGACTCTGATAAATGTAGGCGCAAACGTGTTAGTTATATGGCAAACAAATTGCGACAATAGATCGTTTGTTTTTATTTGATTTTAAAGTTTGTACCCTCCCGTACTGTAGTGATATAGGACGGAAGGGCTTTTTTGTGCCTAATTTTACAAAATGATAGCATATGTATATATTTTGCTTACACATAAAAGTGTTGAGGCGGCAAATTTTAAGCCTTAATTATAAATGTGTAAGTAAAATACTTTATTATGTATCATTTTGTATATATCTATATCCGTATGGACGGGTGAATTGCGTCCTTATGTATGGATTTGCGCTTTAATCGATCCTAAAAGGTATATAATAGGCTGTACTTATTGTATATTTTTTATCTATATCTAGGCTTTTCTTCTCTTAGAGGTGGCTCTATGGATTAATATATATTATGTTGTTGATACTCAATTTGTTGTATTATTTGAGTGTTGTTTTAAAATCGTGTTTACTTATTGTATATTTTTTATGGGTATATTTATATATTTCGTGCTTATCTTGTTTTGTGGGTACATGGCGTTTGAGTTAGGGCGGTATGTTATAGCTACTGGCGACGCTCTGCCTTTAATCATAGTTATTTTATTGGTTTTATTATCAATACATTGTATTAGGCAAGTATATAAGGCAATCAAGAACAAAGACCTCGATATCCTAGACTGAATCAGCGTTCCACGTGGAACAAAGTAGAGGAAGGTCTTTGGATTTCGTGGGGGTTTCGAGGGAGGTTTTGGATTTGCGTGAGGGGACACCACCAAACAAGAAAAACGCCTTTCAAGCAAGAAAAACGCCTTTCAAACAAGAAAAACGCCTTTCAAACAAGAAAAACGCCTTTCAAGCAAGAAAAATACTTTTCAAGCAAGAAAAACGCCTTTCAAGCAAGAAAAATACCTTCCAAAACAAGAAAAATACTTTTCAAGCAAGGAGACGTCTTTCAATCAAGGG
>UMHJ01025978.1_pt1 | contig 32673 bp, 32 predicted proteins | sample 1965511 | NCBI WGS metagenome assembly UMHJ01 (sample SAMEA4836096, study PRJEB28245) | human gut metagenome | biome: gut microbiome; material: fecal sample | place: Denmark | collected 2008
TCACGTTCAGGTGGGGATAGCCGATGGAGTTGCGCACCTGCTCAAAGGCGCGGCCGGCGGCGAACATGGCAAAGCTGGAGGCAAAAGGCACCAGTCCCATGGTAGAGGCACCGGCGGCCACAGCGATCATGTTGCCCTCGGCGATGCCGCAGTCAAAGTGACGGCCGGGGAAAGCCTTCTGGAAGGTGGCGGTCTTGGTGGCGCCGGCCAGGTCAGCGTCAAAGACGATCAGGTCGTCGTGCTGAGCGCCCAGCTCTTTGAGGGCGTTGCCGTAGCTGTCACGGGTCGCAATCTTTTTCACGTCTGCCATCTTACATCGCCTCCACTTCTGCCAGCTGAGCCTTCAGCTCCGTCATGGCCTTCTCGTATTCCTCGTCGTTGGGGGCCTTGCCGTGCCAGCCAGCCTGGTTCTCCATGTAGCTGACGCCCTTGCCCTTGGTGGTCTTCATCACGATGGCGAAGGGCACGCCCTTGGTTTCCTTGGCCTTGGCAAAGGCGGCCTCCATCTGTTCAAAGTCGTGGCCGTCGATCTCAGCCACTTCAAAACCGAAGGCCTTCAGCTTCTCAGGAATGGGATAGGGGCTCATCACGTCGGCGATGTTGCCGTCGATCTGCAGGCCGTTGTTGTCGATGATGACGCACAGGTTGTCCAGCTTGTAGTGGTGGGCCAGCATAAAGGCCTCCCAAACCTGGCCCTCCTGGATCTCGCCGTCACCCAGCAGGGTGTACACCCGGCAATCCTTGCCCTGGTACTTGGCGGCCAGAGCCATGCCGGCGGCAGCGGAGACGCCCTGGCCCAAAGAGCCGGTGGACATGTCCACGCCGGGAGTCTCGTTCATGTTGGGGTGACCCTGGAGGTGGCTGCCGATGTGGCGCAGGGTGAGCAGGTCGCTCTCGGGGAAGAATCCCCGCAGCGCCAGGGCGGCGTACAGGCCGGGGGCGGTGTGGCCCTTGGACAGGACAAAGCGGTCCCGGTCCTTCCACTTGGGGTTCTTGGGATCCACGTTCATCTCTTTAAAGTACAGGTAGGTAAACAGGTCAGCAGCGGACAGGCTGCCGCCGGGATGGCCGGCCTTGGCGGCGTGGGTTCCCTCAATAACACCCATGCGCACCTTGCAGGCGGTGGCCATCAGCTGCTTTTTTTCTGATACAGTCATGGTCATTGTCTCCTTTTTCAGGGTCCAACGGCGGGCCCGCTTTTCGCAAGCCCGCCGTTGAACCGATCACAGTTAGGAATAGAAGTATGGATTGATAGCTGGTTTTATTTGCTCAGACGGCCAGGAGAGCCGTATCTCCCAGACACTTTTCTTCCTTAGCCCAATGCGTTGGGAAGGAACGTAATAATCTGAGGAATATAGGTCATCACCAACAGGGTTGCAACCTCAACCACCAGATAAGGGATAATCCGCTTGCTGATAGCACCGATGCCCGAGCCAGACACACCCGAGGCCACAAACAGGTTCACAGCCATGGGGGGCGTAATCATACCGATGGACGTATTGATGATGATAATGATGCCCAGAGCAACGTGGGACAGGCCCATGGCAGTAGCAATGGGAAGCAGGATAGGAGTAACCAGCAGAATGATGGACTGGGTCTCCAGGAAGCATCCCAGGAAGAGCAGGATCACATTGATCATCAGCAACAAGACCATTTTGTTGCTGAACAATCCCAGGAAGCTGGTGGCAATCAGAGAGGGAAGATCCTCAAAGGTCATAAACCATGCAAATGGAGAAGACAGGCCAACAACCAGCAGCACCACTGCAGAGCTGACCGCAGTGTCCCGGAAGATAGCAAAAATTCCATCCATTTTCAGTTCTTTGTAGACAAAGATGCTGACGATAAAGGAATAGACACAGGCCACTGCAGCAGACTCGGTTGGAGTAAACAAGCCGCTGTAAATACCGCCCAGGATAATAACCGGCATAAGCAGAGCCAGGATGGCATCCGTAAACGCATGGAGCACTTCTTTTCCGGTGACCTTGCTGGTATCGGGGGCATCATACTTGCTACACAGCACAATGTTGGTCACGCACAGCACCACCGCCAGCAGGAGGCCCGGAATGATACCTGCCATAAACATGGTACCCACAGACAGAGAGGCTGTGACCGCATAGGTCACCATGGGAATGCTGGGGGGAATGACCACGCCCAGGGTACCGGCCGAGGCGGCTACCGCTCCTGCCACGTCGCTGGGGTAACCTTTTTTCTTCATACGAGGCACTGTGATTCCGCCAATGGCGGCCACAGTGGCAGGGTTAGATCCGGAGATGGCGCCAAAGAAGGCAGAGGCCACCACAGTAATACAGGACAAACGCCCAGGCAGGCGGCGCAGCAGCAGTTCGATAAAGTCAATGAGCCGCCTGGAAATACCACCCTTTTCCATAATATTTCCGGCCAGAATAAAGAAAGGCACGGCCATCAGGGTAAAGTTATCCGTCTGGGTAAAGACGCGCTGGACAATAACCGGGAACAACTGGACATTGTCTGAGAAGATCATAGCTACAATGGAGGCCAACCCCAGACATAGGGCAATGGGCACACCAATGAGCAGAAATACGAACAAAGATCCGAAGAGGACTGCCGTCATTCTACCTCCACCTCCTCGCTCTTTTCCGCCTTGCCGGTTACACTTTCATAGGTTCGATAGCAGTAGCATACCGCCATCAGGACCATACCTACCGGAATAGACAGATACATCATCCACATGGGCCAGTGAAGGCTGGCGGTAATCTGCTCCGCCTTCATCTGCCAGATAAGAACCTCGCCGCCGTATACCACGCAGAACCCGGCAAAAACCACTACAATTACAGCGCAGACAATTTGCATCACATTTAAAACCTTTTTGGGGCAGAACAGGGAGAGGGCCTCCACCGAGAAGTGCTGTCCCCGGGCCGCTGCAATACCGATCCCCAAAAAGACAGCCCAGATCATACAGTAACGGGCCAGTTCTTCTGCCCAATCAATGACAAACAGCTGAGTAAACCGGGCCACTGTAGCAACAAAAATGATGACACACATTACCACCAGAAGGGCTACGCAGAGGATCTCCTCTATTTTTACGATTCCATCCACAAGCTTTTTCACTGCGTTCCCCTCCTTTAATCCGCCAAAATGCGGTCAATCAGCTCTTGATTCAGATTAAGCTGCTCGGCATTTTCGTAGATCGGCGCCACCGCCTCTTTCCACACGTCCAGATCCACCTCTGTGATCTCGACACCAGCCGCCTCCATGGTCTCCAGAGCGGTCTCGTTGTAGTCCTGGCTGTACTGCCGCTGGTAATCCTTGGCCTCCTCCGCAGCGCGGTCAAAGATGTCCTGCTGCTCAGGAGTCAGGCGGTCGTAAGTTTTCTGGCTGATCATCAGCACGCAAGGGGAGTAGAACAGGCCGACGAGGGAGAGATACTGCTGTACCTCATAGACACGGCTGGTCTCAATAATTGCGATGGGGTTTTCCTGTCCGTCTACGGTGCCCTGGGACAATGCGGTAAAAATTTCGCTCCAGGCCATGGGGGTGGCCATAGCACCCAGCTGCTGGTAGGTAGCCATATGGACCCCGTTTTCCATGGTACGGATTTTAAGACCCTTCAGATCTTCAGGAACGGTAACCGCATGTTGGTCATTGGTCAGATGGCGGAAGCCGTTTTCCCAGAAGCCCACGCCGTAGATATCGATCTCCTCTAACTGGGCCAGCAGCTCCTGGCCGATCTCGCCATCCAGGGTTTCATAGGCGTCCTCCTCATCTTCAAAGAGGTAGGGCAGATCCAGCACCGAGAAGTCAGGGACAAAATTGGGAATGGGCCCAGTGGAAACCAGACACATATCCTGAATGCCCAGACCTACCAGCTCCATCATGCCCCGCTCGTCTCCCAGCAGGGAGTTGGGGTAGATGTCCAAGGTCATCTCACCGTCGCTGTACTCTTCCAGCAGGCGCTGCATCTCCAGCAGACCCATAACATAGTGGCCATCCGGGGCCGTGGTGGTACCTACTTTAAAGCGAACGGTTGCCCCGTCTGAGCCCATCAGCGAGTCCGATTCCACCGCAGAAAAATCAATGGAACCCTGACAGGCTGTTAAACTCAGGCCCATCGTAACAGCTAACAGCAGAGCCAAACATTTCTTACGCATCGCTCTCCTCCTTTAATTTTCAGGAAAGGATCAAATCTGCGGCTGGTCCGGGTGGAGCATGGTGTTGATGACCTTGTGCAGGACCTCGTCGTCCCAAATACGCTTCCAGTCCTCCCGCATCACCAGGCGGTTGCCCAGGCCGATTGCCACCTTACATGCATCGGAAACAGGAGGCTTACCGGGAATATAACCCAGGAAATTGCAGGTCAGATTATAGATGTGGCCCACAAGGAAGGAGACGGCGGCATCCCGGTTGATGCCCCGGCGCTCGGCCTCGTCCACGGTCTCGGCCATGGCGTACAGGCAGGTGGCACCCAGCAGTTCCACCAGGGTGGGCTCCAGGAAGGCGATCTGCTCGGAAGTCATCACATAGGCATGCTCAGCGGCATACATATCCCGGGCAGTCTCCTGCATCTTGGCAAACACATCGTCCTCGCCGCAGATCTTGCTCATGACGATGTCCTGCTTGCCGCCGTCGCCGCCGAAGCGGTCGGCACGGGCCTCAGGGGTGTCCTGGTCCAGCAGGAAGGAAGGGTGACATGGATGGGCCACGCCGAAGGTACAGTCATCACGCAAAGTCAGTTCCTTGGCCACGGCGGCGGCAGGATCCAGAATCATAAAGCCGGTGCCGGGTTTAAGCATGGGCACATAGATAGCACTGAGCTTCTTGATGAGGGTGTCCGGCACAGCAAAGACCACCACTTCCGCCTTCTCCAGCGCCTCCTCCACAGGCACTACCTCCAGGCCGCGCTCGTGGATACTCTCAATCCCCTTGGGGGCGTTTTCCACCAGCATCAGGTCATACTTGTCGGTAAGCTTGGCCAGGTTCTTGCTGGTACGGGTGCCCATCTTTCCACCGGCGCCGATTACGGCGGCACGAATTTTACTCATAATCAATTCCTCCTAAATCATTTTATCCGGATTTTACCCGATTGGCAATGGAAGCCCCGCGTACAGGGCCGGGTGCCGCCAGCTTCCTGGCTCATATGGCACAGGGGCAGTCCCGTCCCTGACGCGGGGAATATTCTCGCAAATTGCACTGCTCTGAGGAAGCAGGGTCAGATTTTATTATTTCCCCAGTGTCTCCTTGACCCGGGCGGCGATAGCCTCGGGAGAGAAGCCGTAGGCGTCGGCCAGCTCCTTGGCGGGGCCAGACTCGCCGTAGGTGGTCAAGGCAATTCGAGTCACGTAGGCGGGCTTGTGTTCACAGGCTAGGCGGCTGATGTAGGAGCCCAGGCCGCCATTGATGTTATGGTCCTCCACAGTGAACAGCCGGTCAGACTTGGCCATTACCTTCAGGATCTCAGAGGGGTCCTTCCCATAGAGGATATTGATGTCGGCCACGGTAACATGGATACCCTCTGCCTTCAGCAGCTCAGCTGCCTCCAGCACACGGTTGAGGACAAAACCGTTGGAAAAGAGAACCGCATCGCTGCCATAGTCCTTCCAGACAGTAATACCGGTAGGAGAGAAGGGGGCCTCCTTGTCATACACATCGATTTCACGGCCGCTGCCGGCGCGGACATACACGGGGCCTGGGGTGTTGGCCGCCAGCTGGACTGCGTGATAACACTGGGCGGGGTCGGCGGGAGTAAAGATGGTGAAATTAGGCATGCTGGACAGGATGCCCAGATCCTCATAGAACTGGTGGGTCACACCTTCCCGCTCACCACCCAGCAGACCGGCGTTGACACCTACAAACTTCACATTCAGATCCGTATAGCCCACGAAGGTACGCATCTGCTCGCAGGCCCGCATGGTAAGGAAGCCGCAGTAAGTGCCTACAAAGGGGGTCAGGCCAGCGCTGGCCAGACCTGCGGCGGCGTCCACAGAGCATTGCTCGGCAATACCACACTCCACGTAGCGCTCCGGGTACTTGTCCCCGAAGGCCACAGCACGCATCGCTTTGAGAGAGTCGGGAGAAAGGACCACAATGTCCTTGCGCTCCTCGGCCATGTCCATCAGCGCGGCGGCAAAAGCCTCCCGCGTTCCTTTAAAGTTGGTCATCCTTCAGCACCTCCCAGTTCTTTTACCGCAATGGCGTACTGCTCATCGGTGGGTACGCCCTTATGCCATGCATTGTTATCTTCCATGTAGCTCACGCCCTTACCCTTGACGCAGTCACATACGATACATGCAGGCACGCCCTTCTGGGCCTTGGCAATGGCAATGGCGGAGCGGATGGATTGGATGTCGTGTCCGTTGATCTCCTGGGTATGCCAGCCAAAGGCACGGAAGCGATCGGCAATGTTGTTGTGGCCCACAGTAAACTCCACACTCTTGTAGCTCTGCCAGCCGTTACGGTCCACAAAAACAACCAGATTATCCAGTTTACGACCAGCTGCCATGTTGACGCCCTCCCAGCAGACGCCTTCCTGCAGCTCACCGTCGCCGCAAATCACATAGGTGGTGTAGTCCAGGCCCTGGATCTTAGCTGCAGCGGCCATGCCGGCCCCGATGGCGATACCGTTGCCCAAAGAACCGGAAGTCATATCCAAACCGGGGGTGTTGTGCATGGAGGGGTGACCCTGGAACATGCTGTGGAGCTGACGCAGGTTGAAGTGCTCCACCTTGGGCTGGAAGTAGCCCCGCTCATTCAAGGCCGCATAGAGGATGGGGCAGGAATGGCCCTTGGAAAGAATCAGGCGGTCCCGCTCGGGCCAGTCGGGCCGCTGAGGGTCAATGTTCATAGCATCAAAATAGAGGGTGGCAATGATATCGGCAATAGAGAGAGCGGGACCAGGATGTCCGTCCTTCCCCTCATATACCATCCGCACCGCTTCCAGACGCAGCTTTTGCGCCGTCGCATGGATCTGTTCGTTGGTCATACTGGTTCACTCCTATTCCTGTATTAGCCGTTAAACATTAAACGTTTAACGTTTGTTGATTGGATTCTATTCCCCTTCGTTTGATTTGTCAAGATAAGAGTGTATATTCCAGTTGAAATCGTCTTTTTATCCAAATGTCGCATTTCTTTTTTATGCAAATCGGAAGTATCCCCGCCAGTCTTCAAAAACCTTATTTCTTCTATTCAATTCTTTGCATAGCTTTTTTTAAAAAAATAGTGTAGGATAGAGCAGAAAAGGAGTGGAACCGAGAATACCATTTGGAGAGGAGTTATTCAGGACTATGGACACTACAGACCGGACGATCTGGCGCGTCCGCCCCCAGGCCAATTTGTCTGCGCCAGACTACGTCATGGAGCAAATTCGTGACGCCCTGCTGCAGGGCCAGTTGAAGCCTGGGGACCGCCTGCCCTCCGAACTGGAGTTGGCAGAGCAGTGTGGCGTCAGCCGTGGATCGGTGCGTCAAGCTATGAAATCGCTGGAAACACTGGGAATTCTAACTATCCGTCCAGGGGATGGCACCTATATTAACACCTCCATGTCGGAGCGCTGCTTCAACCCTCTGGCCTTTACGCTGCTGATTTCCAATCCATCGATCAAAGAGATGGCTGATGCCCGCTACGCTCTGGAACGGGATATTTTCGAGCTGATTTTGGCCGACGACACCTTGGCAGAGGCTATTATTCCGGAACTGGATGACAATATCCGGATACATAAAACCCTTCTGGCACAAAAAGTCTCCACAAAGGATCTTGTGGAAAACGACCTTCGTTTCCACCGTCTCCTCTCCAGAGGATGCGGCAACATTGTTTTGCAGGTTGTGTACGACTACATCATGGACTTTTTCCGGTATTACCTGGTCAGAACGACCTCCCGACAGGCAGAGCGGGATCTTACCACCGACGCTCATGAACGCATTGTGGAGGCCCTTCGCACTCGCAGTTACTCCATGGCTAAACAGGCAGCCTGGGATACCGTACAAATCTGGTATCGTTTGATGGTCGATGAAGATGAAGCAAAATCCGGTAGTTCCGAAAAAAATATATCTTTCTCCATGGATTCGCAAGGATAATAGGGCATGTGCTTTCGAATCCCGTATGGGTCAGGCAAAAACTAAATGAAACCGCCTGCCGCACTCTGTTTTCTGTACAGAATGCGGCAGGCGGTTTCAAATCAACAATTGGACAGGGGAGGGGAGAGGAGCGGCACATACCCCACCTGCTTTGTACTAAATTTTGGCCTCCAAAACGGCCAAATTTAGTACAAAGGATCCCGGAGGCCTGATCCGAGACCTTCCAGTTTGAAAAAAGGAAAAAGCCTTGAAATCGTTTGATTTCAAGGCTTTTTATGGTTGCGGGGGGCGGACTTGAACCACCGACCTCCGGGTTATGAGCCCGACGAGCTACCAACTGCTCTACCCCGCGATATGGTGCCGGAGACCGGGGTCGAACCGGCACGGGATTGCTCCCACGGGATTTTAAGTCCCGGGCGTCTGCCAATTCCGCCACTCCGGCATAAGGGACGTGGCGCCGATCTCGTTTAAGTGCTCAATTAGAATACCATATCTCCAGGCCGGTGTCAAGAGGGATTTTTACGTTTTCTGGCCGTCCTGCTCCAGCACCCGCAGCGCGCCCGTGGACGAATCGATGATCAGGCCGTGGATGGCCACATCCCGAGGCATGAGGGGATGGGCTCGGAGCATCGCCACACTGTCCCGTACCGCCTGCTCCTCTCCGGAAAAACCGGTAAACCAGGCGTCCAGGTCTACCTCTCCCGCCTCATCGATCTCCGAGAGAATCTCCGGCGCAATACCCCGGGCCAGCAGGTGCTGCCGGATCACCTCGGGGCGCATGCCGCACACGCCGCAGTCGGTGTGGCCGATCACCAGGATCTCCTCCACGCCCAGCTCCAGCACCGCCACCAGCAGGCTGCGCACCACGCCGCCGTAGGGCGCCAGCACCACGCCCCCGGCATTTTTGATCATCTTGACCTCCCCGTTTCTCAGCCCCAGGGCGGCAGGCAGCAGGTGGGTGAGCCGGGTATCCATACAGGTGAGGATGGCCAGCTTCCGGTCGGGATATTTGGTGGTCTGGTAGGGGAGGTAGTCCTTTCGGGCCACAAATTCCCGGTTAAAGTTTAAAATTTCACTGAGCATGGAAAGGCTCCTTTCTATGGATATATGGGAACACCGCCTCCGGACGGAGACGGTGTTCCGATGTAGGGGGGACTGGGATTACAGGACGATAACGCCCAAAAGGAGACCGGAGATGAGGCAGCAGATGCTCACGCCCCAGATCCAGAAGAAGCTGTTTTTGATGTGGTCCTTGATCTCCACACCGGCCAGGCCGACGCCCAGGAAGGTGGCGGGCACCACGGGGCTGATGAAGGTGGCGCAGTTGCGGCAGACCACCATGGCGATGGCAGTATGAGCGGGATCCACACCGAAGGCATCGCCCACGCTGATGAGCACGGGCAGCAGGCCGTAGAAGTAGGAGTCGGTGCAGAACAGCAGGGTGAGGGGCACGGACAGCACGCCGATGATGATGGGCAGGAAGCGGCCCATGGAGGTGGGAATGAAGGAGGCCAGGACATTGGCCATGTGGTTCATGATGCCGCTCTGCTCCAGCACGCCCAGGAACACACCGGCGGCCAGAATGGTGGAGGCCATCATCAGACCGGCGGAAGAGTGGGACTTGATGATCTTGTTCTGCATCTTGGCACCGGGATAGTTGACAAACAGGGCAATGACGCAGCCGATCATAAAGGTGCAGTAGGAGGGGATCTTGACAAACACCAGGGCCAGAATGACCACCAGGGTCAGGATCAGGTTGACCCAGAAGAACTGGGGACGGGCCAGCTCGTTTTTCTGCTCCTGGCTGACGCCGGTATCGTCGCTGTCGCCGTAGTCAATGACCAGAGTGCTGTTGACACCGGCGCCCCGGCGCTTTTCAATGTTGCCCCAGACAAAAGCGGTCACAAGAGCGATGACGATACCAACCGCCTGCATGGGCATCAGCTGGATCCACAGGTCATTGGCCTCAATGCCCAGTACGGAGGCGGAGCGCATGGTGGGACCGCCCCAGGGCAGCAGGTTCATAACGCCCATGGCGGTCACGCAGATAAGCAGCAGGGTGGTAGGGCGCATCTTCAGGCGCTTGTACACGGGAAGCATGGCGGGGATGGTGATCAGGAAGGTGGAGGCTCCGCCGCCGTCCAGGTGGCCGATCATGGCGATGATGCAGGTCATCATGGCCACGCCTACCACATTGGTGCCAACCTTCTTCATCAGGGCATTGATGATCCGGTCAAACAGGCCCACATCATTCATGATGCCGAAGAACAGCACCGAGAAGATGAACAGGGCAGCCGTGGAGTGGACGTCAGCGACACCTGCGGCAATAAAGTCGCCCATCTCTTTGATGGTAAAGGTTCCGGTAAGTACCAGAATCGCGGTAGTCACGGTGGATACGCCTACAAAGGCCAAAGCCGGTACGGTGACGTTCCGCAGCAGCAGGACGATGATGGCGATGACGGTAGCAAAGCCCAGCAGCGCCAGCATGGTTTCATTCATTGTAACTTCCTCCTCATTTTTCTTTCTTCTCCCGCTTGGTTTTGGTGATTTTTATTATAGGGAGGAAAGCTTACACCATCCACGCATTCTGCTTACAGTCCTGTAAGGCTGGCCTTACAGTTTGTTAAGAAAGGGTCAAAAAATGGGCTGGGGAGGTCCCCAGCCCATAAAAATATCTTTTAAAGTGTGGTTGCGCCGACTGCCTGCTCCCCCAGGAGCCGGTGTGCCTCCTCCAGAATGGCCTGCGCTGACACCGGCTTTTCCAGCCAGCCCTGGATCAGCCCCCGGTTTTTGGCCTCCAGCACCTCCCGGGTGGGACGCTCCACCAGCAGGAGCTTCATCAGCTGGGGATACTTGCCCTGGAAGGACAGACAGAAGTCCAGAGCCCGCTCCTCCTCCAAGCCGCCGTCTGCCGCCAGCACGTCTACCGCGCCCCGCTCCAGCACAGCTGCGGCCTCATCCCAGTCCCGGGCCGTTTCCACCGGAACGTCCATAGCCCGAAAACTGTCGGAGAGCATTTGGAGCACCTTGGCGCTGCTCCCCACCAGCAGGATGGTGGGCTGCTCCCCGTCTAGAGCGGGGGAGGGGACGCTCTCCGCCTGGGCCACCGGCAGCAGGATGTGGAAGACGCTGCCCTGACCCACTTGGCTCTCAGCGGTGATGCTGCCCTTGTGGGAGCGGATGATCTGGTCGGCCAGAGACAGACCCAGGCCGGTGCCCTGTCCCGCTTTTTTTGTGGTAAAGAAGGGGTCGAAGATCTGGGCGAGGGTGGCGCTGCTCATGCCGCAGCCGTCGTCCCGGATATCCAGGCACAGATACCGCTCCCACAGCCGGGAGAGGGGTGTCAGGCCCTGCTCCTCCAGTTCCTCCTTGCCCAAGGCCCGTCCGGTGATGGCGATATGTCCCTCTTTTTGTCCAATGGCATGGACGGCGTTGACCGCCATATTGAGCACCACCTGGCTCAGCTGTGTCTCATTGCCCAGGAACGCCGCCCCGCCAAAGTCCAGGTCGATGTCCAGCTCCACGTTGTCCGGACAGATGGAGCGTACCATCTTCATCACCCGGCCAAAGGCCTCCCCGGCGTCCAGGCGCTTGTAGACGGTCTCCACATTCTTTCGGCTCAGGGCGGACAGCTGCTGGATGATCTCCTTACAGTGTCCGGCGGCCTGGGCGATCTCCTGGGCGCTGTCGTAAAGCTCGGAATCCTCGGGCAAGTCCAGCAGCATCAGCTCCGCGTGGCCCAGAATGGGAGTAAGCAGGTTGTTGAACTCATGGGCGATGCCTCCGGTCATGGTACCCATGATTTGAAGGCGCTGCTGGTGAGCAATGGCCTGTTCGCTGCGGTGCAGCTCCTCCAGGGCCTGATTGATCTCCCGCAGGTCGGAGATCTCCGCTTGGCTGCGCTGCCGGTCCAGCATCAGCTTGCCCAAATAGAGGACCATGGCGGTGACGCACACCGTCAAAGCCAGAAACACCAGGGCCAGGCGGATAAAGCCCTGGGCCACCGGGGCGTACATGTCGCTGTAATCCATCACCGCGCTGACCACCAGGAAGTCGTCCCCCACATGCACCGGCGACCAGGCGGCCACCTTGCGCACCATGGGCAGGTCGGGGTCCATCCACCAGTAGGACTCGTACTCCATGACCCCCTCGCCCCCCTGGTTCTGGGCTTCCACCAGCTGGTTGAGGCTGGTGAGGTCCACACCGGGGTAGAGCTCCTCTCGACCGGAGATGACATTGATGCCCAGCTGGCTGTCCTCCGGGTGCATGAGGATCACACCGTCGGAGTTTTTCACCAGCACATAGCCGTTGGTGCCCACATGGAGCTGGGCGATCTGCTTTTCATAGTAGTTCCCCAGGTCGATCAGCAGGCACAGCCGACCGCCTTGGGACAGCTGGCCTCCCAGCATCAGGCACAACGTTTTATCCTCCATCTGCACCTGGGCCACCTGCTGGCCCTCCTGGGTGGTGGAACCAAACACCTGGGCTACCTGGCTGTCCCGGATGCGGAAGGTGATCTGGCCATCATTCCCCAGCACTACCACATCATATACTGCTCCCTCATGGCTGTCCGCATAGGTCTTCAGCTGCTCTCTGGCTCCCGCGGCCAGGTCGGGGTCATCCAGCTTCTCCGCCGCAAGGGAGAGGCTCTCCAAATCCGCCTGGGCCTCCTGGATATACTGCTCCAGGTTTTCACTGATGGCCTGGGTGGTAAGCAGCATCTGCTCCTTCTGCTTGTCGATGATGCTGTTTTTGTATTGTAGCCAGGTGGCCACGCCCAGGTACAGCAGTCCGGCCAGAAACAGCACCAGCACCACCGCGGTACCCAGCATCACCGGCCGCATCTCCGGGCGGCTGCGCTTCTTCTCTCTCATAGCGGCTTCCTTTCTCCAGGGAATTGACTTGTTTCCCCCCTGATATTATAATAATTCCAGAAAAAATCACAGGGCGTTTGTGCAGTTTGCTCAGGTGCCTGGAAGGGGGACAGGACATGGCGGATCAAGTGCTCATTGTGGACGACGACCCGGCCATCTGCAAACTGCTGGAAAAGGTGATGCGCAGCAACGACATGGACTCCCAGGCGGTGGGCAGCGGGGAACAGGCCCTCCAGGCCCTGGAAGCACGCACCTTTGACATCATTCTGCTGGACGTAAATCTGGGAGACATGGAGGGCTTTGAGGTGCTGCGCCGGCTGCGGGAGCGGGGGATCAAGACCCCGGTCATCATCATCAGCGGCCGCAACGAGGACTACGACTCCCTCTACGGCCTGTCCCTGGGGGCAGACGACTATGTCACAAAGCCCTTCCGCCCGGTGGTGCTGGGAGCCAAGGTGAAGGCTCTGCTGCGGCGCAGCCGGGAATTTTCCTCTGCCGCTTCCCAGCAGCTGCGCTGCGGCCCCTTCCGCTATGACGGTGCCACCATGCGCTTTTTCAAAGGGGAGGAGGTATTGGACCTGTCCTCCCGGGAGGGCGCCCTGCTGCTTTTGTTCCTCCAGCACCCCAACCAGGTATTCACCAAGGACATGCTCTACGAGCGGGTGTGGGGCACGGCAGTGGCGGTGGACGACAACGCCATCATGGTCTACATCAACCGCCTGCGGGGCAAGATCGAGCCCGACCGCCAGCATCCCGTCCACATCCGCACGGTGCGGGGACTGGGCTACCGCTTTGTGCCCTGACAGCTGCCCATCACAACATAGAGATTATACCATATGCGGGGCTTCAAAGCCCCGCATTTTTTAAAAAGGAAACTGGAACATTCCGGTTTCCTTTCTTTTTGCGCAAAATTGCAGATTGAAAAACCAACCGGGTTCTTTTGCGTCTAACCAAATAGAAGGGCACAAAGGGATCGATTCTCATGGAAAGGAGTCACGGCAATGAAATTATATAAAAAACTTCTTTTGGCCGCCGCGCTTGTGGTGGTGGTTGGCGGGTGCTATGCTGCCTATCGGGTGCACCAGGTCCAAGCCAGCTACTATGCAATGGCGGGAGAGGTCACAGTCATGGATAAGTTTGAATCCGGGGCAGAACACTATATCGTCATCGAGGAGGCCACACAGCAGCAATTTACGCTGTCCTGCAGCCAAGAGGACTACGACCAGGTTCATGTTGGGGATCAAATAAACTGCGAGCGACACCAGAGCATCGTGACCCATCAAGGCGAGGTCCACAGCATCCAATCCCACGCTGACCCCTGAATTGCAATTTAAGCGCTGGAAAATTTTAGTTCCTTGGGTGTACAAAATCCGGCACATATTGCGCCCTGCCCGGCATATACTGGTCTGTATGCCGGCAAACGCCGGACAACGTTACCCAAGGAGGCGAACAAAAATGGAAGAAACCGCCATGTATAATACTCATCCCTATCCCCAGATCCCGGTCCCCGCGCCCAAGGATCTGGATGACCTGATTTTCCAGGGCGAGGTGTGGCTCATCAGCGATCGCTGAGGGCGGTCTCCTATACGGAGACCGCCTTTTCCTCAAACAAGCTGCAAAGCGCCTTGTTTGAATCAGGATTGCACGCAAGTTCGGCCTCGATTCCGTACGGAAAAGTCGGCCAAACTTGCGCGAGAAGTGTTTTTTTCGAGGCACCGGTCCCCGGAAAAAACCAATTTCAATTTATTCCGCCGCCACCGGGCGTCGGAACTCCTTGCAGGAGGGCCTTTTCCATTCTCTCCATTATGAAAATCCCCGATTTTTCCTGCGGGGGTTTACTTTTCTTCCCGCGTCAGATATAATATTTTAGCTGAATTTTCATGTTTCCCCACCGGGAAGTTTATTTTTGTTAAAGAGAGTGAGGACCCTATGCTTCAATTCGACGAGTACAAAGTCAAGCTGAACAATCTGGCCCCCACCTTGGAGAAGCTGGGCCAGGCCCTGGACCTGGAGAGCGCCGAGCGGGAGCTGGATATGCTCCAGGCCGAGTCGGCCGCCGACGGATTCTGGAACAACCTGGAGAAGGCCCAGAAGGTGCAGCAGCGCATCAAGACCCTCCAGACCAAGGTGGACAAGCACCATAAGCGCAAGCAGCACTGGGACGACCTGATGGCCCTGTGCGAGATGGGCAACGAGTTTGAGGACGAGTCTCTGGTCCCCGAGCTGGAGGAGGGCTACGCCGCCCTGGAAGAGGAGATGGAGGAGGCCCGGCTGCAGACCCTGCTCACCGGCGAGTACGACAGCTCCAACGTCATCCTGACCATCCACCCCGGCGCCGGCGGCACCGAGGCCCAGGACTGGGCCCAGATGCTCTACCGTATGTACACCCGCTGGACCGAGCGCCACGGCTTTACCTACCAGATCATGGACTACCAGGACGGCGACGAGGCGGGCATCAAGTCGGCCACCATTATGATCGAGGGCGAGAACGCCTACGGCTACCTGCGGGGTGAGCACGGCGTGCACCGTCTGGTGCGCGTGTCTCCCTTTGACGCCAACGCCCGCCGCCAGACCTCCTTCGCTTCCGTGGAGGTCATGCCCGACCTGCCCGAGGACGTGGAGGTAGAGATCCGCCCTGAGGACATCGAGATGCAGGTCTACCGCGCCAGCGGCGCCGGCGGCCAGCACGTTAACAAGACCTCCTCCGCCGTGCGTCTGATCCATAAGCCCACCGGCATCGTGGTCGCCTCCCAGCAGGAGCGCTCCCAGTTCCAGAATAAGGACAACTGTATGAAGATGCTGCGTGCCAAGCTGGTGGAACTGCAGATGCAGGAGAAGGCGGAGAAGATCTCCGACCTGAAGGGCGTGCAGCTGAAGATCGAGTGGGGCAGCCAGATCCGCTCCTACGTCTTCATGCCCTATCAGCTGGTGAAGGACAACCGCACCGCCTACGAGACCAGCAACATCGGCGCCGTGATGGACGGTGAGCTGGACGGCTTCATCAACGCCTATCTCACCGCCGAGGCCACCGGAAACTGGGCGGAAAAATAACGATTTTTGAAAAAATGCCTGGAACAGCCCCGCTGTTTCAGGCTTTTTTGTATTTCCGCCCCCTTGTGTGAAGGTGCGGAATATGGTAAAATAACTTGTTTATATGTAGGTTTTCCCCCATTCCTTCCATCGGAGGTTTTGATATGTCACAATACGAGTCTGAAATCAAGCGCAGAAGAACCTTTGCTATTATTTCTCACCCCGACGCCGGTAAGACCACCCTCACCGAGAAGTTCCTCCTCTACGGCGGAGCCATCGCCCAGGCCGGCCAGGTCAAGGGCAAAAAGAACACCCGCGCCGCCACCTCCGACTGGATGGAGATCGAGAAGCAGCGCGGTATTTCCGTCACCTCTTCCGTGATGCAGTTCCAGTACGAGGGCTTCTGCATCAACATTCTGGACACCCCCGGCCACCAGGACTTCTCCGAGGACACCTACCGCACCCTCATGGCCGCCGACAGCGCCGTCATGGTCATCGACGCCGCCAAGGGCGTAGAGGCCCAGACAAGAAAACTCTTCAAGGTGTGCGCCATGCGGGATATCCCCATCTTCACCTTCATCAACAAGATGGACCGGGAGGCCCGGGACCCCTTTGAGCTGTGCGAAGAGCTGGAGAAGGAACTGGGGCTAGACACCTACGCTATGAACTGGCCCATCGGCTGCGGCAAGGAGTTCAAGGGTGTGTACGACCGCCAGAACCGGAAGGTCATCCACTTCACCTCCAACACCAACGCCAAGGCGGCCACCGCCACCGTCATTGAGCCCGACGACCCCGCCCTGGCCGACCTCATTGGCGCCGCCAAGCGGGACCAGCTGGTGGACGAAATTGACCTGCTGGACGGCGCCTCCTGCGACTTTGATCTGGACCGGGTGCGCCACGGCAAGCTATCCCCCGTGTTCTTCGGCTCCGCTCTCACCAACTTCGGCGTGGAGCCCTTCCTGGAGGAGTTTTTGCGCATGACCACCGCGCCCCTGCCCCGGAAGGCAGGAGACGAGATCATCGACTCCTTTGACGAGGACTTCTCCGCCTTTGTCTTTAAAATCCAGGCCAACATGAACAAGGCCCACCGGGACCGCATCGCCTTTATGCGGGTGGTCTCCGGCAAGTTCCAGGCGGACAAGGAGGTCTACCACGTCCAGGGCGGCAAGAAGATCCGCCTGTCCCGGCCTCAGCAGCTGATGGCCGCCGAGCGCGAGATCATCGAGGAGGCCTACGCCGGCGACATCATCGGCGTGTTCGATCCCGGCATCTTCTCCATCGGCGATACCCTGTGCTCCCCCAGCAAGAAGTTCAAGTTCGACCCCATCCCCACCTTTGCTCCCGAGCACTTCCAGCGCATCCGCTCCATCGACACCATGAAGCGCAAGCAGTTCCTCAAGGGCGTGGAGCAGATCGCCCAGGAGGGCGCTATCCAGATCTTCAAGACCCCCTACACCGGCATGGAGGAGGTCATCGTGGGCGTGGTGGGCACCCTGCAGTTTGACGTGCTGGAGTACCGCCTGCGCAGTGAGTACAACGTGGAGCTGTACAAGGAGGGCCTGCCCTACGAGTACCTGCGTTGGATCGTGAAGGAAGACGAGGACGCCCAGCCCCTCAAGGAGGAGGACCTGCTTCTCCCCAACGACGCCAAGCTGGTGGAGGACTACAAGGGCAATCAGCTGCTGCTGTTCGCCTCTCAGTGGTCCATCCAGTGGGTGCAGGACCGGAACAAGAACCTGAAGCTGGCCGAGTTCGGCGGCGCGAGGTTTTAAGCCATGGCGCCCAAGCTCATTCTCGCCGACCTGGACGGCACCCTGCTCGACGAGGAAAAGCATCTCACCCCCCGCAGCCGCGCCGCCCTGGAGCGCTCCGCTGCGTCCGGCGCCCAGGTGGTCATCGCCACCGGCCGGTTTTTCGGGGGCGTGCCCGACTTTTTGAAGGAACTGCCCTTCCTGCGCTACTTTATTTTGATGAACGGGGCCAAAGTGTATGATCGGGAAACCGACACCGTCCTCTACCGGGCCGAGATCCCCCTGGACACCGCCCAGGCGGTCTACCGCCTGCTGGAGGGCCTGGGCTGCACCGTGGACTGCTACCAGAACGACCGGGGGATCATGCCCCGAAAGTTCCTGGACCACCTGGAGCACTATATCCCCGACCCGGTGGTGCGCATGATCATCGGTCCCAACCGCCTGCCGGTGGACGATCTGCCCGCCGCCATGGCCCAGGGCGGCGATACGGTGCAGAAGATGCAGTCCTTTTTCCCCGACCTGGAGCTGCGCCCCCAGGCCATGAAGCTCCTCTCGGAGCAGTTCCCCCAGCTCATCCAGTCCATCTCCCTGCCCACCAATCTGGAGCTCAACGCACCCGGAGCCACCAAGGGGGACGCGCTGGAGGCCCTGTGCCGCCATCTGGGGTTGGACCTGCTGGAGGCCGCGGCCTTTGGCGACGGTACCAACGACCTGACCATGATCCAGAAGGCCGGAGTGGGCGTGGCCATGGCCAACGCCGCCCCGGACGTGCTCCAGCGGGCCGACCTCGTCGCCCCCTCCAACCGGGAGGACGGCGTGGCCCAGATCCTGGAGCAGTGGTTCCCCGGGTAATCCACAGGCATTTTGCCCCCTGTCACCAGGGGTTTGGAGGCAAGCTATGAGAACTCGATTTTTAGGCGGGGTACACCCCACCTCCCATAAGGAAAGCACCCGGCGCAAGCCCATCGTGCCCCTGGAGGAGCCGCCCAAAGAGGTGGTCATCCCTCTGGTGATGTGCGCGGAGGGCGGCGCGGAGCCGGTGGTGAAAAAAGGCGACCTGGTCACCGTGGGCCAGGTCATTGCCAAGCCCACCGGCGACGGGGTATACGTCCACGCCAGCGTGTCCGGGCGGGTGAAGGCCATTGAGCCCCGTCCCCACCCCTGGGGAGGCAAGTGGGACGCGGTAGTCATTGAAAATGACTTCAAGAACACCCCCTATCCCGACCTGCCCCTGCCCATGGACTGGGAGCGGATGAACCGGGAGGAGGCCCTCCAGCGCATCTGCCAGGCAGGCATCACCAGCCTGGGCGGCGGCGCCAGCCCCACCCACCTGCGCATCCGCCAGGCGGTAGGCAAGACAGAGGTCCTCATTGTCAACGCCGCCGAGTGCGAGCCCTATCTCACCGCCGACCACCGCCTGCTGCTGGAGAAGGGCGACCAGATCCTCCAGGGCGTGCAGATGGTCAGCCGCCTGGTGCGGGCCGAGAAGGCCATCCTGGTGGTGGCGGGAGACAAGCTCAACGCCGTGGAATTTCTGGAGCGCCGCCTGCGCCGGAAAAAGCGGGAGGTGGAGCTGGTCACCATCCAGACCCGCTACCCCTTAGGGATGGAAAAGCAGCTCATCCGCGCCGTCACCGGCCGGGAGGTGTCTCCGGGTCAGTCCGCCCTGGATGTGGGCTGCGCGGTCTTTAACGTAGCCACCGTGTACGCCATCCGCCACGCCCTGCTCACCGGTGAGCCTCTGACCCACCGGGCGGTGACCGTCAGCGGCGGCGCGGTAGCCCGGCCCCGAAACCTGTGGGTGCCCATCGGCACCCCGCTGCGCTGCCTGCTCCAGGCGGCGGGCGGCCTGCGGGAGGAGGCGGCCATTACCCTTACCGGCGGCCCCATGAATGGCATGATCCAGGAGAACCTGGACGCGCCGGTGGTGAAGAACACCAACGCCCTGCTGTGCCTCACAGCCCAGGAGCACAACGTCAACCAGCCGGAGATGGTGTGCGTCAAGTGCGGCCACTGCGTCTCCGCCTGTCCCATGGACTTAAACCCCGTTCTGGTCTACCGGGCCATGCGCCTGGGGGAGAAGGAGCTGCTGGATAACCTGCACCTGGAGGACTGTATGGACTGCGGGTGCTGCTCCTACATCTGCCCCTCCCACATTCCCCTGATGGACCTGATGCGCCAGGCCAAGAAAGAAGGTGCATCCCATGACTGATTCCAGACCTGTCATCCGCCGCCAGCCTCCCCAGATCGCTCAGGTGTCCAGCATCTCCAGCACCATGCTGGACGTGATCGTGGCCCTGCTGCCCGCCCTGGGCATGGCGGTATACCTGTTCGGCATCCGGGTACTGGCTCTGACGGCGGTGAGCGTCATCACCTGCGTGGTATCTGAGTACGTCTACCGCCGCCTGCGGAAACTCCCCGACTCCACCCAGGACCTGTCCACCTGCGTTACCGGACTGCTGCTGGCCATGACTCTGCCCGTCACCGCCCCCTACTGGGCGCCGGTGCTGGGCGGCGTGTTTGCCATTGTAGTGGTCAAGCAGCTCTACGGCGGCCTGGGCCGCAACTTTATGAACCCCGCCCTGGCCGGGCGGATGCTGCTGACCACCTTCCCCGGCATCATGACCAACTGGGTGGACGCCTTCCAACACCCCGGCCTGCTGTCCACCGCCGACGCGGTGACCTCCGCCACCCCCATGTCCTACCTCCACAACGGCCAGCTTCCCCCCCAGAGCGTGGGTCAGCTGCTGATGGGCCAGCACGGAGGCGCCATGGGCAGCGTGGCGGTGATGATGCTGATTCTGGGCGGCCTTTACTTAGTGGCCCGCCGGGTCATCCAGCCCCGGGCGCCTCTGGCCTTCCTGGCCACCGTGGCCCTGCTCACCTTCCTGTTCCCCCAGGGAGACGGCGGCCGTGTGGCCTGGATGCTGGCCCAACTCTTCAGCGGCGGGCTGATGCTGGGCGCCATCTTCATGGCCTCCGACTACACCACCACCCCCGTCACCCCCCGCGGCCAGGTCCTGTTTGGCGTGGGGTGCGGCCTGCTCACCGTGCTGCTGCGCTACTTTGGCTCCTATCCTGACGGGGTGGGCTGGGCTATCCTCACCATGAACTGCTGCGTATGGCTGCTGGACCGCACCGGCATGCCCCGGCGCTTTGGTGTGGGCCGGTTTGCCGCCACCCGGGAACAGATCACCCAGGTGCGTGCCAGCCTGGCCGAGATCAAATTTGTCAAGCCCCAGCTGCGGCTGCTCTCCCGGGCGGGAGAGGGCACCATGCCCGGTGAAGGGTACCTCGACGAGCTGCGCCTCAAAGTACGCCAGTGGGGCGTGCTGGCTGTGGCCGTGGCCCTGATGGCTGGCATGGTCTTTGGGGTACACCAGCTCACCGACTTTGCCACCGTGCGCACCGAGACCAAGCTCCAGCAGGAGCTGCTGTCCCAGGTGATGCCCCAGGCCACCACCCGCACGGAAACTCCCTTCCGGGCCTCCGGTGCCCTGAGCATCACCGCCGGCTACAACAATGACGGCCTGGTGGGCTACTGCGTGGAGGTCCAGGCCCACGGCTTCGGCGGTCTGATGACCGCGGTGGTGGGCGTGAACACCAACGGCGAGGTTACCGGCGTGGCCATCACCAGCCACAACGAGACCCTCAGCACCGGTACTCAGGCCCTGGAGAGCGACTATCTGGATCAGTACAAGGGCAAGTCGGGCACCATCCGCTCCTCGGGCAGCAACGCCGTGGATACCATCTCCGGCGCCACCGCCACCTGCGACGCGGTCACCGACTGCGTCAACCAGGCCCTGTCCATCGTGGCCAATCTGGATACGGAGGGTGTGGAATATGTGGACGGCGAAGTGTAAGTCCTTATTCCCCCGGAAATGGAAGGAGGCAGTCCTATGACCGCTGTATACCTGGCAGGGGTGGCTCTGGCCGCCCTGCTGTCGGAAAACTTTATTCTGGTCAACTGTCTGGGCATCGGCACCCGTACCCAGGCCTTTGACCACCCCCTGGAGGCAGGCCGCACCGGCGCGGCCCTGACGGCGGTGATGACCCTCACCGCCCTGGTCACCTGGGTGGCCGACCAGCTGCTGTACCACTTTGCTTTGGACTACTACCAGACCCTGGTGTTTGCCCTGGTAGGCCCGCTGGTGGTGTGGGCTCTGCGCAGCTTCCTGCACTCCTGCGTGCCCGAGCTGTCCCGCCGCCTGGACGAGAGCCTGTCCTCCATCACCTCCAACTGCGCCGCCATGGGCGCGGCCCTCATTATCTCCCAGCGGGGGTACAACCTGGGCGCCGCTCTGCTCTTCGCCCTGTTTGGCGGTCTGGGCGCCACCATCGCCCTGATCAGCTTTGCCGGACTGCGTCTGGACCTGAACATAGACGGCTGCCCCAAGAGCTTCCGGGGCGCACCGCTGGAGCTGATCACGGCCGGGCTCATGGCCCTGTCTCTGGTGGGATTCTACGGCCTGCATCTGGCGTAAATTCCGTATAAAACGCAAAAAAGCCCTCCTGCAAGGAGTTCCGCCGCCCGCACTGCGCCCGCAGGCGCGTTTCGGAGCGCAACCGCCGCAGAGCGGCGGCGCTTAGCGCGGAGATGGCGACGGAATAAAATGAAATCACGTCATTTCCGGCGACATGCGCGTCGGAAATGACACATCTCACGCAAGGCGGACCGACTTTTCCCCAGGAATCGAGGTCCGCCTTGCGTGCAGCTTTCCTCGCCAAAGTGGTTTTACGACTTTGGCGAAAAAAGGCCCGTCCGATTGGACGGGCCCTTTTTTATGGGTTTTTACTTCAGCTGGAAGGAGTCGCACTCGGTGCCCTTGCAGCTGGTGGGGTTGCCCTCACAGCAGCCCACACGGATCTGGTTGAGAGAGCAGGCGTTCTGGGCGGAATGGTGGACACAGCTGTCCACGGTGCAGTGAATGTGATTGTTGTTCTGATCCATTGTTATAAAACCTCCTCACAGTGGATGAGGTTAGTATGCACTCTTTTCCGCGGGTTATTCCTGAGGGTTGGAAGTTTCGTCCTCGGGCAGCACCTGGGGGATAAAGTTGCGGGCAAACCAGCCCTTGCCCCGGCTCTTTACGTAAAAATAGCCCAGAATGGAAAAGACCACCGCGCCGATGAAGTTGACCCACAGGTCCTTCATGGTGTCCAGGATGCCGATATCCAGATAGCCTCCCACACCCAGAGGGATCTGCTCATCCCCGCACACCACGATCACATCGGTGATGCCCTTGATGGCCACCGGAGTGTTGCCGCCGGTGGGGTCCAGGTTCACCGAGGAAATGACGTTCACCACCGTGTCCTTCTGCATGTCCAGCAGGAAGAACTGGTCCACGGCGCACTCAAAAAACTCCCACAGCACGCCGATGGTCATGGAGAAGCAGAAGGCCACAATGGCCATGTACACCGGAGAGAGAGACAGAGAGACCCGCTTGTGGCGGTTGCACATGTCCACCAGGGAGAAGCCGATGGCGGCACACAGGAAGCCGTTGATGGTGTGCAGCATGGTGTCCCAGTAGGCAAAGGTGGTGTAAAAGGCCCGGATCTCGCCCAAAATTTCCGCGGCGAAGATAAACAGTAAAATGATGATCTCCAACGCGTTGGGCAGGTCAATTTGCAGGCTCTTTTCAAAAATGGTGGGCAGCAGAAAGAGAATCAGCGTCAGTATACACAAAAAGACGTTTTCAAAGTTACCGTTGAAGAACTGTGCCACCATCATCAGGATCACCAGCAGCCGCAGCACAATGTACACCGCGGCCACCACACTCTTTTTTCGCAGGGTGCGGTGGGCGGAGACCAAAAAGTTGGATTTTTTCTTGCGTCCCATGATGGACCTCCTTGCTAACAAGCGACGAACCTTTTTCCCCGGGGCGCATAAGATGGGGAAGAGGTGAACATATATGGATCTCAAGCGCAATCAGATCACGCTCTCCCAGCTCATGGCCGACCCCAAGGCCAAGGCAGTGCTTCAGCGCCGGTTCGGCCCCTACCTTAAGCACCCCATGGCCAAGGCGGCCGGCTCACTGACGCTGGCTCAGCTGAGCGAAATGGCAGCCGTCTATCTGCCCCAAAAGACCATTCAGGACACCATCCGGGAACTGGGCGCCCTGTAACATTCTCTGGACCGCACTTGCGGTCCTTTTTTATTCTCCCCGGACGTAGAAGGGCATGGCGTCCTCGGTGGCGGCGTCGGCAAAGCCGGTGCCGTAGGGGATCATATCCACCGGCAGCTTGCCGAAGTGGGGCGCTGCGGCCTGGGCGATAGCCTGGAAGACCTCGTCCTGCACACCGGTGTGGTCCACCACGATGATATAGCGCTTCATGCCGTCCTGGCGCACCATCTCCCGCAGCCACAGGCGCTGGATCTCTTCCCGCTTCTCGGCCAGCTCGCACACCGCGTCCAGCAGCTCCTCAGGCTCCTCCTCCGGGTCGCCCACCATCACCTGGGTGTCCTTCTCCACCTGCTCCTCGGCATAGCCGCGGGCCAGCTCGGCCTTCTTCTTGGCCATGTTCTCCAGGCTCTTGCGGTCCAGGGTGAGGCTCAGGCCCAGGGGATTGATCACCATGCCGGCGGTGCGGTCGTCCTTGAGGACCATCTCGGCGTAGTTGTCAAAGCGGAGCATGACCACCCGCTGCTCCTTGAGCTTGCTGAACTTACGCAGCTCCTCCCAGTCGGTAAAGGCGGGGAAGAAGGGGCGGCCGTCCTTGGTGGTGATGAGCTGGAACTGGATGGCAGTCTTGCCCTGGAGCTGGGGAGGCACATTGCTTCCCTTGGGCACAGGAGCCAAAATCACCGGGGCCAGGAAGGACGCGTGGTGGAGCACCAGGTCCAGCACCTTACCCTGATTGAGGGGGGTATTCTCTTTGTGGAGGGTGGCCAGAGCCTCCACAAGCTGGGGGTTGGAAATCTTCTGCAGATCAATGGCAGGCTTTTTTGCTTCAGGCATAATACAGCTTCCTCCTATCCCGACCGTTCCCGGGGACTTGCCCCGGCGGCGGTCCTGGGTTATACTCAATTTGGGTCCGGCCCTCGCTTTGACCGGACGCTTATCTTATATCATACCAGAAAACGGCGGAGGAACACAAGATGCAGTATGGTAAAATCCTCCCGGCCCGCTTTCTCTCCCGGCCCAACCGCTTTGTGGCCCGGGTGGAAGCGGAGGGCGAGGAGCTTGTTTGCCACGTAAAAAATACCGGGCGCTGCCGGGAACTGCTGGTACCCGGAGCCACCGTCTGGCTGGAGGAGAGCCCAAATCCTTCCCGCAAGACCAAATTTGACCTCATTGCAGTGGAGAAAGGGGACCGGCTCATCAATATGGACGCCCAGGCCCCCAACAAGGTGTTTGGGGAGTGGGCGGCGGCAGGGGGCTTCCGGGAGGGGCTGACGTTGCTGCGGCCAGAGACTACATACGGGAGTTCCCGGTTTGATTTTTACTGGGAGTCATCAAAAAACCGGGGTTTTGTGGAGGTCAAGGGAGTCACGCTGGAGGAGGACGGCGTGGTCCGCTTCCCTGACGCCCCCACCCTGCGCGGTGTAAAGCATCTGGACGAGCTGGTGAAGGCCCATGAGGCGGGCTACGAGGCGGCGGTGTGCTTTGTTATCCAAATGGAAAACGTGCGCTGGTTTGCCCCCAACGATGTGACCCATCCCGAGTTTGGGCAGGCCCTGCGCCGGGCGGCCCAGGCAGGGGTGGAGATCCTGGCCATGGACTGTGCCGTTACGCCCCAGTCGCTGACTATGGGAAATCCTGTACTGGTAAAATTATAAAAATAAGGTGGAACAGCCAACGCTGTTCCACCTTATTTTTTACCCGCGAAAACGGGGAGAACGCGGAAATTTATACCGGCACAGCTGTTCCTGGCAGTGGGCACACTGGAGCAGCTTGTTGGCGCCGAACCAGAACCGCTCCGGGTAGCGGCGAAACCGCACCTCCCACACTACCAGCACCACCAGCCCCAATCCCACCAGGCTCCAGGAGAACCAGTGGGGAATAAAGGCCATGGGGGTGGCCATCATCCAGGACCCCCAGGCAAAGATGCGGCAGTTGACGCAGCACCGGTTGCCCATCAAAAAGGTCTGGAAGGGGCAGAAGAACAGCACACAGATGAGGTCGCACAGGTAGTACAAAGCGCACAGCAGCACCAGCTCCGCCACGCCGATGGTCCTGCGCCAGTAGAGGATTCCAAACACCAGGTTGCCCGCCAGCCAAACCGCGGCTACCTTCACCGCGCCCCGGTTCTGCTGCCGCACCGCCTCCTTGAGGGATTGGCGGGAGTAGTTGGCCACGGGGTCAAAGCGGTTGGGGTACTGCTTCATGCACCCGGCGGTCAGGGCGCTTTTGGGGTTGAGCTGGGCCAGCATGGAGCACGCCACCGCCAGCCACAGCAGCACAAGGGGAACGGTCAAGGGCTTTCCGGCGGTGAAATCCAGCCAATCCGGAGCCCACAGGAACAGGGCCGCCACAAACAGAAAGACGGCCAGTCGAAAGGTCACCGACCGCAGATACCGGACGGTGAGTTTAGTCGGTTTCGGGAGTGCTCGCACGAAAATTCCTTCTTCTCTCTCACATTTCCCGCCGCCCCTCCAGCGCCCTCATGAGGGTGGCGTCGTCGGCATACTCCAGGTGGCTGCCCACCGGGATGCCGTAGGCCAGCCGCGTCACCTTCACGCCAAAGGGACGCAGCAGCCGGGACAAGTACATAGCGGTGGCCTCTCCCTCGGTGTCGGGGTTGGTGGCCATGATGACCTCGTCCACACCCCCGGCGGACACCCGTTCCACCAGGGATTTGATATGCAGGTCGTCGGGTCCCACGTGGTTCATGGGGGAGATGACTCCGTGGAGCACGTGGTAGAGCCCCTGATACTCCCGGGAGCGCTCCATGGCTACCACGTCCTTGGGGTCGGCCACCACGCAGATGGTGGAGGCATCCCGCCGGGGACTGGAGCAGATGGAGCAGGGTCCCTCGCCCTGGGTCAGATTCTGGCACACCGGGCAGCAGTGGATGGTGGATTTGGCCGTCAGGATGGCCTGGGCAAAGGCGGCCGCCTCATCCTCAGGCATGGACAGCACGTGAAAGGCCAGCCGCTGGGCCGATTTCACGCCCACACCGGGCAGCTTGGCAAACTGCTCCACCAGATTTTCCAGAGCGGGGGGGAAGTACTGCATAATAGAAAAAACCTCCTTGTCCTGTTCGAAAAAGAAAAGGACGAAAAGAACTTGGGAAAAACTTCGTTTTCCCCTAAATCAACCTATTTATACCCGAAGCGCGGCAATGGCGGCGGGGATGTCCTCCTTGCCGTACACGGCGGAGCCGGCCACCAGCACGTTGGCGCCCGCCTCCACCACCAGGGGTGCGGTCTTGGGGGCGATGCCGCCGTCCACCTCCAGCTCACAGGCCGGGTTGTACTTGTCGATGATAGCGCGCACCTGGCGGATGGTGTCCAGCTGGGACTCCATAAAGGCCTGGCCGCCGAAGCCGGGCTCCACCGTCATCACCAGCACCATGTCCAACTCCTCGATATAGGGCAGGATGGCATTGGCCGAGGTGATGGGCCGCAGGGCCACCGCCTTCTTCACGCCGCACTGGCCCATGACCTTGAGCGCCTCGGCAATGCGGGTGGGGTGGTCGGCCTCCAGATGGATGGACAGCAGGTCGGCTCCCGCCTTGGCAAAGTCCTCGATGTAGCGCAGGGGCTTGTCGATCATCAGGTGCACGTCCAGGAACATGTCGGTGCACTTGCGGATGGACTTGACCACCGGGACGCCGATGGTGATGTTGGGCACAAAGCAGCCGTCCATCACGTCCACGTGGAGGTAATCGGCGGAGGACACCTTTTTAATGTCCCGTTCCAGGTTGACAAAATCGGCGGAGAGAATAGAGGGGGCGATCTTGATCATGACGATTCCTCACTTTCAAATACTGGCGGGACCGGACAGGAACCCGCTGCATAGGATGACAGGCGGAGAGGGAGGGCGGCCGTCCTCCCGGGGCGCCGCCGGGCTGCTATACTCGCTCCAGGCCGTGCCCACGGCCCCACTGCCGGACCTCCCCGGCCCGGCGGCCCGCCGCTTTTGAATACCCGCCCGATGGGACCTTGTGTCCCGTCGGGCGGCCCGCTTTCTTGAAAGAAAGCTTGGCAAAGAACTTTGTGCAAAGCTTCGCTTTGCCTCTGGGGCGCTAGTTGATCACCGCCGCACCAAACAGGTAGGAACGCACGAGGCGGTGTACGTTAGCATGGCAATGCCGTCAAATTTTGATGGCAAAAGGGCCTAAGGCCCGGGAGTAGAAATCAGCAAGGTCATATCTTAGGACCGCCGGAACTTACGTATCATCCGAAGGGACACACTCCCGTAAATGGGGTCCGGGGCAAGCCGCCTGTGAGCACCCGCTGCGCGAAGGTGCTCACCGAAGGCGGCCCCGGCGGCGTTTTGCCTACTTTGCCGCCGCGGGCAAAGTAGGACGCCCCGCAGGGCGGAACCCTTCTTTAATTATAGAAGTCAGCAGTATCTACTTCCTTCACCTGATACCCCGCCTGAACCAAATGGTCCAAAATCTGCTTCTTGTGGTCCTGACCGAAGGCCTCCAGCGTGACCTTCAGCTCCACACCGTTCTGCCGGTTGATGTTGACAAACTGGTTGTGCTCCAGCTTGATGATGTTGCCGTTGTCCTGGGCCAGCAGGCCGGACACCCGCATCAGCTCGCCGGGACGGTCGGGCAGCAGCACCGAGAAGGTGAAGATGCGGCCCCGGTTGATGAGTCCGTGCTGCACCAGAGAGGCCATGGTAATGACGTCCATGTTGCCGCCGGAAAGGACGGACACCACGTTCAGGCCCTTGCCCTGGATGCGCTTGAGGGCTGCCACGGTGAGCAGGCCCGCGTTTTCCACCACCATCTTGTGCTTTTCCATGATATCCAGGAAGGCGTCCACCAGCTCGGTGTCCGGAATGGTGATGATGTGGTCCACGTTGTTCTGTACATAGGGGAAGACCAGATCGCCCGGGGTCTTCACCGCTACGCCGTCGGCAATGGTGTTGGCGGTGGGCAGGGTGACCACGTGGCCCGCCTCCAGGCTGGCCTTCATGGAGGCCGCACCTTCCGGCTCCACACCGATGACGGTGACGTTGGGGTTTAAGAGTTTGGCCAGGGTGGACACACCGGCGGCCAGTCCGCCGCCGCCGATGGGCACCAGGATCACGTCCACGTCGGGCAGGTCCTGGAAGATCTCATAGGCGATGGTGCCCTGTCCGGTGGCCACGCCCAGATCGTTGAAGGGGTGGACATAGGTGAGTCCCTTCTCCTCGGCCAGCTGAGCGGCCAGAGCGGCGGCCTCGTCAAAGACCTCCCCGTGGAGGATGACCTGAGCCCCATAGTCCTTGGTGTTGTTTACCTTCACCAGGGGGGTGGTGGTGGGCATGACGATGGTGGCGGGCACGCCGGCGGCCTGGGCGGCGTAGGCCAGACCCTGGGCGTGGTTGCCCGCGGAGGCGGTGATGAGCCCCCGCTCCTTCTCCTCCTGGGAGAGGGTGCTGATTTTATAGTAGGCGCCGCGGATTTTGTATGCGCCGGTCACCTGCATATTTTCCGGTTTTAAATACACATTGTGCCCCGTGGACTTGGACAGGGCGGTAGAGTGGATCAGGCTGGTGTCCCGGATGACGCCGCGCAGGACGGATCGGGCTGCTTTGAATTGTTCCAGGGTGAGCATATTTGGTCTCCTTTACTGCCCCAAGGGCCTCGCCGGGGCGCGGTCCGGGAATTTTATATTTGCAATCATATCGAAAATGTGGAATAAAGTCAATGGAGGGGTAAAATACCACCGAAACTTTCCCTTCTCTTTTTCCGGGAAATCCCTACGGGTCGGGGCAAATCCCTTGACACCTCCAGCCCCCTAAGGGTACAATGGGCACCATAAGAACCCCTATTTTTCCCCGTGCTATGGAGGAATTGTACAATGGCAAAACATGTAAAACGCTCCACGATCCCCATTTATCTGGTGGGTGTGGTTTGGCTGGTATTCGGCCTCTTCCTGTCTCTGAGCCAGCCCATGGACTATGTGCTGTGCGCGGTGATCTCCATTGCCGCCTTTGTGGTGGGCAAGGCCATCTTCCCGGACAAGCACTACCAGATGCCCGGCCAGGCAGAGGAGAAAAAGGAAGAGAAGAAAGAGGAGAAGAAGCCCGAGGCTCCCAAGTCTACCGGCAACCCGGAGATCGACAACCTCATCAAGGAGAGGGAGCGGGCGCTGAGTGAGATGCGCCGCCTCAACGACAGCATCGAGGACGAGACCATCTCCGCCCAGATCGACCATCTGGAGGAGGTCACCTCCAAAATCATCGACCAAGTCATCAAGGAGCCCGCCAAGCTGTCCCAGATCCGCCGCTTCCTGGACTACTATCTGCCCACCACCCTGAAAATCCTCAACGCCTATGACCGTATGGACGCCATGGGGGTGTCCGGCGACAACATTGACTCCACCAAACAGCGGGTGGAGCGGATGATGGGCACCATCGTCCAGGCCTTTGACAAGCAACTGGACGCCCTGTTCGGCGCCGAGGCCATGGACATCTCCACCGATATCACCGTCATGGAAAACCTGCTGGCCCAGGAGGGTCTGGCGGGAGAAGGCAAGAAAACCACCAAGAGCCAGGACAGCGACGTGACCCTGGAGCTGTAAAAATCTACTTCTACCATCGATTAGGAGGAACCTGTCATGAGTGATGAACTGAACCTGACCCCCGAACTGACCTTAGATCCCTCCGGCGCCGCCGCCCAGGCCGCTGCCGCTCCCGAACTGACCCTGGAGCCTACCGCCGCCCAGGCAGCCCCCGAGCTCACCTTGGAGCCCACTGCACCCCAGGCTCCCCAGCCTGACGCTGCCGCCATCCAGGCCCAGCGGGACGCCAACGCCGTCAAGCTGGACGAGTCCATGCTCAGCGACGCCGAGAAAAAGATGGTGGACGAGTTTGCCAAGAAGATCGACGTCACCGACTCCAACCTGGTGCTCCAGTACGGCGCCGCCGCCCAGAAGAACATCGCCGCCTTCTCGGAAAACGCCCTGAACAGCGTGAAAACCAAGGACCTTGGCGAGGTGGGCCAGGCTCTGTCCGACCTGGTGGTGGAGCTGAAGGGCTTCGGCGAGGAGGAAGAGGAGAAGAAGGGTATCTTCGGCTTCTTCCAGAAGAAGCGCAAGGACCTGGAGGCTCTGAAGGCCAGCTACGCCAAGGCCGAGGTCAACGTGGACAAGATCGTCCGGGCGCTGGAGTCCCATCAGGTGGTGCTCATGAAAGACATCGCCATGCTGGACCAGATGTATGAGCTGAACACCAAGTACTACAAAGAGCTCACCATGTATATCATTGCGGGCAAAAAGCGCCTGAACTATCTGCGTACCAACGACCTGGAGCAGCTCAAGCAGAAGGCCGCCGCCTCCGGCAGCCAGGAGGACGCCCAGGCCTACAACGACTTTGCCAACCTGTGCAACCGCTTTGAGAAGAAGATCCACGATCTGGAGCTCACCCGCATGATCTCCGTGCAGATGGGTCCCCAGACCCGGCTTCTGCAAAATAACGACACCCTCATGCTGGAGAAGATCCAGTCCTCTCTGGTGAACACCATCCCCCTGTGGAAGAGCCAGATGGTGCTGGCCCTGGGCCTGGAGCACTCCCGTCAGGCTACGGCCGCCCAGTCCGCCGTTACCAACATGACCAACCAGCTGCTGCAGAAGAACGCGGACATGCTGAAAATGGGCACCATTGACGCCGCCCGTGAGGCTGAGAAGTCCATCGTGGACATCCAGACCCTCCAGCACACCAACAATCAGCTCATCTCCACCCTGGATGAGGTCATGAAGATCCAGACCGAGGGCAGCCAGAAGCGCAAGGAGGCCGAGGCCGAGCTGGGCCGCATCGAGGGCGAGCTGAAGCAGAAGCTGTTGGAGCTTCGTGGTTAATCCAATTCACTCACAATCGGCAATCGGCACAGCGGAAAGGAACCAACTATGAAACTTTTCCAGAAAACTTCGGTGGCAGTGGCCCTGACCATCATCATGATCGCCGCCGCCATCGGTATCGGCCAGTGGCGCGCCGCCAGCGCCGACCCGGTGGAGGAGACCGCCCAGTCTACTGGACTGGATTCCTCCCTGTCCACGGCGGCCTACACCAAGTGGATCGACGACCAGGCAAACGTACTCACCGACCAGCAGGAGGAGCAGATCTGTCTCTTCAACGCCAACTGGGTCAAGCGGTATGACAGCCTCATCGCCGTGGCCACCCGCACCTCCATTGACGGCAAGATCGACGACTACGCCTACGACCTGGGCGTCCAGATCGAGCTGGCTGCCGCCGACGGCATCCTGGTCATCAACACCAGCACCGGCGAGTGCTACCTGGCGGTAGGTCCCGACTACCCCATGACCGACAGCCAGGTGTCCTCCTACATGGACCAGTACCTCTATGAGGATGCCATGGCGGCCAAGTTCGGCGACGGCGTGGTCAAGCTGTTCACCGGCGTCAATGAATTCTATGTGGACCAGTACGGCCTGGGCTATCTCAGCAAAGGCAGCTCGTCCTACAACAGCAGAACTGACACCATCATAAGCGTGATCGCTCTGGTGGTCATCCTGGTGGTGATCGCCTCCATTCTGGACTCCCTGCGCTACACCAGCTACCGTCAGCGGTATTACGGGGTAGTCAATCCCCCCTATGTATTCCGGCCCATCCTGTTCTGGCACGGTCCCGGCTATGGCTGGTACCAGCGGCGCTGGCGGCGGCCTCCGCCGCCTCCTCCCGGAGGTCCCAGAGGTCCGGGCGGACCGGGCGGTCCCGGCGGCTTTAACGGCTTCCATGGCCCCAGCGGCGGCTCCTCCCGGGGCGGCGGATTCTCCAGCGGTCCCCGCGGCGGCGGCTTCGGCAGCCGGGGTGGCGGGTTCTCCGGCGGCCGCGGCGGCGGCTTCGGCGGCAG
>UMHJ01049279.1_pt1 | contig 32389 bp, 26 predicted proteins | sample 1965511 | NCBI WGS metagenome assembly UMHJ01 (sample SAMEA4836096, study PRJEB28245) | human gut metagenome | biome: gut microbiome; material: fecal sample | place: Denmark | collected 2008
GTTATGCAATCCGGCGATTCGCTCATTGTCACTCCGTGCGCCAAGGGCGAAGCACAGCTTTTTATCGATTATTTTGACCTTAAACGCGATTATTCCGCCGTTGAAGCCGCGCTTGCAGCCGACGAAAGGCTTCGGGTATGCCTTCCCGGTTCGTCGGGCATTCGCGTTTTTAACCAGGAACCGTTTGAAGCGCTGATCTCGTTCATAATATCCGCAAACAACAATATCAAGCGTATATCGGGTATTATTGACAGGCTCTGTTCCCTTGCGGGAGAAAAGCTGCCGGTGCGGTACTTTTCCGATTGCGCAGCCGCCGATTGCGATTTTGATAAAAACAGTGAAGTTTTTGCTTTTCCGACGCCGGAACGCATTGCCGCACTTTCCGAAGATGAATTGAAGCAAATCGGTGCAGGTTATCGCGCTCCGTATATAATCAAATCCGCCAAACGCATTGCCGACGGTTATGATCTTGAAAAACTGCGGTCGCTTCCGACAGCCGAAGCACGAAAGGAACTTTTGACGTTTCCGGGTGTCGGCCCGAAGGTTGCGGACTGCATCCTTTTGTTTTCCCTCGGACACGCGGATGCTTTCCCCGTTGATGTATGGATCGAGCGTGCAATGACCGAACTGTATTTTTCCGACTCATCGACCGCCGACACCTCGGCCGCCCGCCCTGCGCCTGCAAAATCAGAAATTCAGGCCGCCGCACGCAGCATCGGCAAGCTTTCCGGAATCGTTCAGCAATACATCTTTTTCTATGCACGAAATCAAAAACTCGGCACATAAAGCATCCCGTATGAAATGCCCGAATGCCGAGTTAAATACCGTTTTAAAAAACGACAACAATGAGCGTTTGCTCTTATCCTCTGCCCGCCGCCGCAAAAACATTTGCATTATGTTCAACATCGGGCAAGCTGCCCACATGGGACAGACTGCCTTCAAAGAACAGGCATACATGCCCTTCCATGCCGTTATCCGCCACGGAATCGCTGCCGTGCGGATAGCATTGAATTGAGGCAGCGACTGCCGTTTCTCCGAACATCACAACAACGGGACGTTTAAGAAAGTTATACTCGCTTCCGCAGATATAGTTGAAAGCTTCAAGTTCCGACTCGGAAGCCAACTCCGCCTCGGCATGGTTTTCCCCGCCTGTGAACACGAGCTTGAATTCCTTGCCCGTGTTGCAGTCAATAACCGTATACTCCTCGTTGACATTCAATTTCTGTTTTACGGCGTTCCAGCTTTGAACCTCGCCTTTAACTTTTAATGTATCCGCAATCGGCCCGCGCGGCAGATGAACCGAATCCGGAATGCGAAATTTCGGCGCACTCGGCGCAAACAGTTCAAGCATGGACTGCTCCCCCATTCTTCCGTCAACGCCAAGCCTTTCACCGTAGGCAACACAGCGGGTTTGGAATTCCTCAACCGCTTTTACTGTCATTGCCCTGTAAACCCCGGTCGGCTTAAACCAAAGGTAGCCCAGCTCGCGCAGGCGGATCTGTATCCGCACAACCGTTTCGCCCGCCGAATTTTCGGAATAGATCTCCGTCTGTGTCTGCGGTTCCGCATATGCGGAAAAAAGGCTTAATGCAAGCAGCATTGCCGCAAGAACCGCCGCTGTAATTCGTTTTGTTTTTCTCATAATATTCAATCCTTCCGGAATGTTTGGTTTTGTGCTGCTTTCGCCGCATTCGCCGGCTTTTGAAAGCTTCTGTCAACAGTATACCACAAGTGTTCGGCATGAACAACCGCAAAATCCCTTTTCCTTCTTTTTCAAAACCGATATTGATTAACCCAAAAGCTTTTGATATAATAAAATGCGGCGATTCAATGGCTGAATTTCCGCAATCGTATGCGGCTGACTTTCGGCGTTGAAAAGGCTGCAAAGTTTTGAGTTCGAGGAGGAAACATGTTTAAGCTCAAACAAAACAACACCACAGTTCGCACCGAATTGGTTGCGGGCATCACGACCTTTATGGCGATGGCGTACATTCTGATGGTCAACGCAGGAATGTTCTCCACGCTCGGAGGCGACGCACTCGGCGCAAGTTATTATAACGCCGTTTATATCGCAACCGCACTCTCCGCAGTGTTCGGAACGCTGCTCATCGGCCTGCTTTCCAACCTGCCGCTTGCACAGGCATCCGGCATGGGTCTGAATGCATTCTTTGTTTACTCGGTTTGCATCGGCATGGGCTTTACCTATGCAAATGCGCTCGTTATGGTTCTTGTGGACGGCATCGTGTTTCTTCTGCTCACGGTCACAGGCCTCCGCAGGCTTATCTTTGACGCAATACCGAAAGCTGTCAAGGCTGCAATTGCACCGGGCATCGGTCTTTTCATTGCATTCCTCGGGCTTCAGAATTCCGGAATCGTTGTTAACAGCGATTCCACACTCGTTGACCTGCACTCGTTCAACATTATCTTCGGCCACACCACATGGGCAGAGATAATGCCCCTGCTCATCACCATTGCGGCTCTCATCGCAATCGGCGCAATGTCAAAGAAAAAGATCAAGGGCGCAGTCTTCTGGGGTATCATCGGCGGCGCAGTGCTTTATTATGCACTCGGCCTTCTGACGATCGACGGATTCTATGCAAGCAATGTTCAGAGCAAGCTCTCTCTCAACATCATCCAGCCCTTCCGTGATTTCTTCAACATTTCTTTCGGCAAAGTTTTCACCGAAGGCTTCAACTTCTCCGAATACATCGCTGCCAACGGCGTCGGCAGCTTTGCGGCAACGTTCATCGCTTCCATGCTCGCATTCTGCATGGTTGACATGTTCGACACTCTCGGAACTCTATACGGTGCATGTTCCGCCGGCAACCTGCTCGATAAGGACGGCAATGTTCCCAACATGAACAAAGCCATGTTGGCCGATGCGGCAGCAACATGTTTCGGTGCAGTCTGCGGCACTTCAACAGTTACCACCTTTGTTGAATCCTCCGCCGGCATCGCGGAAGGCGGCAAGACCGGCCTTTCCTCCGTTTTCACGGCTGCAATGTTCTTCATCGCAATGTTCCTTGCGCCCATTGCCGCGCTCATTCCGAGCTGTGCAACCGCCGCTTCGCTCATCTTCGTGGGCATCCTTATGATCGGCGGCGTCAAGGAAATCGACTGGAGCGATGCTTCTGCGGCAGTTCCCGCGTTCATGACCATGGCGATCATGCCGTTCACCTACAATATCTCCTATGGTATTGCGTTCGGCCTTATCTCCTACATCTTCATCAAGCTCTTCACCGGCAAGATCAAAGATATCAGCCTCAGCACCTGGATCATCGGCATACTGTTCGCCGCAATGTTCTTCATTGCCCGCTGATAACCGACATACGAATCGTGTGAATTTGCATTGATTCCGACTTAAACAAACAAAAACGACCTGCCCGCTTGCCGGCGGACAGGTCGTTTGCTGTTGGTGTGGCTTTTATTCCGAATTCATTTCTGCTTTTTTAAAAATCCTTGCATAAATGCGCCCGGGAACTGAAACTTCTTCTCTGCTCCGTTAAACGAAACCGTTATTTTTCCTGTCTCTGTGCCGATAACAGTACCTGTTCCGAACGCTTTATGAACGACAGTATCGCCGATCTCAATGTTTTGAACATTATTTTTGTCACAAGATTCTTTTGCTGCGGGCAGAACTGCTGCAACACTTTTTGTTTTTTGTTTCTGTGCAACAGGGCTTTCATTTCTCATCGAAATTTGCTTTGTTAACTCATTCTTCCGCGCAGCTGCCCAACCTTTTGCGTCCTCACCTTCAGGGTAATACTGCGCAATCTGTAAATCCGCCGCTTGCGGCTTCGGCGCAACTTCAGCAGCAGCAAGCTGCCCTGCCATTGCTTCGTATTCTTCACGCTTAAGCGATGTGCTGAAAAGTCCGACCCGCTCCCCTCTGTGACGATCAATGCCCGTATATGAAAGGCTTGAATCCTCATAGCGTTTGAACTTATAAACAGCATCATTCATCAAGGCTTCGTTGAATACATTAAGTGAAACCAGCAGCTCAAAGTCATTAACTTCAAGTCCGGTAACTTTTTTGAAAAGCTGCGGTTCAAGCTGTGTGATTACATCTTTAAGGCTATATTCCCTATAGTCAGTTAGATACATAAAAACAGGTACACGCGTTGCAAATTTAATCAGTTTTTCCTGAATCATTTTCCGCTTGCTTTTGTATTCTTTTTCTGCTTCCGTCAGTTCTTTTTTCTTCTTTTCAGAAATATTTCCGCCTTCCTTTTTCGCCCTTTTGACGGACTCCGACTTGTTTATTATCGTTTGAATATCGGCATTCAAACTGCGGAAGCCCTCAATTCGCATCAATGCCGCCATTGCTTCCTCGTTGGCCAGCAGTCTTGCAAGCGTTTCGTTATCAACATTCACAAGCAGTGCGGATTCCCAACGCTTAGCAAGCAATGTTGCAGATGTTCCGGCCATTGCCATGTCAAGTATTTCTGCTGCATTAACGCTGCGCATAGTGCTTCCGTCATATGCAAGCACCGGCAAAAAGTTTACAAACTCCTCAACTTTCTTTTCCGGGTTGTTCTCACTGATGTTCAGTCGGCATGAGTAATCTGAAATCTGTTTTAACGCACGGTTCAGTGCAAAGTCAAAAACATAGCACTCTTCCTTCATTATTTCTTTTTTACCGTTGTCTTTTGTTATTACCCACGGGCTTTGAACACGAAATGCAGCCTGAAAATACGTTTCCGGACTTGACATGTTACGCAGCATAAAAATGCCTGTCCACGGTTTGACAGTAACTCCAGTCACCAGTTTTCCGCAGGAAAGCGTGATTGTTTTTGTTTCCAGAGGATCTCGCATCGATTTCAGCACGGGTTCCAAAGCTTTTGCTCCGATTCCGGCCTTTATTCCCGCGCAAATGTTAATATGATAGTCATGATAAAACCTATTCTGCTTCTGTTCAAGCAGATTTGCCATTGCGTAACAGGAGGCCACATTCGGCATAAACCACAGCGTATGGGACAATACGTTCAGCAAACGGGTGTCGGAATACGGCATCGGCGGCTTCTGCGCTCCCAGCTTCAATTCATCCGTCGTTGTTTCAAGATAAGACCCGCGAATCAAATCCAACCACTTTTGAACGTAATCAGAGTACACGAATCGAGCATTCTCTCCCTCACCTTTTGCTGAAAAGAAAACGTTTAAATCGAATTCATCAAACTCACCCTGTTTTGCAATGCGTACTATACTGTCCGGAAGTTGATAGGTAAGCATCACCATACGCGGCAGAGCAGCATATGGGTTGTTTTCCCCCGTCCAGTTCAGTTTTGCACGCTGTTCATCGGAATATGTCCAGTTATAGATCTGATCTTCAATAAATTCGCCCGTGTTCAATGCACGGAACGGCGTTCCGGACAGGTAAAGGTAATAACTCGTCGTGATAGGAAGCCAAGTCTCATCATACGCATCGTATCTGTCATACCTGCTTAAATCCTCCTCGAAAACATCCTCATCCTGTTCGAAAAGGCTCTTTGCATTTTCCTTCCATGCGCCGAAATGGTACTCATCAAATATAACTAAATCCCAATTAATTGCGTGCACCCATTCATTTTTTGCCTTTATTCCGCCCGTCCCGTTTTCGCCGAGAAAATCCTGAAACGAGCCGAAACACACAATCGGTCTGTCTTTGTTTGCCCGTTGATATTGTGAATCGATTTTTTCCTTTGAATCATTTGAGATGAACTGCCAACCCTCAAAATCAACGTGGCTCAAAAGATCATCCCTCCATGCTGTCTGCACGGCGGGTTTAAAAGTCAAAATAAGAATGCGAGTCATACCCATTCGCTTTGCAAGCTGATACGCAGCAAAGGTCTTTCCGAATCGCATTTTCGCGTTCCAAAGAAACTTCGGTGCGCGGACTGAATTCTCTTCATATGCCGAGCGATAGTATTCCGTTGTTCGGTTGACCGCTTTTTCCTGCTCCGGACGCATTTTAAAACTCTGAGTGCGGTTTTCAACATTGGCGGTGCCGGTGCGCACGGCGGCAATGGCTGCCTTTACATCAGTTATAGAGCATTTGAACCACTCGTTCCGGTCCTCACCGGCATTCAACTGCTTTTTTCCCTTCAACTTCAAAACGGCATGGACCTCACGATCAGTAAAACAGCTACCGTCCGTTTTCATGGCCGACCACTGGCCCAGGATACGATACGGCACGGCGGCAGTATGGACCTGCTCCTTTATGCGGGTCTCCACGTCGCGCTCGGTATATCCGACCTTAATATAACCCTCATGGGAAGCTACGCCTACAAATTCATAAGCATATATCGTAGGGCGCAACTCTGGCCGTTGGTGGAAAAAATCCATTTCGTCCATTACTCGTCGCCTCCACTTATCCCATCATTGGCAGGCCAAATAAAAGATTTGATGAAATCCCTCTCTTCTTCAGATAAGTTATATTTTGCATACAGTTTTTCGTCGCTCCAAGATTCACTGAAATCCTGTATAGGGACGAAGGTGTATACCTTTTGCGGAGCCTGCTGTGATATTTTTATCATCGAGACAAGCGCATGGAAAAATTTTGTATTCATGTAGGAAACCGCATTTCCAGCCTCTTCAGCGGTTTGAAACGGGCCAACCACAACGTATGTTTCCGTAGTTACAGCATTTGGTCCAGCTATAAACGGGTTCAGTCTGTCGTGCATCGCATCACCGGATCCCCAAGAACGAGGAATCAGGACTTTGTAAAGATCTATCCATTCTCTGTGTTCCCTGACCGATTCCCTCGAAACATATCCGACGCCTTTCCTTCTCCAGCCATTATAATAGAACTCCACATTCTCTGTAGCGGACTTCTTCAGACTATATTTGTGGGGTACTGTCTTGAGGCTATTAGCTTCTCTAATATCGTATCCAAACGCATCCCTTGCGCTTACGATATCAATAAAAGATTTTTCACCCAATGCTTGTACCTTTCTAAGAATCGAAATCATCTCATTCTGTCGTATGAATGTGTCCAATCCCGGTTCTAAAAGCGGCCTAACAGATTCGGTAATTTTACCGTCAGACTGATGTGTAAAAATATCGCACATTCCCTTATGCTCTCTATCCCAAAGGAAATAGCACACGCCACCTTTTATTTCGACGCCGCAAAAGCAATCGCTTGCATTCGAATAGTCATGAAGCACCCGAATCCTATCATCCGAAAGCATATCCGCGCGGAATTCGTTTACATCTTTACCGCCAGAAAACCATCTCGAAGGAATAATCATTGTTAAATAGCGTGGATTAAGTTTTTTTGCTTGTTCAACAAATTTGTGATAAATAGGTTTTGCACTTTTACCGGCTCCGCCATCATCCAACTGATACGGCGGATTACCAATTATCACATCAAATTTCATTTTAAAAATATCCTCCGGCTTTGTGGTATGTATCAATTCATATGCATGAGATTCCAGCTGCTGCCCGCGCTTTTCATCGCCGTATTCCTTTTCGGATGCGCCGCAAAAGGTGCACTTTCCGTTTTGCCAACGGTGCTGAATGTTTTTATAGCGTATATTGCCCTGAACGCTGTTGAATTTTGAAACGGAATAAATACTGTTCGGGTATTTTGAGCAATAAACGCTCCTTCGCGAAAGCAGACCGGTAAGCTCTGTGATTGCGATTCCGAAAAGCTGCTTTTGAAAGATATGGTCAACCCGCTGCTGCAAATCCGGGATCTGCGGCTCCAGTCCTTTAATCAGCCGCTTCGCAATCTCCCTCAGGAAAACGCCGGATTTGCAGGCAGGATCCAAAAAGGTTGCATTCGGGTCGGAAAAAAGTGTTTGCGGCAGCATGTCAAGCATTGCTCTTGCAACCGCGGGAGGTGTGAAGACCTCATCGTTTGAAAGGTTTGCGATGCAGGTCAGCACGTCCGGGTTGTATGTGTTGCTCGTTATATCAGTCATACTTATCGATGCTCCTGTAATCAGTCGGCGGAAACTCCCGCACCGGTGCTGGAATGTATGCCTTCAATTCTTCATCAAACTCCCAGCCGATCTGAAAAATGTTTATCTGAATATCGTTGATGCTGAGAAGTTCATCCAGTGCATAATCTCTGCGCTTTATGCAGCTGTCCGTCACCATGCTCCATTCTGCGAAGATAATCGGGCTGCCGTCCGCCTGAAGCATCGTCAGCGCGTCCCCGCATAAAATGTTCTTTTTAAGAATAAAACGTACAATCTTTCGGCAGTCATCATTTGCCTGAGATTTTGCATTTTCGGTATATTCTCTGTTCCAAATATCAAACAAGTTGCTGCGGCATACCTCGGCATTGTCCGCAAGGATATCAACGCCGTAAATGCTCGAAACTGCAAGAACGGCATAGCGTTCATAATCGAACGGACTTTTGCCGTAACGTTTTTTTACAACTGCAAGTTTGCGGCGCAGAATTTCCGTCAAGAACGCGCCTTCGCCGCAGGCAGGTTCCAGAAAGCGGGACTCTATGCGCTCGGTTTCCTGTTTCACCAAATCCAGCATTGCATTAACCTCGCGTTCGGCGGTGAAAACCTCCCCGTGATCAGCAACACGCTGCTTTGATTTAACCTGCTTTTCCGGCATGTGGATGGTCTCCCTCATTATCAAACTCTTTGGAGCATATTCTCGAATGTTATTATAGCACATTTTTGACAAAAAAGCTATAACCGAATGTGGGGTGGACACAAAACGGCACACCCTTCCGAGCTGAGCGTTTCGGGGCATGCCGTTAAGATTGCGGGAATGCGGGGGTGTTTGCATTCAGGTTTTTGCCGAGAGTGTTACGGACGGCGGTTATGCAACGATATCACGGATATCGTTGATATCAATCGAGAGTTTTTGAAGCGACCTCTTCATTGATTTTCTGTTCGAAAGCGTCGAGGGTCATTGTGCCGAGATCGCCGCCCTTTCTTGCGCGAACGGCAACAACGCCGTTTTCGACCTCTTTGTCGCCGACGATGAGCATGTAGGGGATTTTCTGCATTTGAGCTTCACGGATTTTGAAGCCGATTTTTTCGTTGCGCAGATCGGTTTCAACGCGGATACCCTGCGCTTCGAGCTTTGCGGCGATATCGCACACGGCATCGCGGGTGCGGTCGGTCATTGCCATGACTTTGACCTGAACGGGTGCAAGCCATGTGGGGAAAGCGCCGGCGAAATGCTCGGTGATAACGCCGATGAACCTTTCGATAGAGCCGAAAACAACGCGATGAATCATGACGGGGCGATGCTTTGCGCCGTCCGCGCCGGTGTATTCAAGTTCAAACCTTTCGGGAAGCTGCATGTCGAGCTGAATCGTGCCGCACTGCCATGTTCTGCCGAGACAGTCCGCAAGGTGGAAGTCGAGTTTCGGGCCGTAGAACGCGCCGTCACCCTCGTTAATGACGTATTCCTTGCCGAGTTCGGTGATTGCCGCCTTGAGGGTTTCGGTTGCGAAATCCCAATCCTTTACGTCGCCGATATGGTCTTCGGGCATTGTGGAAAGCTCGATGGAATATTTAAGGCCGAAAGTGGAATAAACCTCGTCGAACAGGCGGACGACGTTTTTGATTTCGTCCTTCATTTGATCCCAAGTCATGAAGATATGGGCATCATCCTGAGTGAAGCAGCGAACGCGGAAGAGGCCGTGCAGCGCACCTGAAAGCTCATGGCGGTGAACAAGACCGAGTTCACCCATGCGCAGGGGCAGATCGCGGTACGAACGCATCTCCGTTTGATAAACGAGCATACCGCCGGGGCAGTTCATGGGTTTTACCGCAAAGTCCACATCATCAATAACGGTGGTGTACATGTTGTTTTTGTAATGATCCCAGTGACCCGAACGCTCCCAAAGGCTGCGGTTAAGCATTATGGGCGTTGAAATTTCAACATAGCCGTAACGCTTATGTACTTCGCGCCAATAGTCAATGAGCTTGTTTTTGAGCACCATGCCCTTGGGCAGGAAGAACGGGAAGCCGGGGCCTTCGTCCATCATTGCAAACAAGCCGAGTTCCTTGCCGAGCTTGCGGTGGTCACGCTTTTTAGCTTCCTCCAGCATGTGGATATATTCATCCAAATCCGCCTTTTTTTCAAAAGCAGTTGCATAGATGCGCTTGAGCATCTTGTTTTTTTCGCTGCCGCGCCAGTATGCGCCCGCAACGCTCATGAGCTTGATATTTTTGCACTTGCCCGTGGATTCAAGGTGCGGGCCTGCGCAGAGATCCACAAAATCGCCCTGACGATAGAAGCTGATCACGGCGTCTTCGGGCAGGTCGCGAATGAGTTCCACCTTGTAGGGCTCATCCTTTTCCTGCATGAAGCGAATAGCCTCTTCGCGGGGGAGTTCGAAACGCTCAAGCGGCAGGTTTTCGGAAACTATCTTTGCAATTTCCTTTTCAATCTTCGGAAAATCTTCGGGGCTGAAAGGAATATCCGTGTCAAAGTCGTAATAGAAGCCGTTATCGATCGCAGGTCCGATCGCAAGCTTGACTTCCGGCCAAAGGCGTTTCACGGCCTGTGCAAGGATGTGCGAACCCGTGTGGCGATAGGTCCATTTGCCGCCGTCGTCGGCAAAGGTGAGCAGCTTAAGTGTGCAGTCGCCGTGAATGGGCAGTGCCGCATCATAAAGCTCGCCGTTAAGCTCTGCCGCAAGCGTTGCCTTGCGAAGGCGCGGGCTTATGCTCTCTGCAACGGCATATGCATTCACGCCGTCTTCAAACCGGCGGACGGAACCGTCAGGGAAAGTGATGTTGATCATTTTAAATCTCCTTTATACGTTGATATTATAAGCAAAATCAGCGGCGTTATGTTCACTGCTGCCGTGCAGGCCGTTTTTAAGCTCTGCTGCCGAAAACAAAAAAACCGCCCTGAACAAAAGTTCAAGGACGGCAAACAGAATACCGCGGTTCCACCTTGATTGCGGAAATGCGCCTGCACTCCGCCGCTCAAAACAGTTGTAAGGCACTGCTGCCGCAAGCGAACATCGGGGCGGTTTTCGGTCTGCGGCAGGGATTGACTTTCAGCCCGGGGTCAATCCTCTCTTGATCTGCATTGTGCAAGCCTACTCTTCCCGACAACCTGCCGATATAGATTCGAAACGGATCGGTTTTTCGAGAAGCATGAATGCCGTTCATCGCACGCAAAAAACCTTCGCTCATCAATTACAGCAGAAATTTTAACGCAGTTTCAAGAAATTGTCAAGCACCATTTTGCACGGTTTGCACATAATACAATGTGGATTTTATTGCCGGCGTCCGCTTTTCCCGCCGTGCGCGCGCAGGCAACCGAAAAAGGAGCTAATATGCAAACCTATTCCGTGCTTACCGACGAATATGCCTTCACCGCCGCAAAAACGGATGCATTTATTACCCCCTCCGTTTTCAATTCAGCCGATAATATGCCGACAGAAGCAGAAAATGAGGATGGAAACAAAGCTGTTAAGGAATCCGAGCCGCTGAGTATACGCGCACTGCTTGCGCGGCGGATGCGGCTTTGCGGGCTTGGACATGTTGAAATCAGCTGCCGTTCGGAATCACGTCTGATGCTGAACATTGCGGACGATGACGAGCTGCGCCTTTTTGCAAGAGCACTGAGCGAGCTTATGCTTGTTGACCTCCGTTATTTTGAATTTGCAAGAATGGTTGATATGCTTCCGTTTTCCGTTGATAAAAAGAAGAAGATACTTCCCTGCGCCCTCGGTTCCGCACCCGAGTCGGATCCGAACATGATTTCCGAAAGGGTCTTTGATTACCTTTGCGATAATTCACTTCTTAACCTTAACGGATTTTTGCGGTTCAGGCTTCAGGATGTTATCGAAAGCTGGCAGGTTTCCGTTGATATTGCCGCCGAGGAATTCCTGCTGATTGAGGAATACAACGAGCTGCTCCAAATCCTCGGCTTGTTTTCCGATGTTCGCCCGACGGACGGAACGGATGTTCTCGTGATACTTCAACCGGACGGCAGCTGCACCGTAACGGACGGAGATAAACTCCGAATCGACTGCGCACCGAACAGCAACGAAGGCGTGCTGAGTATGCTCACCGGCATGGCTCCCTCTCATATCACACTTTTTGATTTCAGCAACGGTGCATGTGATAAGCTTTGCCGGGCAATATGCCTTTTGTTCGGAACTCATGTTGAAAAGGATTGACGCCTGCGCTTCAAAAACGGATACATAAAAACAGCTCACGGGCACAGTCCCTAATCAACCCAAGAAACGCATTCCCCGCCGCACAGCTGCAAAACATTGCCGTGTGCGGTGTTTTTTATGCCGTTCAAATTGTTCCGTATTGCGAAACTGCCGCAATTGGTGTATAATTCATACTGATAAAATATTGACTGACGGCGGAGTTCTCCGTGTGCGATACGCGGAACACGCTTTTTCGGAGGATAAATGGCATACCCAAAGGAACTAATCAGGAATTTTTGCATCATTGCGCATATTGATCACGGCAAATCCACCCTTGCGGACAGGCTGATGGAGCTTACGGACACCGTTTCGAGCCGCGACATGGAAGAGCAGCTTTTGGACTCCATGGACATTGAGCGCGAGCGCGGCATCACAATAAAATCCACCGCCGTACGCATGTTTTATACCCATACCGACGGAAAACGTTATATGTTCAACCTTATCGACACTCCGGGGCATGTTGACTTTACTTACGAAGTCAGCCGCGCACTTGCTGCCTGTGAGGGAGCGGTGCTTATCGTTGACGCAACGCAGGGAATTGAAGCGCAAACTCTTGCAAACGTCTATCTTGCGGTCGATAACGGGCTTGAAATCCTTCCTGTAATCAACAAAATCGATCTTCCGTCCGCCGATGCGGACAATGCGATCCAGGAAATCGAAGATATTATCGGCATTCCTGCCGAGGATGCTCCGCGAGTTTCCGCGAAAACGGGTCTGAACGTTGAACAGGTGCTTGCGCGCATCGTGACGGATTTTCCCGCGCCGAAGGGCGATACCGAAAAGCCGCTGCGTGCATTGATTTTTGACAGTTTTTACGATAATTACAAGGGTGCGCTGAGCTATGTGCGCATCATGGACGGCGTTGTGCGTGCAGGCGACAGAATCCGCTTCATGCACACAGGCAATGAATTCGACGTTACGGAAGTCGGCGTGTTCTCCCCAAGCCTTAAGCCCACGGACGAGCTTTCCGCCGGTGAAGTCGGATACATTTCCGCATCCATTAAATCCGTTGCCGAAACCAAAGTCGGCGACACGATAACCCTTGCGGCAAACCCTGCCAAGGAGCCGCTGCACGGCTATAAGCACGCAAACCCCATGGTATTCTGCGGAATTTATCCCGCCGACGGTGCGGATTACGAAAACCTGCGCGATGCGCTTGAGAAACTCATTCTGAACGATGCTTCCATCAGTTTTGAACCCGAAACCAGTCAGGCACTCGGCTACGGCTTCCGCTGCGGTTTCCTCGGGCTTTTGCATATGGAAATTGCACAGGAGCGACTCGAACGCGAATTTGATCTTGATCTTGTTACCACTGCGCCCAGCGTAATTTACCGCGTTATCATGACGGACGGCAGCGAAGTTTGGATCGACAACCCCGCGAACCTGCCCGCACCTACGGAAATCGAACGCATGGAAGAACCCATGTGTTCCGCGCACATCATGACCCCGCCGGAGTATGTCGGCACGATTATGGAGCTTTGCATCGAAAAGCGCGGTATCTTCATCGATATGGTCTATCTTGACCCGACCCGCGTAAAACTTTCCTACTCCATCCCGCTGAACGAAATCATCTTTGACTTTTTCGACAGTCTGAAGAGCCGCAGCAGGGGCTATGCATCGTTTGATTACGAAATCAGCGAATACGTCCCCTCCGATCTCGTTAAGCTCGATTTTCTGCTTAACGGAGATATGTGCGACGCGCTTTCAACCATTGTTCACCGTGACAAGGCGTACGCAAAAGGGCGTGCCGTCGCCGAAAAGCTTCAGGAAGTCATTCCACGGCAGCAGTTTGAAATTCCGATTCAGGCTGCGATCGGCGGCAAAATCATTGCCAGAGAGACCGTGCGTGCTCTTCGCAAAGATGTTCTTGCAAAATGCTACGGCGGCGACATCACGCGTAAAAAGAAGCTGCTTGAAAAGCAAAAAGAAGGTAAAAAGCGCATGAGACAGATAGGTTCCGTAGAGCTGCCCAGTGAAGCATTCATGAGCGTTCTGCGCATTAATTGACGGAGAAAACCATGAGCGGACTTTATATTCACATTCCGTTTTGCAGGAAAAAATGCGCATACTGCGACTTTGTAAGTTTCGGCGGATGCGAACAAGTCGCATTTGAGCAATATTTCAAAGCTCTTTTCAGGGAAATCGACCTTATTTCGCCGATGCTCCCGAAAAAGGAGTTTGAAACCGTATTCATCGGCGGCGGAACGCCGAGTCTTTTGCCCTCAGGGATGATTCCGCGCCTTGCGGCGAAACTTCGCGAAAGCTTTGTTTTCCCCGCCGATGCGGAAATTTCAATCGAATGCAATCCGGAATCCGTTTCACTCGAAAAACTCGTTCAATATCGTGCCTGCGGAATCAACCGTATTTCGTTCGGACTTCAGAGTGCCGATGACGCTGTGCTTAAGGCAATCGGACGCATTCACACCGCCGCAGATTTTTTCCGTGCATTTAAGCTTGCACGGCAGGCAGGTTCCGACAACATCAATGTTGATATCATGCACGGCCTTCCCGGACAGAGTTTCGAATCTTATCTTGACACGATACGGCGCACGGCGGAACTCGGGGCGGAACACATTTCATCCTATGCTCTCATTCTTGTCGAGGGAACGCCCCTGTTTGAAGCAGTGCGGAACGGTTCAATCGAGCTTCCCGACGAAGATGCCGTTGCTGATATGGAAGATGCCGGTTTTGACCTGCTCCGCAGCTTTGGTTACGAGCGTTATGAAATATCCAACTTTGCCCTTCCGGGCCGCGAATGCCGCCATAATTTGAACTATTGGGCAAACGGCGACTATCTCGGCCTTGGGCTGAATGCGCACTCCGCACTTCATGTCAACGGCAAATGGGTTCGTTTTGCAAACAAAGCGGAGCTCAGCGATTACAATGCCGCACTTAACGACGGAAAGCTGCCCGTTGAAATGACCGAAGAGATTTCCCGCGGGGATGAGATGTTCGAGTGCATCATGGTCGGTCTCAGAAAGATAAAGGGCATTGACCGCGCGGAGTTCACACAGCGCTTCGGCATTGACCCCGTTGAGCACTATGCCTCCGCCGTGAGCGATGCTGTCCTTGCGGGGAATATGGAAGTTACGGATGACTCAATGCGGCTTACACAGCGCGGACTGGATTTTCAAAATGAAGTGCTTTTAAACTTCATGTAAAATTCAATTCGGAATATTAAAATAAAATTATTGCGGCGCAGGCTGCAAAAAGTTAGCAAAATGATAAATTAAAAACACCGAAAACTCGGTGTTTTTAATTGCGTGGTGGACACATACTGGTTAAATCCGAACTTAGGGCAGCTTCCGGGCGAGGGTATCCGGCCGGCAGCCGGTATTGCAGAGCACCGCCACTTCCGGCGCTGCCTGCTTTACGCTGGCGATCAGCGCATCATTCACATCCTGACCGGCGGCGTTGGCACTGATGCACAGGCCGTCCGGGTGGGCCTTAAAGATCGTGGAGCGGGCAATCTCTGACAGAGGGCGTGTGTCCGGATTCCTGTCTGACTCCGGATTGATAAAACAGAGCATTTTCAGTGCATCCGGATACAGCATGGCAATGATGGGCATTTTGATATGAAACAGTTGCTCTGTCCAAAGCATACACATTCTCCTTTGCAAAAAAACTCCCAGGCACAGCCGGGAGCTGACAATCCCTCGCTCAGCCCGCTTTGGTGGCCGAAGCCCCCGCGGCGGGGAGTAAGGAGAGGAAGGCTATCAATAATCAAACTGCCGGTAGTAACGGCGGATGGACAGCGGATGGCGCAGGAACAGTTCCATGTAAGCATCCACACGGTTGTTCACGGCGTGCATCATCAGATGGGACAGTGAGCCCCGGAATTCGGGACTGATGCCCTCCATGGGCAGCTCCTTTGTGTCGATAACGGTATAGTTGCCGCAGACCTTAGGCAGGAACCGGGCCACCCGCTCTGCCAGAGGACGCTGCTCGTCTTCACCCATGAACAGGGTCACAGGGGTATCTGCCACCAGGATTTCCTGCATACCGTGGAAGAACTCGGGGCAGGTAATGGACTTGGTGCGAATCCACATCTGCTCTTCCCAGTAGCACATGGCATAGGAGTAGGTAGCGCCCCACTGGTTGCCGGCGCCCACAAAGTAGTGGGGAAGATCGGGATGCTCCTTCAGGAAGGCAACCTTCTTTTCCGCGTAGTCGTAGGCCCATGCGTCGGAAATTTTTTCAATATTCACCAGATCCAGCGCCAGGTGGGCTTCCATCTCCTGATTGTAGCGGTCATAGTCGGGGAATTCGCCGTTCTTGTACATCAGGTAGTTGGCGACCATGAAGAATTTCAGCTGTTCGTTCTTGGGGTAGAGCACCAGATAATCCCACTTGCCCTCCCGGGTCAGGGTGGAGCCGGGGGTATCGATGAAGGCGAACACCCGCACGCCCCGAGCCTTCACAGTGTCAATGAGCTGCACCATTTCCTTGGTGTTGCCGGAGACGGTGGAGTAGATGACCACAGAGCGGTCAGTCAGCCGCTTGTTGCCGGTTGTCAGGTACTCCGCAGCATTCTCCACATATACAGGCAGAGAAGACTTGCCCCGCATATAGACCTCAACCTGCATCGCGGAAGCGTAGGTGCCGCCGATACCGATGAAATAGATGTTGTCAAAGCCTTCCTCCCAGATCTGATCCACGATCTTCTCAATCTTGGGACGCAGAGCCAGCGCACCGTTGACACTGTCGATATCGCCCTGCTCGTTGAAGTTTCTCAGGCAGGCACCCTTGGTCTCGGCCCAAGCTTTCGATTCGTAATTCATACTATATTCGATCCTTTCCTGTCAAAAGACGCGACTTGCTAATAAATTGATGTGGTTTTCATATCCATATTGCGGAAGAATTGGAAAGCGTACCGAATCGCTTTGTCCCGGTAGGGTCATTCATGATTCCCCGGTGCTTCCGGATACATATGGCCATAGCACATCCGCTTGATATAGAATATCTCATCTTTCGGATGAAACCCAAACATCATGACGTACTTTACTCCGGCAGGGCGTATCATTTTCTTGAGAACCTTGATAGAGGGCATCTCATTTCGATCCGGCATGGTCTGGGTAAACCCTTTCAGTACTTCCGGATCCCGTTCGATGTGGCTTCCCGGGACAAAGACGCCTTTTCCCGCCACACGCCGCAGCAGACCTTCGTTCGCCAGCGTGTCAATGGTGTTGCGAACCGTCTGCCGGGTCGCAGCATACTCATCCGCCAGCTCATTTTCGGAGGGCAGCGCCGTACATTGTTTTTTTCTTACCAGGCGCCGAAATACTTCAGCGTCTCGGTGGCGTTGGCCGCTCCCTTCTGCATGGCCTCATCGATGGGCAGCCCCTCCACAATGCCGTACAGGAAGCCGGCGATATAGCTGTCGCCCGCGCCCATGCTGTCCACAAGGTGTTCACAGGGAACGATGCCGAATTTATGGAACTCGCTTCCGTCGTAGCACAGACTGCCATGCTCGCCTAGCAGGGCAATGACCAGCTTTGGACCCCGGGAGTGGTAGCCCTTCATCTGATCCCGTAGGGCAGGTGTGTCGCCGTCATCACTGGAGAAGAAGAGGTAGTCTGTATGGGGCATGGCGATCCGGCTGGCCTCGTCCTCGGGACGGGTGGCGCAGTCAAAGGCAGTGGGGATGCCACGGGCCTTCAGCGCCCGGAACTGCCCCTCAACCTTGCCCCACAGGTCACAGACCACCATGTCATGGGTCTGGATGAAGTCCATATCCTCCTCGGAGAGGGTATAATCCTCCAGAACGCCCTCTTCATAATCGCCGAATACCCGTTCACCCTCCAGCAGCTCCACCTGAGAGACGGCGGTCTTGCCGTGTTTGACGTGCAGATGGGAGGTATCCACACCCTTGGCCGCAATGGCCTCCTGCATGATTTTTCCGTAGACGTCATCGCCCACCGGGCCGGTATAGGAGGCCTCGCCCCCCAGGCGAACGGTATAGACCGCCACGTTGACGGGGCTGCCGCCGGGATACGCCTTTCCGTTTTCAATATTGTTGTAGAAGTCAACGCAGTTACTTCCGACTGCTGCCAGTTTCATAGAGGTTGTCTCCTTTCAGGCTCCGTCCGATGCTTGCGCAGAATGCTTGAAAAGCGAACCATATCCGGCCGCGCCGCCGACTTGAAGAATTCCACCGGAACGTTATTGTAATCCCGGGCAATGCCGGTCAGGAAGAACAGGCTGCCACCTTCCTCTATGCAAAGCTGCCTTGCTTCCGATTCTGCGGCGTAGGTAATTCCGATGCTTTCCTCCCCTCTGACAGATTCCGTGGTGGACTTTGCATCCTGAAGATTGCGCTCCCGCTTGGGCGGCGCAGCATATGTTCCTGATCCCTTCAGGCTGTTACAGGCTGCCCATTTCCGTCAGACGGCGGATGGCAGCGCGGAGCGTTGTGCGGTTCAGCCCCCACATTTCACACATTTCCCATTCTGCGGGAAGCTTCCCGTGGTGCGGAATATCGTTTGTCCGGAGACAGCACTCAATCGGTTCAACAGCCTCATCACGATGGCGGACACGCTGCTTTTGTTCCATAAATCCTATCTCCTTTCTGCTTTTGCGGACCGTACAGCCCTCAGAGAAATTATACATTGGGACTCGCATCGCTGTCAAGCCGGAATCAGGCTGCCTTCCGGTTCTGCTTCTCCCACATATAGTAACACGAGCGGGTCGGCTTCCCGGAAATAGACGTACTGACCGCCGTCCTCAAGGCAGGCGGAAGCCAGTTCTGCGCAGCAGAAGTCGGCGGGGATCTGAAGCAGACCGCCTATGACAAAGGCCAGCACCGGGAACAGGCTGCTGCCGGCAGCACCCGCTACCTCAGACAGGGAAGAGAAGATGCCGGAACCGACAGTGGTGCCGATGCCCAGCGCCAGAACGGCGCCCGGGCCCAGTTTTCGACCGAGATCGGTCTTTTCCGCCGGGCATGATGTGGCTGTCATGAGCGTTCATTATGTCAGTACAGCTTTGCCTACTATCCGGACTCTATGAAACGATGCGGCCTGTCAAACATTGATATGTGGGGCGGGGTTCTTCCGGCAGTGTCAGGTCTTGAATATAGTAGTCTCCAACGCTAATGTACTGAACTTCCATATGCAATCCCCCTTTTGGTTGATACTGCTATTGTACAGAAGGAGGAATGCTTCGTCGAATGTACAAAGCCCCCGGTTTTGCGCAAGGCAAAACCGGGAACCCACGCTCAATCGATAATATCTTTGATGAAAATAAAAAATCCGAACCCGTTCCCAATTGGGAATAAGTTCGGATTTTTCATGTATGGTGGAGCATAGCGGACTCGAACCGCTGACATCCACACTGCCAGTGTGGCACTCTACCAGCTGAGCTAATGCCCCTCAACGGAAGCTATTATACAGTACTCCGAGTCGTTTGTAAAGCGCAAATTCGATATATATTTTCTTTTCTGCATTTAAAAAAGATGCAAATAAATATATTTGACACATTCCGCCGTTTGTGCTATGCTTTTTACGGTTCAAAGGATTTGCGGGCATTCGTGCGGGCGGAAACACTTTCCCATGCGCCTGATGTTCGACAATCCGTGCCGCCCTTATTAATTTAATTAATTTAATATGAAAACGCGGTTGCAGCTTTTCAACGCTGCATTAAAAGGGAATGCGGTTCAATTCCGCAGCAGTCCCCGCTACTGTAACCGATGACGACCCCCTCGATATGCCACTTTGCGGCGCAGATTTTCTGCCGTGCAGCATGGGAAGGCGAGGGCATTAGAACGACTCGGAAGCCAGGAGACCTGCCGTGTTTTCGGTTTACGGTGGTTCTCGGGAGATAGGCAGCCATTTTGCAAAGGCAAAGCAGAAGCTCTTTCGGGAATTGTATCTTGGATGCAGTTCCCTTTTATGTTGTCAGCCCTTCCGCCGCAACAGGCTTGCAGAAGCAAAATAATTACACGGAGGTAATGTAACAATGAAACTCTGCAAAAAACTTTTTTCTTTTATTCTTGTGCTTTCAATCATGCTTTCGTCCGTTTCGGCGTTTGCCGCACCGAATGCAAACGAATCCGGCATTAACGAGTATAATCTTGCGCCCGGAACAACCGTTATCTGCGTTGAAGCATTCGTGCTCGGCTGGGGTTACGTGCTTGAACCCACCGTGGTTGCATACAATCCCGGCGAAACCCTTGCACAGCTTACCGCAAGGGTGCTTGCAGCCAACTCCCTTGCCTGCGTCATGAACGGCGCTGTTGACGATGACGCAAGCTACATTCAGGGCATCGGCTGCCCGCAGCTTGCAGCAGGGGCATCCCCCTCCGTTCCCGCTTATCTTATGACCGAACTTGAAGCTTACCCCGATTGGGCGGAGGAAAACCTCGGTTATCAGCCCGGCGGCTGGAACGGCACCGAAAACGGCGACGGTATCCTCAGCGAGTTTGAATACAGCGATCTCGGCGGCTGGATGTACGTTGAAAACGATGTTTCTCTTCCTGTCGGCGCAGGTGCGGCAACAGTTACGGACAACAAGGTTTACCGTTGGATGTACACGGTTTACGGATACGGCATGGATCTCGGAATCGGCGATGGTTGGGGCATGTTCCCCGCGTTCGACAACCCCGCGTACGGCGTGACCCGCAGCAGCGAAACCGAGCTTTATGCAAGCGTTCTTTCGGATCCCGCACTTTCCGCACAGATTTCCGAAGGCGGTGCGGCACATGCCGCATTCACTGCGTTTGAATCCGCGCTCACCGATATTACATCCTCTCAGGCTGTTCTCACCGCAGCGGCCGAGGCGCTGACCGATGCACTCGTACCCGTTTCCGTTATTCCCGGAGATGCGGACGGTGACGGAGTTGTTACAGCATCCGATGCGCTGCTCATTGCCCGCCACGCAATGCAGCTTCAGATCCTTACCGGCAGCGCGCTTGAAGCGGCGGATGTTGACGGCAACGGAACGGTTGCGCTGACCGATGCGCTTCTCGCACTCCGCATTGCAATTAACGGCTGAAGTAAAGGAATAAAACCGAATTGAATCAGTTCCGCGGAATTTGTTTCGCGGAACAGGAACCGATATGTACCGTTCGGTCGGTACCAATAATTTGAAAAGACATCCTCTTACATTTTCCATAATCCTTACCCTGATTGCGGGAATGGTGCTTTGCGCCGTTCCCGTTCAGGGTATTTCTGCTCAAACGAGCTTTTTCATGCAAAGCGGGCAGCCCCTTTATTCTGCCCGCACGTCGGATTACAGGAGCGGATATGCGGCGCAGTACTCCGCCGTTTTGAAAGCCCTTGCAGGCGGCGCAAAGCCCGAATTCGGTTCGGTCGGCGGCGAATGGAAGGTGCTTGCACTTGCACGCAGCGGGTTCTATCCGACACAGAGCGGCTGTTTTTCCGAATACTATGCCAAAATCGAAAAGCTTGTCGCCGCAAACGGTTCGCCGAAACTGCACCCTCAAAAATCCACCGAAAACTCGCGCCTTATTATCGCTCTTTCTTCAATCGGACGTGATGCACGCTCTGTCGCAGGGTTTGATCTTACCGCGCCTCTCGGCGATTTCAGCTATGTAAAAAAACAGGGCCTGAACGGCGTCATTTTTGCACTTATTGCATTGGACTGCAATAAGGATTACGGCATGAGTGATATAAAATCCCAATGCGTTGACCTTTTGCTCTCACGCGAATGTGACGGCGGAGGTTGGGCACTCGGACTCGGGGCAGCGGAAGCGGATATTACCGCAATGGCGATAACCGCACTTGCACCGTATAGAAAGGCGGCCGCCGCAATCGAACGCGGTGTTGAAAAGCTTTCCGCACTGCAAAATGCAAACGGAAGTTTTTCCTCCGGCGGTGTTGAAACCTCCGAAAGCTGCTCCCAAGTGCTCGTTGCGCTCAGCACGGTCGGAATCAATGCACATAAGGATTCGCGCTTTATCAAAAGCGGAAACTCGGCGCTTGACGCACTCTGTGCTTTTTATGTCGGCGGCGGATTTGCACACATGGCAAACGGCGGCGCAAATTCAATGGCAACCGAACAGGCTGCATATGCACTTTGCGCGTACGACAGATTTCTTTCCGGGCGAAGCTCGCTTTACAACATGAACGATGTCTCCCCCGTCTCTCCTGCCGAGCCAACCGATAAACCCACGCCGAAGCCGACGGGCAAGCCAACGGCGGCACCGACCGATGCAGCATATTCAACTGCACCGGCAACCGACACGGCAGCAACCGATGCGGCATACACTGATGCGCCTGCAACCGATGCAGTGCCGACAGACACCTCTGCCGCGTCAACCTCGCCGAACCTTCCCTCTTTTGAACCTGATGCAACTGCTGAAATCGAAACAGCCGACGCTGTTTCACCGCGTGAATCGGCCTCCGCACAGGGCAGCGACCGAACAAAATCAGGCAGTCGTGTTTTTGACGTTTTTATCGCTGCCGCAGCAGTTTGCCTCCTCGGAACCGCTGCATATTTCGTTATCAAAAAGCGAAACAGGCGGCAATAATCAATTTTGAAACAAAAACGGTGATATCAATGAGTAAATCTTTATCCTTTATTAAACGGAAAAATTCGTGCGGCAGCCGGCGTATTTCCGCTTTGCTGCTTGCGATGCTTGCGTTTATCTGCACAGTCGTATTCCCCGGGTGTTCGGATATTCCCTCCGCCGAAAACGGGCAGACCTGCACAATGCTCATCGAGTGCGGCACGATACTGCAAAACATCGAGATGCTCGACCCCGATAAACTTTCCGTGCTTCCGTCCGACGGAATAATACTAAAAAAAACATCCGTGTCCTTTAACGACGGCGAGACTGTTTTCGATATTCTCTGCCGCGAAACACGAAACAGGCAAATCCATATGGAATCCAGCTATACCCCTGTTTTCAACAGCGCATACATTGAAGGAATCAACAACCTTTACGAATTTGACTGCGGTGAGGGCAGCGGCTGGGTGTACAGTGTGAACGGAGTTTATCCGAATTACGGCTGCAGCAATTATAAAGTTCAGCCCGGAGACAGCATTGAGTGGCATTACACCTGCAACTACGGCAAAGACGTCGGCGCCGAAGTTACCGGCTGACACGGCAGTGCGTTTTTTTACAGATGAAAAGAGATTGTTTTGACACAATACATCCGACGGCGGCAATCATCTATTTCGGGTTTGCTCTTGCAATGCCGATGCTTTTGCTGCACCCCATGCTGCTCGGAATCTCGTTTTTATCCGCCCTTGCATGGACTGTGCAGCTTAATGGCATGCGGGATGCACTTCGGTTTTTTTGCAGGTTCATTCTGCCGCTGATGCTTCTGACGGCAATTCTGAACCCGATTTTCAACCACAAGGGGCTTACGGTGCTTTTTTACCTTAAGCGCAATCCGGTGACGCTTGAATCCGTTGCATACGGCGCGGCATCCGGAGTTATGCTTGGTTCTGTTCTGCTTATTTTTTCATGCTTCAATCGCATAATAACCGATGATAAAATCCTTTATCTGTTCGGCAGAATCATTCCGTCGCTTGCTGTTGTGCTTTCCATGGCGCTGCGCTTTGTTCCGCTGTTTACAAAACAAGCGAAAAAAATCGCACTTGCGCAGCGTTGTTCGGATGGGGATCCTGCATCAAAAAGCATTGTTAAACGCGCCAAAAACGGCCTTTTTATCTTCTCCGCGCTTATCACATGGGCTTTGGAAAGCGCAGTGACAACCGCAGATTCAATGCGGGCGCGGGGATTCGGGCTTCATCCGCGCAGTTTTTATACCGACTTTCGCTTTGACGGGCGGGACACGGTTGTTTCGCTTTTTCTTGCGGCAGGCATTGCAATTTTCGGAACAGCGGCGGGCTGCGGCAAAATCACCGTCACATATTTTCCGAAATTTCGCATGAACCCCGCCTCACCGCTTTTTATCGCCGCATGTATTGCATATGCACTCACGCTGCTGATACCCGTAATTATGAACATCAAGGAGTCCGTTGCATGGCATTACTCGAAATCAAAAATCTGAATTTTACATACCCTGAAGCGGCGCAGCCCGCACTCAGCGACATTAATCTTGAAATACAGCCCGGCGAGTTTGTTCTTATATGCGGTGCATCCGGCTGCGGCAAGAGCACGCTTTTGCGGCAGTGTAAACCGGCATTGAGTCAGCACGGCGAAAAGAGCGGTGCAATTTATTTTAACGGAAAAGCCATTGAAGAATTGTCGTTTCGCGAACAGTCCGAAAAGATCGGATTTGTTATGCAGGATCCGGAGATGCAGATCGTGACGGATAAAGTTCGGCACGAATTGGCTTTCGGACTTGAAAGTCTCGGCACGAATAACCGAAAAATGCGTGTGCGCATTGCGGAGATGGCAAGTTTTTTCGGCATCAGAGACTGGTTCGACAGCCCTGTTTCCGCTTTGTCCGGCGGACAGAAGCAGCTGCTCTGTCTTGCTGCGGTCACGGTTATGCAGCCGCAGCTTCTGCTTTTGGATGAACCGACTTCTCAGCTTGACCCTATTGCGGCGGGCGAGTTTTTCAACACGCTCAAGCGCATTAATTCCGAACTCGGAACAACCGTCATTATCACCGAACACCGACTTGAAAACCTTTTTCCCATGGTTGATCGCGTTGTCTTCATGCGGAGCGGGAGCATTGTTTCGAACTGTTCTCCCGCCGATGCCGCCGAAAAACTGCGGGGTGATGATGAGTTTTTCAGCGTTCTGCCTTCCTCCGTTCGCATTTTTGCAAAAACACGCCAAAACGGGCAAAATCTTCGCGGCGCACCGCTTGAAGTTCGCAGTGCCCGTGATTACCTTTTGAATAATTTTTCGTTGGATTCCTGCCGACACAAAGCTTCGGAAAACCAGATCCGGGCTTCCGCAAAGGCTGAATCAAGCAAAAACAAAAAAAACACCGAAACAGTTATATCCGTTCGGGAAGCATGGTTTCGATATGAAAAAGATTCCAAAGACATACTGTGCGGTATGAATTTCGATGTTCACGCAGGCGAGCTTACCTGCATCGTCGGCGGAAACGGCGCCGGCAAAACCACCGCCCTTTTGACCGCAGCAGGTGTTTTTGCCCCGTATCGCGGAAAAGTCAAATACCGCGGAAAGCCGATTTCAACATTTCGGAAGGATAAAGGCTCAGCGGGAAAAATCGGAGTTCTTGTTCAAAACCCGCTCTGCTGCTTTGTTATGGATTCCGTTGCCGAAGAGTTGGAAGCGACTGCCAAAGCATATAAGCTTCCGCGCTCCGTAATCGAAGAGGTTATCGACATTATGCAGCTTCAAAGCGTCCTTGGCAGCAATCCGTATGACATAAGCGGGGGTGAATTGCAGCGTGCTGCAATTGCAAAGCTGCTCCTGCCCGAACCCGAAGTCATTTTTCTTGACGAAGCGACCAAAGGCATGGATGCTTTCTTTAAGGCCGAATTCGGAGCCTTGCTGCGTCGGCTTGCGGCGCGCGGAACGGCAATTGTTCTTGTTTCGCATGATATTGAATTCTGTGCCGAATTTGCAGACAGATGCGCAATGTTTTTCAGCGGAACCGTTATTGCGGAAGGCACGCCGCAGGATGTTTTTCTCGGCAACAGTTTTTACACAACATCCGCCTGCCGCATTTCCCGCGGAATAATCCCCGATGCGTTGACTCCGGAACAGGTCATTGATTACGCAAACCGCTGCGAAAGGAAGAAAAACGATGACTGAGAAGCAGCCTGCTGCCTTGGAAACAAAAAACGAACAATCGGAATCAAAGCCGAACACTGCAAAGCGGTATAAGACTGAAAAGGCCGAGCTTCGCCGGCGTATTGTTTCGATCGTGCTGCTGCTTGTGTTTGTTCCCGCCGTTATTGCAGTCGGAATGCTTGAATTTAACGATCGGTATTATTATATCACCGCATCACTCATAATCATATGTTCATTTATTCCGTTCCTTATGATATTTGAAAAGCGCCGCCCGCGTGCGCGTGAGCTTGTTGTGATTGCCGTAATGACCGCACTCGGTGTTGCAGGACGCGCCGCATTCTATATGCTTCCGCAATTCAAGCCCATTGCTGCAACAGTAATCATCACAGGCGTTTCACTCGGGTGCGAGGCCGGTTTCATTACGGGTGCATTAACCGCATTTGTATCCAACATGTTTTTCGGGCAAGGTCCGTGGACACCGTGGCAGATGTTTGCACTCGGGCTGCTGGGATTCATCTCCGGGCTGGTCTTCCGCAAGGATATCAGAACAAAAACTCAGCGTGCACTACTGTGCCTTTACGGTGCATTATCAACCTTTTTCATCTACGGCGGCATCATGGATTCGGCATATGTCCTTATGGCGGGTTCGGAACCGACGTTGGCGGCATTGCTTGCAGCATATGCTTCAGGGCTGCCGTTCAACCTTATTTTTGCCGGTGCAACGGTGGTTTTTCTTTTGGTGCTGACGCGCCCGATACTCAATAAACTGCGCAGAATCAAGAAAAAATACGGATTGCTCACGGGCTGAACGCTTCACGCATTGCCTGCTTAAAAAGCAAAAGAATCACCCGCTCTGCTAATTGAAAAGCACCCCATTTGTTAAACATTATAATGTTAACAAGCGGGGTGCTTTTTGTTATTTGATTGATTTTTCGTCAGCTGAACAGTGTAAAATCAATCTGTTTTAATTCATGCTTGCGGAATTCAGATTACATAACACCGATTGCCATGCGCATTACCGTTACGGCATCCGAAAGGTTTACGGTGCCGTCACCGTTGACATCGGCAAAAGGCATGTACTGTTCGGGAATGTGAGTCAAATCAAGCGCGTGGCGCATGATTGCGACTGCGTCCGCAATGGTAACTCTGCCGTCACCGTCAACATCGCCCATGATACCGTTTGCAGTGTAAACAGCGGTTACGGTGCTGTCGGCGGATACGTTTTGATAGGTTCCTTCCCAATGGCTGAAGGTGTAGCCCTCATGCACGGGCGGAGTGGGCAAATTCGCAGAGCCGCCTTCGGGAACGGAAACTTCGGAAATGACGCTGCCGTCAACCCCGTCAATGAAAGTGACCGTGTAATACTCTCCGTTATATACCGGTTCGATCTTTACGTTGTCAACATAAACGCAGTCGTCATATTCATCGCACATGTCGTCTTTTTCATATTTCCAGCCAACAGTGTAATAATCTGAAACGGGAACTTCGAATCGTACAGAGCTCCAGGGCGTTTGACCCGAAGCAACTTTTTGCGTAAGCCCATTGAGTGTGAGGCAAACTCTGTCTCCGTACATTTCGCTGCTTGTTTTCCAATCAAATGAAATCACCGAGCCTGCTTCAAGATATCCCATGTCAATCGTGAATTCGGTTTCAGTCAGGCGCATACCTGCAATATCGCTGCGCACGCAGTTGCGGCCGCTGTCGGTGACAACAACCCAAGGATGAGCATAGTCGTTGACAAAGCTCCTGTTTTCGCCGGGTGCGTTGACTGCCGCATTGAACTGAGCGGGGTCGCCCGGCGCAACGGGAGGAACATAATCTTCAACATAGGAAACATTATCGACCCATGAGGTAACAGCATTCACAACTTCGCTTTCATCACAGGCAATGAAATCCCAAGAGAAGTAATAATCACCGTCTTGCGGGATTATATACGCGCAGTTCTCCCAATTGGTTGTTCCGCTGATCTGTTCAACAATCGCCTGATTGATGCGGAAAACAAGCTTATCAATGCTGATCGAGCCGTATTCGCCGCCGACGGGAAGCCCCTGCGTTACAACCTTCCAATCAAAGCAGACTGCATCGCCCGCCTTTGCGTTGCGAATGATGGTATAGAGCACCTGATGACGCTCTGACCTTCCGACTGTTGATTTTACGCTCAACCTGCCGTTTTCGCTTGTGTCAATCGCCCACGGATTGAGGGGATCGTTCATGAAATGCAGCGTGCTGCCGACTGCATTAACAGCTGCATCCAACTCGTCGGCCTGTGCGCCGGGATCATAGGGTGCGGGCTGAGTTCCCGTGATGGAGATGTTATCGATCGAACCGCAGTCGCTGCCGCTTGACATACTGCTGTCCTTTGAATAAACCCAGCGGAAGGTATAATCTCCGTTTGCGGGAACGGTGTAGGTCTTTGTTGTCCAATTTGCGGTGCCGCTGATTCTGTCAACGCGGTTCTCGTTGGCATAGAAGCTGAGCCAATCGTAATTGTTTTCGCTTGAAACCATCCAGTCGAAGGAAAGCACCTGCCCGGCGGTAAGGCCGTTAAACACAGCCTTTATGGTTGTGGAGCTGTTATTTGCTTCCTGCGTTGCGGACTGCATATAAGTTCTGCCGTTGTCGCTGCGAACGACCCACGGAGTGTTGCCGTCGTTCATGAAGGTCAAATTGCTGCCCTGGGCATTCAGTGCGGCATTCATTGCCTCCGTATCAGGCACTTCGGGAAGGCTTATCTGAACATTGGGCACCGGGAAAATGCTCGTGAGCGAATATCCGAACCCGCCGCCGATTGCGCCGATTTCTTCGGATTCACCCGTTTGGGGATCGATTCTGAGCAGGATGCCGAAATTGCCTGCGGGAATGTTGCGGAAAGCAACACCGAAAAGACAATTGCCCTGCGGATAATACGTCACGGCGGTGAGCTGTTCGACTCCGGGGAAAACGCTCTGCCCGAGTTCGCGAACGATGCTGCCGCTTGTGTTGATGATGAGGCCGTGTCCGCCGTTATGTGCAGTGGTGTAGAACTGTCCGCCGCCGATATATGAAAACTTGTTGATGCAGGCAACTTCAAGTTCGGAAAGGTTTGCAACTTCGGTCAGTGCGCCGGTGCTGCGATTTACGGTCATGATGAGCTGATCCGCCGTTTCATCCTCCTGCACCATTGCATAGAGGGTGTCGGTATCGGCTGCGTAAGTCAGGTCGACAACGCTGTAATCCATGTGGTTGCCGCCGACTTTTGTCGCGCTCCACGTTGATGCATTGGTGTCGATGGTGTAAAGATCATCGGCAGTGGGAACATCTGCATCATCGGTGTAGGTGTGTGCAAAAGCATAAATCGTTGTTCCGATAATCTCGGCTGCAAAGGAAATCTTGCTGCCAAGGTTCAGTTTTGACTGAACTGCAGAAGGATTTTCGGAATTGAAACCGATAAAATTATAGGGCTTTGAAGGTTCTGCCACGCCGTTTGTAAGTTTCCAATCGGCAAAACCGAACAGCGTCACGCCGGCGTTGTCCGTCGGCTGCTGTCCGTTCTCTGTGGGTGTTTCCGTCGCTGCGGCGGAAAATGCTGCGGGCATAACGGTGAAAACCATCAGAAACGCCAGCAGTGCAGCGAAAAGCTTTTTCATGGTACTTGCTCCTGTTTCGTTTTGTGCATGTTTGTCTTTGCAGGCAGCCATGCCGCATAAATTATATCACTGCAGTGCGGCAATAGCAATTATTTTTTGGACATAACGCGGCAAATTTTTAAATTTTCCGTATAAGCGGCACTGTAAGTTCCGCAGCTGAAAATAAAGGGCGGGCGGCACTCTGCCGCCTGCCCTTTTCTGCAAGTGTAGGAAAACTTTACAGCTAATCTCACTGTCGGGTTTTATGTTCACTGAGCTTTGATTGCTTCAAGCCGTTCGAAAGACAGTGCAAATCCCTGTTCTGCCGTTTTCGAAACAGTTTCGCCGTTGGCTGCATACAATGCCTGTGTATTGTTCAAAAGCCAAGCCCCGTTTTCAACAATTTGGCTTCCGCTGAGGAAGAAAACATATTCCGAACCGATTTCAATTTCGGGACTGTCTTCATATTGGTAAACGGTATCCTCAGTTTCTCCTCCCAAAAGCATTACTTTAAGCACATCTCCGCTGCTTGCTGCTCCGGAGTAGCTTTCCTTCACGCGAACCTCATAGACTGTCACAACAGTCTGCTCGTTGTCCTGCCCTGCTTCTGCGGATTCTGCGCCGCTTTCCGGAATACGAAGAGACATCGATTCATATCGCTCGGACAGCACCGTTCCGTATACGACATAGTCTGCGTGAGCCGAAAGATCATCAACTGACGTATATTCCGGATAATCTGCGGAACAGACAATCGTTTTTTTATCCTGTTTCTGTGAAGCACTGCCGCCTGTTTGCAGGTTGTCGTTTGTTTTCCCTTTTGAACCGCAGGCAGCCGTTGTTAAAACTAACATTGCCGCCAGAAGCACAACACACAGCGTTTTGAACGGTTTCATGTTTATTTGCCTCCCCGCAACATCCAAATTTGAGATATATGAGCTATCATCAACTTCATTATAACGCACAATATTCATTTGTCAACGGCTTTGCGTATTTTTTTAAAAAATTTTTCGGTATTTATGCGGTAATTTTTTCAGCATTCGAACAAATGCAATATCTCCGCCGACTCAATATATTTATAATATCCCAAAAGGCTCCGATTTATTCGGATTTGAACACATCGTTTCGCCCTCCGCGACAGGATGCGGCAAAAAAAGCGGCAAAACGGACTTGCCGCCGCATTCCGACTGTGCTAAACTAACAGCAGTAATCTGCGGAGGAGGAATCCCGAACATGGACAAACCGAATAAAACCGATAATGCGGAACAACCTGCCGAAACAGCGGATACAGAGGGCGGATTGACAGCCGAAAAACCGCGCAGCAGACGCAGAAAAACTTCGATTGCACACATTGCAACCGTGTGCGGCAGTGTTTACACCGGCGGCAAAACTGCAAAAGACATAAAAAAGCAGGCTGAGCAAAGCGCGATCACGGCCGATGACGCTGAAATTATTGAGATACCGGAACCTGTCGAATTGTATGAAACGGATTGTCTCCGTGAACCAGAGGACAGTGAAGACGCCTCACCTTACGATCCGCTTTCGGCAGTCTGCCTGAACGGCAGGCGTTCCGTTGAGGAATTGATGGAGACAGGTAACCTGTCGGATATCGACAGACTTCGCGGGATTGTTGTTTGCGAGGAACGTCCTTTGAATAAGAAGCGCGAATACGCAAACAGGCTTACCGAGCTTTTGGGAGGCACACTGCATATGCTTCCGCCCGTTCGCAGCGGCAATGATGTTTGGAAAATGCTGTTTGATGAGATTCCTTCGGTTTTTGTTGTCAGCGTTTCTCTTCCCGATATCGATGCGTTCGCGCTGATAAACACCCTTCGGCAGAGCAAGCTGTGCCGCAATGCACGTTTTTTTGTTTGTGCACCTAAGATGACGAAATCACTTATCGGAATCAGCCGCAATGAAAAGATTGACGGACTGCTTTCGTTTTCTGCCCCTGTCGAACAAACGGCCGCAGCTATAATCGAAAAATGTCTTGACTATGAGAAAAAGCGCGGCAAATCTGATCTTGAAGCACTTGAACAGGCAATAAATAACCCTGCGTTTTTCAGCGAGCTGGACGAACAGAAGCGTCAATATGCAATGGTGACCGATTCCATCCTGCTGCCGCTCGGGCTGCAAAACGAGCATCGCGGCACGGAATTTCTGCGGCTGCTTGTCTGTATGCGCATATTCGGAGTCGATGCGGATCTCAAACGCATGTATGAATACGTTGCAATGTATTATCATTCCACTCCGGCCGCGGTTGAAAGAGCAATTCGCTATTCCATCGAGTGTGCATGGGAGGGCGGAAATCTCTATATGCAATATGAACTTTTCGGCAACACAACGGATTCCGCAAAGGGTAAGCCGACAAATGCCGAATTCATCGCCACCGTCGTTCAGCACATTCGGAACAGACTGCGGCACGGCAGCGCGGCCCCGAAAGCATTTCCGGTGTACGAACATGATGAGCCATGACTGAATTCTGCCTTTTTTTGCCGCAGAAATTCTCCATTGTTTTAACTTGAGTTAATGTTTTTTTAACGATTCTGCGTTATACTGTATGCAGGCGGATCGACGGGATCCGGTCCGCAAATTTCTGTCCGGAGGCAACGAAAAGTGCTTGAAATAAAAAAAGTTTCCAAACAATATAAAACCGGCGATCTTGTTCAAAACGCACTGAGCAGCGTGAGCCTTGAATTCCGCAGCAATGAGTTTGTTGCGGTTTTGGGCCCGAGCGGTTCGGGCAAAACAACTCTGCTCAACATCATCGGAGGGCTTGACCGCTATGACAGCGGCGACCTTGTTATCAACGGTGTTTCCACAAAACAATACACAAGCCGCGACTGGGATACTTACAGAAACCATACCGTCGGGTTCGTTTTTCAGAGTTACAATTTGATTCCGCACCAATCCGTGCTTTCAAACGTTGAGCTTGCACTGACACTTTCCGGCGTGTCAAAGCAGGAGCGGCGCAGACGCGCATGTGAAGCGTTGGAACAAGTC
>UMHJ01066193.1_pt1 | contig 31939 bp, 30 predicted proteins | sample 1965511 | NCBI WGS metagenome assembly UMHJ01 (sample SAMEA4836096, study PRJEB28245) | human gut metagenome | biome: gut microbiome; material: fecal sample | place: Denmark | collected 2008
TATTGATCCAAAACGGAGAGCTTCAGAACATCCGGACGGGCATAGTGGCCGCAGGGGTCAAATTCCATCCGGCTCATAGGCACTGCGGACATATCCAGCTGGGCCAGGATGATCTCCTCCTTGTCCCACACAGGCTGGGTCACATAGTGGCCATAGGGGTCAACGACACAGCTTCCGCCGCGGCAAACCACTTCATCCAGAGTGTCGATATGCTCCAGAGGAGAGAGATTTTTGGGGTACATATCCCGGGTGAAGTACATGTTGCAGTTGATAAAGTAGCATCGTCCCTCCAACGCAATGTGGCGGATGGTGCTCTGCCACTCTTCGTTATCGTTGGTATTGGGGGAGATGTAAAGGGTCACGCCCTTTTGGTACAAAGCCACACGGGCCAACGGCATGTAGCTCTCCCAACAGATCATGCTTCCGATGGGACCCCAGGGCGAGTCGGTAACAGGGAAGAAATTCCGGTCGGCATCGCCCCACACGACCCGCTCCGCGCCGGTTGGCTTCAGTTTGCGGTGTACGGCATCCAGCCGTCCGTCCGGAGTAAAGACGAGATTGGTGTTGTAGAGCGTTCCGGTCACCCCATCCCGCTCGGAAACGCCGATGCTCACGTAGACGCCGTGCTGTTTGGCGGCCTGAGCGATTCGGTCGGTCTCTTCCCCGGGGACAACAATGGAATTGTTGTAGTAAGCCTTCCAGTCCTGTCTGCCTGCTTCCTCCCGGTGGCCCACGGTAAAGCCGTAGGTCATCCCATAGGGGTAACCGGGAATGAAAAGCTCCGGAAATACGATGAGCTCGGCTCCCATTTCAGCGGCCTTTGCGATTAGATCCAAGGCTTTTTCCACGCAGGCCTGCCTCTGAAACATAACAGGCGCGGCCTGAACCACGGCAAGCTTACAGGTCTCTTTCAAATCTTTCATGCGGTTGCTCCTTTCAAGTCGCTTCAGGGACAGCTTAAGTCGGTTTCCCCGGTCATCAGGTGTAAGATCACCCGGTCCGTGTCACGCATACCTTCCCGTGCCACATAGCCAAAGTTTTGAATGGTGGTCTCGGGAGAGGCGTCCACCAAGCCCTCCCCGGCGGGGAAGCGGTACCCCTGATGTACCAGATCCAGAGACAGCCACGCGCTTTGCAGTCCTGCGGCAATTTTGGCCGCGCAGCTGGCCTTGGCTCCATCGCAGAGAATGCCGCCTGCGATGGCCAGCGTGTTGGTGAGGCACCAAGCGACCTCTTGTTCCGAGCACCCCTGGAGCCAGGCAATGGCTGCTCCCGCCGCGCTGGCCGCGCTGATGGCACCGCAGTAGGCAGAGAGCTTGCCGATGTATTTCTTTTGGTGAATGGCCAGAAGATTGCTCACGGCCAGGGCACGGAAGAGCTGCTCCCCGCTGCAATTCTGGCTGCGTGCATAGGCGATCACAGGGACAGAGACGGTGATGCCCTGGTTGCCGCTGCCGGAGTTGATGACCACCGGCAGGGCACAGCCGTTCATGCGGGCGTCCGAGCCTGCCGCTGCAGCGGCGCAGCAAGAGATACGCCAGTCCGAGGCATTCCCGGACTGACACAGGGTGCGTCCCACGCCTGCGCCGTACGGTTGGGAAAGGCCCTCTTGGGCAATGGCCCAGTTGCAGTCGCACTGCTGCTGCAGCAGCTGCTTCAAATAGGAGAGGGACTCTGTCTCAGCGTACTCCAAAATGCTGTGGACGTCCAGATACTGCTGTGCCAGGGCGCTGGTATCCTGCTGAGGGTCAGGCTCCTTTTTGTAGAGGACCTGGCCGTTTTTCTCTTTTTTTACCAGGTTGGTGTGGGAGTCCTGAATTGCGACCACGGCGGTATCCGGACCGGCAGTAGCGGTGATCTCAATGTAGAGATTGGGTACGCCTTCGGCAAGAAAGTATTGGCACATCCCCTGGCGGCGCAGCTCCATAGCCTGCTCCAGCTCGCTGGGGCCGATCACACTGAGTACCTCCAGTTCCAGGTCGCTCCGGCCGCTGACCGCACCCAGAATGGCGGCAGTATCAATGCCTTTTTCACCGCCAGAATTGGGGACGGTGGCCCCCTTTACATTTTTTATAATATTTCCGCTGCACCGCACCGTAAGTTGCTGGGGAAAGACGCCAAGCAGTTCCCGGGCAAGGGCTGCGGTGTAGGCCACGGCAATGGGCTCGGTGCAGCCCATGGCCGGGCGCAGCTCATCTTCTAAAATTTTGCGGATAGCCTGAACTTGGATCGGTTCCATAATGCTCTCCTTTGATCTGGTGTATAAATGGGAATAAAAATGCCCCGCTCATGCTGACGCGGGGCATGAAAATCATAGATCACTCCTGATACAGAGGCAGGTAGGTATCGGTCAAATCCTGCAGACCCATGTCGTTCATCAGCTGTTTGATGCTGTACATGGAATTAACGTATCCAAGGGTGGAGCCCGTTTCGTGGATGGTGCGGAAGAGATTGCAGTAGGCCTGGGCCGCCGCTGTGACCGAGGCAACGGGATAAAGGCCAATGCGGTAGTTCAGCGCCTTGATCTGCTCAAGGGGGATTTTGGCGCAGGCGCCCTTCTCGTTCATATTGATCAGCAGAGGAATCTTAGCCTGAGCCGCCACCTGCTGGGCCTCCTCGTAAGACTTCAGACCGTCCACATAGGCGTAATCGGCGCCCAGCTCCGCGGCCCGGTTGATGCGCCAGATGGCCTTGTCCAGATCATCGGTGATATTGGCGATGGTGCGGAACAGGATCACAAATTCAGGGGAGACTGCCTTGCGGATGGCGATAAGCTTTGGCTCCACATAGCGCCACTCATTGCACTCCTTGGAGGTGCAGGGGATGCTTTGGGGAAGCACCTGGTCGTCCACCTGGATGCCTGCCACGCCGATGGTTTCAAAGGCGCGGGCGGTGTCGGCGGCGTGGATGGCGTTGCCAAAGCCGTTGTCGCCGTCAGAGAGAATGGGAATATTGACCGAATCCACGATGCGGCGCAGGGTATGAACTGCCTCGGTCAGATTGAAAAATCCAATGTCCGGCTTGCCCAGAGTGGCCATGGAAAAAGCACCGCCGGAGAAGAAAGCGGCCTGGAAACCTGCGTTTTCCGCCATTTTTGCGCTCAGACAGTCGTAAATGCCCGGCATCATCAGGTAGCTCTGCTGCTGCAAAGCCTGGCGAAGCTTCTGTGCGTTTTGGTTCATGATAGACTACCTCCTTTGATAGCGTAGGGTTGGTTGAACTGGGGAGAGGTTTGATCAGAATACGAAGTACATCAGGTAGATCATCAGCAGACCCAGTACATAGAAGATCACGGTGAAGGGCAGACCGACCTTGACATAGTCCTTGAAGTCGTATCCGCCGGTCTCCCATACCAGCAGGTTGGGGCCGGTGCCGAAGGGGGTGCAGAAGGCGGCGGAGGTGCCAAGAGCCACACACATAACCAGGGCGTGGGGATCTACATTACAGGTCTGGCCGATGAGAATGGCGATGGGGGTGAGAATTGCGGTGAGGGAGGTGCCCATCATAAACTGGGTGCCTACCACAGCCAAGGCAAAGGTGAAGGCCAGCACAGCGATGGGAGGGAGGTTGGAGAGGTTGGAAGACAGGGAGGAGATAATGTACTCCGCAGCGCCGGAGGAGGACATGGCAGTGCTCAGGGGGAAGATGCCGGCAACCAGGAACAAAGTGGATACGCTGAACTGCTTGACAGCGTCCTCTACACTGATGCAGCCGGTCAGCACCACCAGAATGGCACCCACGGCAGCGGCCAGGTGCATTGCCAGCAGGCCGGAGGCCATGCAGTAGACAATGAAGAGGAACACCAAGGCAACAATGATCATTTTGGCAGGCTTGCGGTCAGCCAGGGCCACGTCCTTTTCCGTAGGAATGTCCCGCTCGGGCAGGAGCTTAATACCGAAGAAATACATGTACAGGAAACCGGCAATGGCGATAGGCAGACCCAGCGGGGTAAACTCGAAGAAGGTGAAGCCTTCCATACCGGCCTTCTCCAGGAAGCCCTGAGCCACCACGTGGTTGCCCGCGCCGATGAGGGTGAGAGTGCCGCCCACCGAGGCAAAGAAAGCCAGCGCCATATAGATGCGGGAGAGCTTCACGCCGGCCTTACGGCCCATAGCGCCGGAGATGGGGATCAGGCAGCCGGTGGTTCCGGTGTCGTTGAGGAAGGAGGACAGCAGCACAGCAACAAAGGAGGTACCAAGAATTACACCCTTTTCATTTTTACCGATGAGGCCGATGATTTTTTCACCGATAAAGTCGGCCAGACCGGTTTTAAAGATGGCGCCGCCTACTACCAGCAGGCTCATGAAGAAGATAACGGTGGTATTTGCGAAGTCACTGAAGGCGGTAGAGGCATCCAGCACGCCGGTGAGGGCCAGAACGGTGGGGATACATGCGCCGATGACAATGGGGTGAATGGGTTTCCAGATCAGAAGTACGATGACAGCGACAAAAACAACTAACGTAATGATTGCTTGGGTTGACATGGTATTCTCTCCTCTCAATTGCACAAATGTTGTGGGGTGTCGGTCAATTCAAGTAATCCATGGCCGCACGGCAGAAAAGCGCGGCGCCGGTGGTGATCGCCTCCTCATCAAAGATTATGTGGGCATTGTGCAGGGGCAGACGGCTCTGATCGGATTGGTTTGCCGTGCCGATCCGGAACATTGCGCCGGGAGCCAGGGTAAGGTAGCGTGCAAAATCTTCCGAGCCCATGGAAGGACGGGGAAGAAACGCGACCCGCTTTTCGCCAAGCTGTGCCTTGGCTGCCCGTTCCAAGATAGAGACTGCCTGGGCATCGCAGTCCAGGGCAGGCATGCCGTGTACATAATCTACCTCACATTCTGCACCCATTGCCTGGGCGCAGCTATGGCAGATGGTACGGATCCGCTCTTCTACCAAGGGCTGCATATGACCGTTTGCAATGCGAACTGTGCCGCCCATTTGGACCTCATCGGGAATGACGTTGTTTACTGTACCAGCTGACAGGGTGCCGATGGTGATGACCACCGACTCCAGGGGATCGATGGAGCGGGATACAATGGATTGAAGCTGCGTAATGATGTAGGCTGCGGTGACGACAGGGTCGATACTCTTGTGTGGATGGGCCCCGTGACCGCCCTTTCCTTTGACGCGGATATGCAGGGTGTCGGAGGCGGCCATAAAGCTGCCCACGCGCAATCCCACCGAGCCGGCGGGGAGATCGGGCCAGCAGTGGGCGCCCAGAACCAGGTCAGGGGGATAGCGCTCCAGCAATCCGGAATCGATCACCGCTTTGGAGCCCTGACCAGTTTCCTCGGCAGGCTGAAAGAGCAGGATCACTCTGCCGCGCCGGGGCTGCTCCAGGGTAGAGAGGATGCGTGCGCACAGGAGAAGGGCAGAGGTATGGATATCATGTCCGCAGCTGTGGCACACTCCGGAATATTGTGAGGCAAAGGGCAGAGCCGATTTTTCTTCCATGGGCAGAGCGTCGATATCTGCGCGGAGAAGAAGGGTTTTTCCCGGTTCCTTTCCCTCCAGAATGGCTGCGGCACCGGTGGGAAGAGAAAAGTCCTCTATGCAGCGTATGCCGTATTGTTCCAGTGTCTCCCGGATTACCCGGGTTGTGTTTGTTTCCTGCATGGACAGCTCAGGCGACTGATGCAGTTTTCTGCGAAGAGAAATGGCATCGCCTTTGTAGCGGTCAAGCAGATCCTGAATCGGTTGGTTCAAGCAGATTACCCACCTTTCCTGTTTTGCAGAGAGGAAGCTTCCTGCCAAATCAGAAGTCCCCTTTGCAAGAATGGAGCTGTTTTGCTATAATACACAAAATAAGAAGTTCGTGATTCAATAGTAACATGCACTCCGACCAGGAGGGAAATGAAAAAAGCGTGCATCGTAACACGTTTTTTGCATAGCATACGGAAAGATTGGAAGCCATCTTATGGATATTGAAAACATCAAATGTTTCATCAGTCTGGCGGAATGCCTGAATTTTACCAAGGCAGCGGAAAAGGAGCATACCACCCAGACGTCAATGAGCCGAAAGATCAACAGTCTGGAAAGTGAGCTCCATGTCACTTTGTTTCACCGGGACCGGCGCAGTGTAAAGCTGACCAGCGCGGGTACGGAGTTTTACACCCAGGCCAAAAAGCTGATTGAGCTATACGATCAGTCCGTTCAGACCGTGCAGAACATTCACTGCGGATTGATCCGGGAACTGAAGATCGGTTTGGGCCTTTATGAGGATGCGTTGATCCAGTCCTATATTGACTCCTACATGGCACAAAATCCTTCTGTACGTGTGAGCTGCCTTCAGTTTCGCTATCATCAGCTACTGGAACAGTTTCAGGAGAATATGCTGGATATTATCCTGACAAGTGATCAGTTTCTTAATGAATTGCCTCCCGGACAGGCGGAACAGTATCTCATCCATGATGCTCCGTGGATGATCGCCTTGAGCTGCCGCAACCCACTGTGTGAGCAGGAGCGGATTTCCCGGCAGCAAATGAGCGATCAGAACCTGGTCACCATGTATGAGGGCAGCATTTCTCAACTTTTTGACTACTACTGCCGCAACCTGCCGGTGCGCGGTTTTGTTCATGTCAATACGCTGAATACCAAGATCATGCTGGTGCGGGCCAATGTGGGCATCGCGCTGCTGCCCTCGTTTGTCCCTCTGCAGCAGTATCCGGGGGTTTGTTTTCGTCCTCTGGAGGAGGACTATACGCCGCGCAAATTTTATATTCTTTGTAAAAAGGACAATCCAAGCCAGGCGGTACATGATTTTGTGCGAAATTGTGCCAAAAGCCTGTACCCGCACGGCAACGGCTAAGAGAAAAGGAGCGATACTTATTCAAGCCTATATTCGAAACATGACAGGAGAGCAGTATCTGGCGGCCATTGCCAGAGAGCCGTCGGTTATCATTCCCACAGGGTCCTGTGAGATTTATGGCCCCCATCTTCCTATGGGCACGGATCTGCTGGCTGCTCAGGGGATTGCAGAACGCATTGCCCAACGCACCGGGTTTCTGATTGCACCTGCCATAGAAATGGGGGAGTCCAGCGCCTTAAGTGCCTTCCCCTGCACCTTTGCCATGCCCCGCCATATTCTGGAGGATTACCTGGACTTTCTGGTAGGGAAACTGGTGTCCGACGGGGTCAAGCGCATCGTATTTCTCACCGGCCATGCCGGCAACGTAGACACGGTAAGCTATATTGCAAAGAAGTATCTGCATACCCATGGGCTTCAGTCATGTCAGATCGACTGGTGGCGTTTTGCACGCACACACAGCGATGGTATCCTCACCAACACGGGCAGCATGGCCCATGGACATGCCAGCGAGTGCGGCACCAGTGTCATGCTCCATCTCTATCCTGATTTGGTGGATCGCCGGAGTGCCCTTCCGGTCACGGTACCTACGGACGATGCCTTTCCCGATGTGATCCAGTACGCACCATTCTCTGCCAGAACGGAGAATGGATGTATTGGCGCGGCGGCAGATGCCAGTGCGGAGAAGGGAGCGCAGTTGGTGGAGGTATGTGTGGAGCGCATCCTTGCCTATCTGGAGACTGCGTGGGGCGTTACTGTGGCCCCGGGCGACTAAAATATCTGTGCCATTATAACAATTGGCGGAGCAAGGAATTTTCCTTGCTCCGCCAATTACTACATAGGGATCAAGAATCTGCTTAGAGAATTCTCAGGTATCAGGAAGGGGAGAAAGACTCCTTTGATGAAGGCTCCCGGCAAACACCTGGATTCCGGTCCCCTGCAAAGCGCGGGCAAACTGCTCTGCCTGTGCCCAGTCCGACCGGGATTCCACCTGGTTTAAAAATACCTGGCGGGCCAGACCTTCCCGGGAAATGGCCCGGGCGGCCAGCTCCGGGGTGACCAGGTCCTGGAGTTGTGCTCCGGTGAGGGTACAAAAGCGCTCCGGGCGGTGGACCGCCTGAGAGATTGGGGTGCCGAACCCTGAGGCACCCGCTACCAGAATGGTATGGCTGCTCTCCGGGGGGATCACCGGCTCGTAAGAGGCATGGGCCTTCAAGGGAAGATGCTTGGAGCCGTCCGCCTCCACCAGCACCCAGGGGACCAGTTCCCGGAGCAGGGAAAAGGGCAGGGCAGGGGCGGTGAGCTTGCCGCCTTTGCCCGGCTGTCCCAGGCACACGACCCGGGAGCGGGTCAGAGCAGCTTTCAGAGCTCCGGCATCTTCCCCGGAAATCAGGGGATACTCCGAAAAGGGAAAGATATGGGTGGTGGTACACAGGATCACCGGGCCGGGCAGCTCCCGGGCCAGGGTGGAGAGCAGAGTGGTTTTGCCGCCGCTGCCGATGACCGAGACCACCCCGGGTTTTAGGCCAAACATTTGAGAAAACAAAGCGAACTCCCTTCTCCCGCAAGGACCTTCCGTTGACGGTTGGCCTGAAGCTATTATATAATAAACTAAATTTCATCGGAAATTTTCTCTGGTCCCATTATACGGGATCGGGATGAAACATACAAGGCAGGAGGAGAAACGTATGACCATTGATGCAAGAGGAAAGGCCTGTCCCCAACCCGTGGTGCTGGCCCTGCACGCTCTGGCAGAGCTGAAAGAAGGAGAAAACCTGGAGGTATGGGTGGACAACGACGCGGCGGTGGAGAACCTGAAACGCATGGCCGCCCAGAAGGGCCGTGCCGCCTCTGTGCAGAAGGAGCCCGACTACTGGCGGGTGATGATCGGCGAGGAAGCCCAGGACGCTCCCCAGAGTGCCCCGCAGCCCAGCTGCGGCTGCACCATCATGGGCGCGGACGCTGTGGTGGCCATCGGCAGCGACACCATGGGTCGAGGCAGCGAGGAGCTGGGCCACGCCTTGCTCAAAAGTTTCCTGTATGCGCTGGCTCAGCTGGAGACGCCGCCCCACACCATGCTGTTTTTTAACGGGGGAGCCAAATGGACGGTGGAGGGAAGTCCCTCTCTGGAGGACCTGCGGGAGCTGGAGAGCCGGGGCACCGAGATCCTCACCTGCGGCACCTGCCTGGACTACTATGGACTGAAAGAGAAGCTGGCGGTGGGAAGCGTCACCAATATGTACCGCATCGCCGAGATTCTCACCCAGGCCGACCGCCTGGTAAACCTGTGATCTATCTCAACAACGCCGCCACCACCCTACAAAAGCCCCCCTGTGTGGTGCAGGCGGTGGTAGAGGCTATAAACGGACAGGGCAGCTGCGGCCGGGGAAGCCATACCAGCGAGTTGTCCGCAGCCCGCACCATTTTCCATACCCGGGAAGCGCTGGCAAGGATTTTTGCTTTTCGCCATCCGGAGCGCGTGGTGTTCACAGCCAACGCGACTCAGGCCCTGAATGCCGCTTTGTGGGGGCTGCTAAACCCTGGTGACCACGTCATCGCCACCGACTGGGATCACAACTCGGTGCTGCGGCCCCTCCACACCCTTGCAAAAGAACGAGGGGTAAAGGTGGATTACCTTCCGGCAGACCGGAAGGGACGGCTGGAGTATGACCAGTTGGAGGGGCTCCTGCACCCCAGTACAAAACTGCTGGTGGGCACCCACGCCTCTAACCTGACGGGCAATCTCCTGGATGTGGTGCGCATGTCCGCCTTTGCCCAAAAGCACGGCCTTGTTTTCCTGCTGGACGCCGCCCAGACGGCGGGGAGCGCCCCCATTTCCATGGAGGAGATGGGGGTCCATCTGCTGGCCTTCACCGGCCATAAGGGGCTGATGGGTCCTCAGGGTACCGGTGGGCTGTGCGTGGCTCCCGGGGTGGAGCTGCGGCCTTTGCTCTCCGGAGGCACGGGGGTGCGCTCCTTTGAGGAGGAGCAGCCTCAGGAGTACCCGGAGCACCTGGAGGCTGGCACCCTCAACGGCCACGGTTTGGCTGGTCTGGGTGCAGCGGTGGACTTCATTCTGGAGACCGGGGTGGAGACCATCCACGCCCACGAGCGGTCCTTGACCGAACGGTTTGTCCAAGGACTGCGGGAACTGGACGGCGTGACCCTCTACGGCGATTTCTCCGGTGACCGTGCTCCGGTGGTGGCGCTGAACCTGGAGGGCTGGGACCCGGCCGCGGCGGCAGACGAGCTGGCCCAGGCGTATGATATTGCCGTGCGGCCAGGCATCCACTGTGCGCCCCGGATGCACCGGGCGCTGGGCACCCAGGACACCGGCTGTCTGCGCTTCTCCTTTGGCTGGTATACGACCGAGGAGGACATCGACGCGGCCCTGGCCGCTTTGAAGGAGATGGCGACATGAGAGCCAAGAAACCCACCCTGGTCATCACATTTCCCACCACCACTGCCGCCCTGGGCTGGGAGCGGCAGTGTATGGAACAGGACATTCCCGGGCGGCTCATCCCCGTGCCGGTGACTATCACCGCTGACTGCGGGCTGGCCTGGGCCATGACGCCGGCGGAACGCGAGCGGCTGTCAGAGCTGGATGGGCTGTCTTATTCTGCTCTTTTTGAGATGGAGCTGTAAATCACAAAGGAGAGAAACACATGCTGGTTGTTATTCGCGGCGCTGGGGATATCGCCTCGGGCATTGCCCTGCGCCTGTATCGCGCCGGGATTCGTCTGGTGCTCACCGATCTGCCAAATCCCACCGCAGTGCGGCGCACCGTCTGCTTCTCCGAGGCCATCCGTCTGGGGGAGGTGCAGGTGGAGGGCATCACCGGACGCCTGGCCCACAGCCCCCAGGAGGCCCTGGAGCTGACAAAGCAGGGCATTGTCCCGGTGCTGGCCGACCCGGAGGGGGTGTGTATTGCGGCGCTGAAACCGGACGCGGTGGTGGACGCCATCCTGGCCAAGAAGAACCTGGGTACCCATATGGACATGGCTCCGGCGGTCATCGCCGTGGGGCCGGGCTTTACGGCGGGAGTGGATTGCCACGCAGCGGTGGAGACCATGCGGGGCCACACTCTGGGCCGGGTGCTGTACACCGGCTCTCCCATCCCTAACACCGGCGTGCCGGGGAACATCGGGGGCTATACCGTGGAGCGCGTGCTCCGCGCCCCTGCCAGCGGCGTGTTCAAGCCCTGCCTGGAGATCGGCGCTATGGTGAAAGCGGGGGACGTGGCCGCCATGGTGGGGGACACGCCAATGCTGTGTACCATCGACGGCTGTCTGCGGGGACTGCTCCAGGACGGCATTGAGGTGTTTGAGGGCATGAAGTGCGGGGACATTGACCCACGGTGTAAGCCGGACCACTGCCTATGCGCCTCAGACAAGGCTTTGGCCGTAGGCGGCGGTGTGCTGGAGGCCCTGCTCCACCTGACCCATGCATTGGAGGGCTGAGAATGGACGAAATCAAACTGACCAAACTGGCCGAGTGCGCCGGATGCGGCGCGAAAGTGGGGGCGGGGGAGCTCAGCAAGCTTCTGGAAGGCCTGAAGGTCCGCCAGGACCCCAACCTGCTGGTGGGCTACGACCGCAGCGATGACGCGTCGGTGTACAAGCTGTCCGACGAACTGGCTCTGGTGCAGACCGTAGACTTCTTTCCCCCCATTGCCGACGATCCCTATACCTTCGGGGCCATCGCCGCAGCCAACGCCCTGTCCGACGTGTACGCCATGGGTGGAGAGCCCAAGCTGGCTCTCAACGTGATGGCGGTGCCCGAGGATATGCCAAAGGAGGCGGTCCATGCCATTCTCCGGGGTGGTTACGAGAAGGCCTACGAGGCGGGAGCCATCATCACCGGCGGCCACAGTATCTATGACAAGGAGCCCAAGTACGGCATGGCTGTCACCGGCTTTGTCCATCCCGACAAGCTGCTCACCAATTCGGGAGCCCAGAACGGGGATGTGCTCATCTACACCAAGCCCGTTGGTATCGGGGTGCTCACTGCCGGTATCAAGGGCGGCCTGACCGACGAGGAGACAAGAACCTTTGCCGAGGGGCTGATGATGACACTCAACAAGTACGCCCGGGATATTATGGTAAAATACCGGGTCCATGCCTGCACCGATGTCACCGGCTTTGGCATGATGGGCCACCTGCTGGAGATGGCCCAAGGGAGCGAGGCGGAGGTTCATGTGGACCTGTCCGGGATCACCTTCATTCCCCAGGCCCTGGAATTGGCCCGGCTGGGGGTGCTGCCCGCCGGGGTATACCGCAACCGCCACTTTGCCGAGCAGTGGGTGGAGGCGAGGGAGACCGAGCTGGCCGTTCAGGACCTCCTGTACGACCCCCAGACCTCTGGCGGCCTGATGATGGCCGTCCACCCGGAGGACGCGCTGGCCCTGCTGGAAGAGCTGCGGCAGGACGACCGGGTGCCTGCGCCCCAACTGGTGGGCCGGGTGGTCCCCTATCAGGGTGGCAAGCGGATCTACTTGCATTAGGAGGAAAGCATGACAGATTACACCTTTTTTTCTGCTCTCACAGACTGTATCCGCCAGGGCGGCGCGCCGGTGCTGTGTACCATCGTAGACAGTGCGGGTTCCGCGCCCCGGGGAGCTGGGGCACGGATGGCGCTGCTGTCCGACGGGACTTGGATTGGCACGGTGGGAGGCGGCGCGGTGGAGAACCTGGTCCAGCAGCGGGCTTCTGCTGTGATGGACGGTACAGCCCAGAGCGGCCTGGAGCACTACTCCCTGGGTGGCGAGGCCAGCCGGACCGGCATGGTGTGCGGCGGGGCGGTGACGGTGTGTATCCAGACTCTGGGGGAAAAGCAGCTGCTTGATCTGGAGCGCCTGATTGGATTTTTGAAAAGCGGAACTCCTTGCTTGCTTTTTATTTATAAGAATGAGCAAGTATATAGCCTTGCGGCCTATGGAGAGGGAGAACTGACGGAAACGCTGGCGGGGCGTCCTCAAACCGCCCCTCTTTTTGAGGACGGGATGTACACCGAACCTATGGGTCGGGACGGAGTGCTGTATCTCTTCGGCGGCGGCCATGTGGGACAGGCTCTGGCCCCCATGCTCTCTCAAGTAGGGTTCCGGGTTGTGGTCTTTGACAGCCGGGAGGAGATTGCCCAGCCCCAGAACTTTCCCGGGGCGGAGCGGGTAGTGCTTGGTTCCTTTGAGAACATCGGGGAGCAGGTACAGCTCACCAGCCGGGACTATGCGGTGATCATGTCGCCGGGCCACCAGCACGACCTGGAGGTCCTGTGTCAGGTGCTGGAGCAGCGTCCCTGCTATGTAGGCTGCATGGGCAGCCGGAAGAAGAAAGCCTTCCTGTGGGGGGAGCTGGAGCGTCGGGGCTTCTCCCGGGAGCAGATCGAGTCCATCCATCTGCCTATCGGTCTGGACATTGGTGGGGAGACCCCGGCGGAGATCGCCGTGAGTGTCACCGCTCAGCTTATCCAGGTGCGCGCCGGACGCCTGGGCCGCTCCGGCGGAGGGCTGTGCCCGGCATAGCACCCGAAATTTCATAAAAAGGAAGCCGCCTGGACAAAGGGTCCAGGCGGCATTTTCTTATCCCTTGAGACACGTGGCAACATGTGCTAGAATAGGAAAAAAGCGGGGATAGCTTTCATCTGTTTTACCGGTCTTAGGTAGAACAAAATTTTTTTGTAAAAAAATAAAAAAGGATGCAACCGGACAGTCTCCAGATTCGTTACATGGGTGTTAGGAACCTGACGATCAGGGAAATCCCTATGAAACGGAGGAAAGAGTAATGGAACAGATGATACGGAGAATCATCCGGGCTGCGGTGGAATCCTTCCCCATTGACCGAACGAAAAAAGTAGAGATCCTGCAGAAGCTCACCAAAGAAAACTTACATGGAGGCGAACACCATGAACTGTGATCGGTGTGGAAGAACCATTCCCAAGGGAAGTAATGCCTGTCCCTACTGCAAGGAGGAGCAAGCGGGAGACGGGCTGGCCGGTCTGGTGGCTCTGGCCCGGGAAGGAAACCAGGACGCCCTGGCTGCCCTGTACGAGAAGACCTACAACGGGGTGTTTTACACCATCAAGTCCATGATCAAGGACGAGGATACGGTCCTGGATCTGCTTCAGGATACCTACGTGAAGGCCTTTACCCACTTGGACCGCTTCCAGGGCGACAGCAAGTTTTCTCCCTGGGTGCGGCAGATCGGGGCCAACACGGCCCGGGACTATTTGAAAAAGAAGAAGCCCATGCTCTTTACCGACCTGGCCGCCGGGGAGGAGCCGGATGAGCCGGTAGAGGAGCATTTTGCCGATCTCGACGCCGGGAACCTCCCCGATGAGGTGCTGGACCGGGCGGAGACCACCCGGTTGGTCCGTGAGATCATCGACGGATTGCCGGAGGACCAGCGGGCGGTCATCGGTATGTACTACTATCAGGAGATGCCGGTAAAGGACATTGCCGCTGCCCTGGGGGCGTCGGAGAGCGCGGTGAAAAGCCGTCTGCTGTACGGCCGCCGGAAGATCGAGGCCCAGGTCCGGGACCTGGAGAAGAAGGGGACCAAGCTCTACGGTCTGGCGCCCATTCCCTTCCTGCTGTGGCTTATGGGGGCCCAGGAAGCCCAGGCGGCCCAGCTGCCAAACGGGCAGATCCTCCAGAACGTGCTGGCAAGCGCCGGCCAGGCCGGAGCGGCTGGAGCTGGTGCTGCCTCCGCCACTGGTGCCGGGGCGGCATCCCAGGGCGGAACGGCGGCTGCCGTTGGAGCCAAAGCGGCTGCCGGTGGCTTGGGAGCAGCCAAGCTGGGCCTTATTGCCGTCGCCGCTGTGGCGGTGATCGGTGCAGGCGTGTACGGGGTCAGCCGCCTGTCTCAGCCCGCCGCCGGGCCGGGGGAGAACTCCAATTCCTCTGTGAGCGTCTCAGACGGTTCCGCTCCTGTTCAGACCGAGGAGGACCCGGAAGACCAGACCTTGGAACAGGCTCTGGAGCAGTACCGCCTCATTGTCTCTCAGGCGGACAGCTATTCCTATTCACCCTATCCCGTGACTCCCACCGGCAACTACCGCTATGCTCTGGTTCAACTGGAGACCGACGACCCGGTGCCCACGCTGCTTCTCTCCCAGGAAGGGGACGATTACAGTGATCGTGTGCGGCTGTTCCAGTACGACCCTGACACCGACCAGGTGATCCAGCCGGAGGAATCGCTGGAGGAGTACAGCGGGGGCGGCGGCTACGCCTCCGGCCTTTCCCTTCAGGGAGATGGAAAGGGACTGGGCCTGTCGGAGATCGCAGGGGGAACCGGAAGCACCGTGATGACCCGCATCACTCTTCAGAACGGCGCTCTGGTACGAGAGAAGCAATGGTCCGGGCGCATGGATGCCCCCGCCTCTGAGAAGCCAGATTTCATTGATATCCCCTGGCATGACATTGCCGATACTGCCGCGCTGGACAGCTGGACGCCAGAGAACGGGACGACTCAGCCGGGCGGTTCGTCCGATTCATCTTCCGGGAGCGGGACAGAGGGTGAACTTCCCACCGATGGAGACCGCATCGTCTTTACCGGAACCATTGATACTTACAGCTATGAAGAAGTCATTGCCCTTCAGGGCTGCCCCGATCCCAACGCTCCCTGGTCTGACCCCAACCAGACCTTCCACCTCATTGTGCTGGATACTCCCCAGGAGATGGAATTGCAGTCGGGCGATCCGGTGGGTGCTCCAAGAAGCGATACCGTGCGTGTGATCTCAGTTGCCTACGCAGAGGGGCTGGAACAATATGACGGTCAGCATCTGACCTTCAGCATTGATCCTGAGGCCACCTATTGGCCCAGCGACACCTCCATGCCGGTGGGACAGCCAGGTACACGGGATGTCCACATTTTGGAGTAAAGGAGAGCATAGTATGAACTTTATTGCAAAATTAGTCGGAAAATGTTTTCGATACTTCATGCTGTTTGCCTTGATCCTCATCGGATTCGAAAGCGTAAACGTCTTTTTGGAGGGCCAGGGGAGCTTCTTTGAACTGCTTGCTGCATTGGCCATGCTGTACCTGATCTACAAATTCCTGGTGCCTCTGGCAGAGCGGTTTTTGGTCTTCTTCACCAGGGCAAATATGGCTCCGCAGCAGCGGCAGGCTCCGCGGAGACGAGTCGGCGTGGTGGAGCGCTTTGCAGACAGCACCGGAAAAGCGGTGGGCGATTGGATCATGGGCTCCAACGCTCCGGTCTCCAGTTCCGGTCCGGATCCCTATCGGGAGGCGAATGAGCGGGCCTGGCGGCAATATAAGGCAAAGGATCGGGCCATCTTCCATGAAAGTCGAGCAAAAACATATGCCGGGACCTATGATGGCTATGTGGCATCCAACCGGGCCAAGCAGGCCAGAGAGGATGCCAAACGATAATGATTGGCTGCCCGCAATGGGCGAAGAAATAAGAGAGAATACCGGAAGGGAGAAACACAGTATGACAAAAAAGAATCTGGTATCCCTGGTGCTGGCGTCCGCGCTGCTGCTGACGCTGGCCGCCTGCGGGGAGAAAGCGCCAAGCGGCAGCGGGAGCGGCTCGGGGGCGGAGAGTACATCGGCCTCCGGCTCTCAGACGGAGCAGCCCAAAGTGGCAGAGGTGACCGGGGGAAGCGAGCGGGAGAGTGCTGAGGAGGTTCCTCTGGACACCAAGCTGAAAGGCAAGACCGTTCGTGAGGAGACCCAGTGGTTCTCCTTTACCACCGATGAGACAGAAAATGCCACCTATGCCATTACTTCGGTCAATCAGACGCCGGAGACCAGCGACTTGAGACTGAGCGTCTATGATGAAGAAGAAAATCAGCTCAATCAGTATGCGCTGGACGCCGGACAGTGGGGAGGGGCAGCAACCCTGAACCTGGACCTGCTGCCTGAGACCACCTACTATATGAAGGTCTGGGCCGACAAGGGAGATGTCATCTCCTATTCCCTGATCCTCCGCAGCCCGGACGGGCAAGAGCCGGAGAACAACGTGGCACAGCCTGGGCCTGAGGCAAAGGACGAGCTGGAGATTTTTGCTGCAACCAACCAGGATGACGCCCAGCTCATCCCCCTGAACGCCCGGCTGGATGGCAAGGTGAGCCGGGGAGAGGGCCAGTGGTACGCCTTCTCCACCAATTCCGCTGAAAATGCCACCTACCGCCTGACCACTGTGAACATGACCCGGGGAACGGGAGCGCTGAATCTGAAGGTCCTTAACCAATATGGAGAGCAAATGCATCAATATACTCTGAATGCGGAACAAAGTGGAAAGGCATCCACCCTGGACCTGGAACTGCCCCCTGACACCACTTATTACATCTATCTCGCAGCGGAGAAGGGTGATACCATCCAATACTCTCTGACAGTCCATGCTCCGGAAGACGGAGCCGTGCAGAGATAACCGGGAAGGGAGAGAAAAAACATGAAAAAGACAGCTGCATGGATACTGGCTGTGGCGCTGGTTTTGTCCCTGACCGCCTGCGGTGGGAAAAATGCGTCAGATACCTCGTCCCAGGGAGCGGGCAGCTCCCAGTCCACGGAGGACGTCTCGGCTCAGGAAAATAACAAGCCGGATAACGGCTCGCTGATCGTGGCAGCGGACGGACTGGAGTCTATGGGTGAGGCCACTGAGATGCTCCGGGGCGGAACCAATCAAAATGAGGCAGTATTGCTGCCCCTGAACACCAAGCTCACCGGAAAGACCACCCAGGATGGCGGCCTGTGGTATGCCTTTACCACCGGCACCGCGGAGAACGCTACCTACCGGATCACCACCGTAAACAAGACCTTGGATACCAGCGATCTCTGCCTGAGTATCTACAATGCCTATGGTGAGAAGATGCACTCGTACACTTTGGATGCCAATCAAGCGGGACGCGCTTCCACGCTGGATCTGGAATTGCCCGCCAGCACTACCTATTACATCTATATCTGGGCGGAAAAGGGAGATATTATCTCCTATTCCCTCATCATCCGGGACCCGGAGGAGCAGAAGTCCGGTTATTCCACCGCCGGAAGCGTGTCCGAGTCGGTGGGAGCCGTGGCCGGACAGGAGATCCTTGCCGGTACCAACCAGGACGAAGGCGGCATGATCCCTCTGGAGACGGAGGTCTCCGGCAAAGTGAGCGACGGACGGGGGCAGTGGTATGCATTTACTACCAACTCGGTGGAGAACGCCACCTATGAAGTCACCACGGTGAACAAAACGCCTGGAACCGGGGATTTTTGTCTGCGTGTCTATAATATGTATGGCGAAACCATGCACCGGTATACTCTGAACGCAAATCAGAGCGGAGAGGCGGCTACGGAGAGTATGCAGCTACCTCCCAAGACCACCTATTACATCTATGTCTGGGCAGATAAAAAGGACACCATTCAGTATACCCTCAAAATCCACGGCCCGGAGGAGCAGAGTACCGCCGGCTCGGTCACCGTGGAGGAAGAACCTCTGGTCTTTGAAACCCCCTTTGAGCTCAACTCCACCCAGGTGATGTTCAAGGCGGAAAGTGATGCCTTCCTGGATGAGGCGGCCGCAAAGGAGGCTCTTAAGCCTGTGGCCGAGGTCATCCTTGCCCATCCGGACCATCCCATCCTGCTGGCCGGGACTACGGCTACCGATGGAGATCAGCAGGACCGAGTGGATCTGTCCAACCGCCGGGCAGCTGCGGTAAAGGATCTGCTGGTCAGCGCCTTTGGTGTTCCCGAAGACCAGCTGACGACCATCGGACTGGGCTTTGAAGCAGATCCCTTTGTCCGGGGACAGGACCGGGATGCTAACGGAAAGTTTGTAGAGAGTGAGGGCGCCAAAAACCGGCGCGTCATCGTCATGGATGCCAACGACCCCATTGCTCAGGAATTGCTGGGCGCGTGAGAGACATCCAACGGATAAGATAAAAGCCAATCCGCCAGAACACATAAGAGGCCGGGAGGCACTCCAAATGGAGCGCCTCTCGGCCTTGTGCGTTTGAAATTCAGTTTCGTTGAGGTCAGCCCTTTGCCATGCTGGTGCGGGGCTGGGGGGTGGGGGAGCGGTCAAAGGCAGGGTTGGTAAGATAGATGTTTTTGGCGTCCATCTTCTCCTTGCACAGCCGCAGGCACTCGCCAAAGCGCTGGAAGTGGACGATCTCCCGCTCCCGCAGGAAGCGGATGACGTTGTTTACATCGGGATCGTCGCTGAGACGCAGGATGTTATCGTATGTGACGCGGGCCTTTTGTTCTGGTGCGATAGCGTAAGGACAACATTGGATGAAACGGGGAGAGGAAAAAGGTTCAGGACATCAGCAATTCCAAGGTGCAATTTTTTGCAATGCTTTTCCGGATGGCAGCTCGCAGGGGGAGTACCGCCGTAGGAGTAACGCTCAATTCGTCCATGCCGATGGCCAGGAAGGTGGGCAGCAGCTCCAGGTCGGCTCCCAGCTCTCCGCAAATGCCGATCCAGATGCCCGCCGCATGGGCCGCATCCGCGGCCATCTTCAACGCCCGCAGCACGGCGGGGTGGTGGGGATCGTAGAACTTGCCCAGGTCGTTGCACTGCCGGTCGCAGGCCAGGGTGTACTGGGTCAGGTCGTTGGTACCCACGGAGAAAAAGTCCACCAGTTTGGCCAGCTCCGGGGCCATAAGTACGGCGGCGGGAGTCTCGATCATGATGCCGATCTCGGTATCCGGGTTGAAGGGGACCCCTTCGGCAGTGAGCTCATCCATTACCCGCTGACAGGCCCGGCGGCACTCCTTTACCTCCCACACGCTGGCGATCATGGGAAACATGATTGCGATCTTCCCGTAGGCGCTGGCCCGATAGAGGGCCCGCAGCTGGGTGCGGAACACCTCGGGACGGTTGAGGCAGATGCGGATAGCCCGCAGGCCCATGGCCGGGTTCTCCTCCTTATTCAGATGGAAGTAGTCCACCTGCTTGTCTGCTCCAATGTCCAGGGTGCGCACAATGACCCGCTTGTCCTTCATGGCTACCGCCACACGTTTGTAGGCCTGGAACTGCTCCTCCTCGGTGGGGTAGTCCTCGGCAGCCAGATAGAGAAATTCCGAGCGGAATAGTCCAATGCCCTGGCCGTCATTGGCCAGGACGGCATCCACATCCTCCGGAGAGCCGATGTTGCAATAGAGCTTGATCTTCCGGCCGTCCAGGGTGACGTCCTCCTGGCCCACCATGCTGCGCATCAGCTCCCGGCGCTGGGCCTGCTGCTCCTGGCGGACCTTCAGACTCTGGAGGGTCTCCTGGTCCGGGTCAAAGATTACCTGGCCGGTCTCACCCACAATGTAAGCCTGCTTGCCTTGGTAGCTCTCGTTAAAGCTGGCCCCCAGGCCGCAGACCGCAGGGATGCCCATGGTGCGGGCCAGGATGGCGGTGTGGCTGCTGCCCGAGCCCTTTTGGGTGGCGATAGCCAGGATTTTGCTCTTGTCCAGCTGGATGGTCTCGGAGGGAGCAAGATCGTCGGCACACAGGATGACCGGCACGTCGGAGGCGATGCCGCCCTCCACTACTCCCATCAGGTTATTGAGGATTCGCCGGGTGACGTCCTTGATGTCGGCGGAGCGTGCCTGCATGTAGGGGTCGTCCATGGCCGCCAGCATGGCGGAAAACTGCTCGCCCGCCTGGTCTACGGCGTACTCGGCGCAGTACCCCTCACCCAGCAGCTCCTCCATGGCGCCGGTGTAGTCCTCGTCCTTCAAAAACATGGCGTGGGTCTCAAACAGCTCGGCCGCACCGTCTCCTGCCTGCTCCCGGGCAAGCTCAGCCATCTGCTCCAGCTGTCCGGCCGTCTGCTCCATGGCCCGGTCCAGCCGCTCCAGCTGGAGCTGAGGGTCTGCCGCCTTAGTGGGCTGGATATGCGTCTGGCTGCGGCGGTAAAAATAGATGGGGCCATGCTCAATGCCCTTGGAGACCCCTTGTCCTTGCAATAAGTTCATACCGTTCCCTCTTTCCCGTCGTTTTGAAAAGGCCCACTGTCCATCCGGCACAGTGGGCGCTGGTATTTCTTACAGGTTCTCCTTGAAAAACTGCTCCATGGCGGCGATGGCCTTCTCCTCGTCGGGGCCGTCGGCGGTGACGGTGACAGTGTCGCCCCCCTTGACGCCCAGGCCCATCAGCTTCATGAGCTGAGTGCTCTTGGCGGTTTTATCGCCCTTGGTGACAGAGATCTCGGTGCCGGCAAAGGCCTTGGCCGCCTTGACCAGCAGGCCGGCGGGACGGGCGTGGATACCAACAGGGTCGGTGATGGTGTAGGTGAAGGATTTCATAACAAACACTCCTCTTTTATGATTCTTTGATCAGCAGGGCGGATTCATAGGGCCGCAGCGTCCAGCTCTGGCTGGGGCGGCAGTCGTCGTAGTTGGACAGCAGGACCCGGTATCCCTCCAGTGAGACGGGGCTGTTCCAAATACATTCTTTGCGGTAGAAATTGTTGATGCACAGCAGGGTGGTGTTCTTCCATTGACGCTGGTAGGCCAGCACCGAAGGGTGCTCCGGGGTAAGGGGGGTGAAGTCTCCCTGAGCAAACACCTCATACTCCTTGCGCAGGCGGATGAGGGACTGGTAGTAGGCGAAGATGGAGTCCGGGTCGTCTACCTGGCCCTCCGCGTTTATGGAGGCGGTGTTGGGATTGACGGAAATCCAGGGCTCCCCGGTGGTAAAGCCGCCGTTAGGGCCGGCAGTCCACTGCATGGGGGTGCGGCTGTTGTCCCGGGAGTGGGCCTGAAGGATGGCGTATACACTTGTCTCACTCATGCCCTTGTCCCGCAAAATCTGGAAGTGGTTGAGACTCTCCACGTCCCGGTACTGGTCCAGGCGGGTAAAGCCAGCGTTGGTCATGCCCAGCTCCTCTCCCTGATAGATATAGGGGGTGCCCCGCATGGCGTGGATCACACCGGCCAGCATCTTGGCCGACTGCTTCCAGTAGACACCCTCGTCGCCGAAGCGGGAGACCACCCGGGGCTGGTCGTGGTTGCACCAGAATACGGCGTTCCAGGCCCCGTGCTCGGCCATCCCCTCCTGCCAGGAGAAGAGGATTTCCTTGAGCTTGCCGAAATCGGCGGGCACCAGCACCCACTTCTCATTGCCCACAAAGTCCACCTTCAAATGATGGAAGGAGAAGACCATGGACAGCTCCTTGCCGTCCTCACCGGCATAGCGGAAGCAGTTTTCCATGGAGGTAGAAGACATCTCACCCACGGTGATGATCTCCGGATCCTGGCCAAAGCTCTCCCGGTTCAGCTCCTGGAGAAACTCGTGGATACGGGGGCCATCGGTATAGAAGCGGCGGCCGTCCCCCTGGAGGTCGTCGGCAAACTCCCCCTTGCTGATGAGGTTGACCACATCGAAGCGGAAGCCCCGCACCCCCTTGCCCATCCAGAAGCAGACGATATCCTGGACCTCTCGGCGCACAGCGGGGTTCTCCCAGTTCAGGTCGGCCTGGGTCTTGTCAAACAGGTGCAGATAGTACTGGTCCAGGCTGGGCACATACTCCCAGGCGCTGCCGCCGAACTTGCTCTCCCAGTTGGTGGGGGGCGTCCCGTCGGACTTGCCGGGGCGGAAGATGTAGTAGTCCTGGTATTTGGGATCTCCTGCCAGGGCCTTCTGGAACCACTGGTGGCTGGTGGAGGTGTGGTTGAACACCATGTCCAGCATGATACCGATGCCCCGCTGCTCCGCCTGGGCGGTCAGGGACTCAAAGTCGGCCATGGTACCGTAGCGGGGGTCAATGGCGCGGTAGTCGGCCACGTCGTAGCCGTTGTCGTTCTGAGGGGAGACGAAGAAGGGGGTCAGCCAGAGGTAGTCCACCCCCAGCTTCTGGAGATAGTCCAGCTTTTCGAACACGCCAGGCAGGTCGCCCACGCCGTCCCCATTGGTGTCCAGAAAGGACTTGGGGTAGATCTGATAGACGACACTTTGCTTAAAGTTGCTCATATTCATTCCTCATTCCTGGGTTATCACGGTAGTTTTTCCCGCCTGGGCGGTCTGATTGGTGTGGAAGGTAAAGGTGAAGTCGGCGGGCTCGGTGACCACAAAGGCGGTGGTGGTGGGGTGGCCAGCCCGGCGGATCTTTTCGGGGTCAAAGGTGATAAGCTTGTCGCCCAGGCGCACCCGGTCGCCCTCCTTCACATGGAGCTGGAAGCCGTCGCCCCCCATGGACACGGTGTCCATGCCCACGTGGATGAGCAGCTCCACTCCGTTGTCCAGCAACAGGCCGCAGGCGTGGCCGCTGTCCTCCATCACAGTGGACACCTCGCCGTCGGCGGGGGCCAGCACTACATTGTCCGTGGGCTCAATGCCCACGCCCTCGCCCAGCACACCCTGGGAGAACACCTGGTCAGGAATCTCCTCCAGGGGAATGATCCGGCCGGACAGGGGGGCCTTGATCTCACCGGGGGCAGCGGCCTCCTGCTGGGGCAGGGGCTCCGCCTGGGCGGGCTGGCTGTTTTCAGCGGGGGCAGCCTGGGAAGCGGCCAGCTTCCGCTTGCCCACCACGAAGGTCAGAGTAAAGGGGACCACGATGGCCACCGCCATGGCAGCCAGGAAGCTCAGCCAGAACTGAGGCTTGATGGACAGGATACCGGGCAGGCCGCCTACGCCGATGGAATAGGCCTCCACCCCCGTGCCGATGGAGATGACCGCCGCCAGAGCAGAGCCGATCATGCCGCACACCAGGGGGAAACCGTATTTCATGTTCACGCCGAACAGGGCGGGCTCGGTGACGCCCAGGTAGCAGGAGATGCAGGCGGGGATGTTCACCTGCTGGGCCCGCTCGTTCTTCTTTTGAAGAATGGACATAGCCAGCACAGCGGAGCCCTGGGCGATGTTGGACAGGGCGATCATGGGCCAGAGAATGGTGCCTTCATAGAGGTTGACCAGCTGGGAGTCGATGGCGTTGGTCATATGGTGCAGGCCGGTCATAACGATGGGAGCATAGCAGAAGCCGAAGGCGGCGGCAAACAGCCACTTCACGTTGGAGGTCAGGCCCATATACACCACCGAGGCGATGGCGTCGCCGATCTTCCAGCCGATGGGACCCACCACCGTGTGGGCGATGATGACAGCGGGGACCAGGGAGCAGAAGGGAACTACGATCATGCTCACCACTTCAGGGCAGTGCTTTTTAAAGAATTTTTCCAGATAGACCAGCACAAAGCCTGCCAGCATGGCGGCAATGACCTGGCCCTGGTAGCCAATCATCTCTACCTGGACAAAGCCGAAGTCCCACACCGGGATGGTCTCGGCCGTGGCCACCGAGAAGCCGTTGAGCAGCTGGGGGGAGACCAGGGTCAGACCCAGGATGATGCCCAGGATCTGGGTGGTGCCCATCTTTTTGGTGATGGACCAGACGATGCCCACGGGGAGCATGTGGAAGACCGCCTCGCCGATGAGCCACAGGAAGCTGTACACGCCGGCCCAGAACTGGGAGATATCCGCCAGGCTCTGGGTGCCGTCTGCAAAGAAATTGATCTCACCGATGATGTTGCGGAAGCCCAAGATCAGACCGCCGCAGATGAGGGCGGGGATAATGGGGGCGAAGATCTCGCCCAGGGTGCCCACGATGCGCTGGGCCAGAGACTGGTTGCTCTTGGCTGCCGCCTTTACCGCGTCCTTGCTTACCCCTTCGATGCCTGCATAGGATGTGAACTCGTTGTAGAAAATGGCCACGTCGTTGCCGATGATCACCTGGAACTGGCCCGCCTGGGTGAAGGTGCCCTTGACGGCGGGGATGGCCTCGATTTTTTCGGTGTCCGCCTTGGAGGGTTCCACCAGAACAAACCGCATCCGGGTCATGCAGTGGGAAACCGCGCGGATGTTTTCCTTGCCCCCGATGTACTCCAGCAGGGCCCGGACATCCGCCTGATACTTTGCCATAGAACCGATCCTCCTCTTATTGTGGTCAGCCGCCCGGAGCTGGGCGGGCTGCCGTTCTTCCTGTCAGAAAGGATACTATACTTGTTTAAACAAGTCAATCTGGGAAAGGTCATAAAGAAACGATCCCTTTTTTAGGCAGGTGTACAATCCGGGCTTTCTTTTCAGAGAGCGCTTGACGGGCGGGAACCGAAGTGATACAATAAACAAATTCCAGGTTGTTTAAACAAGGAGGCCCCTGTATGCCGCGTCAGAAGTTTGGTCAAATCTATTCTGTCTTGAAACAACGCATTGAATCAGGAGAGTATCAGGTGGGGCAGCTGCTGCCCTCAGAAAATACCTTGATTGCAGAGTTTGATTGTTCCAGAAACACCGTGCGCCGTGCCATTTCCGAGCTGGTACGGGACGGCTATGTTCAGACGCGGCAGGGTAGAGGTGTGTGCAACATCTTCCAGCCCATTGAGCCCTCCTCTTATACCATGGGTGTGATTGAGTCTTTTCGGGAGACTGCACAGCGTACTGGTCAGAACAGCAGCACCCGAGTGATCTCCTTTGAACGGTGTACCGCAGACGAAGCCATTGCCCGGCAAACCGGCTTCCCCGTGGGCACGGAGCTGTTTGCCCTGTGCCGTACCCACGATCTCAACGGCCTGCCTAAAATTCTGAATGTAAGCTACTTTCTGGCCGAGTGTATGCCCCAGCTCACCCCGGAGATCGCCTCCGGGTCTGTGTACCAGTACTTAGAGGAGACCCTGGGTATGGTCATCGTCACCAGCAAGCGCACCGTCACGGTAGAGAAAGCCACCCCTCTGGATGAGAAGTGGCTGGCTCTGGGGGAATACAACTGCCTTGCTGTAGTAAGCAACCAGGTGTACAACAGCGAGGGCATCATGTTTGAGTACACCCAGTCCCGACACCATCCGGCCATTTTCCGCTTCCAGGACAATGCGGTGCGGCGGTCGGTGTCCCGTACATAACCATAAAAAGCAACCCACCGGAACACATAAGAGGCCGGGAGGCACTCTGTTTGGAGTGCCTCCCGGCCTTGTGCTTTTGGAATTCAGTTCCGCTGAGGTCAGCCCTTCGCCATTCCGGTGCGTGGCTGTTGAGTGGGGGAGCGGTCAAAGGCGGGGTTGGTGAGATAGATGTTTTTGGCATCCATCTTCTCCTTGCACAGCCGCAGGCACTCGCCAAAGCGCTGGAAGTGTACGATCTCCCGCTCCCGCAGGAAGCGGATGACGTTGTTTACGTCGGGATCATCGCTGAGACGCAGGATGTTATCGTATGTGACGCGGGCTTTCTGTTCTGCGGCAAGGTCCTCGGTGAGGTCGGCGATCACGTCGCCGGTGGACTGCATGCCTCCCGCGCTCCAGGGGAAACCGGAAGCGGCGGTGGGGTAGACGCCGGTGGTGTGGTCTACAAAGTAGGGGGCGAAGGAGGCGTTATTGCGCACCTCCTCGTCGCTCAGGTTTCGGGTGAGCTGATGGACCAGGGCGGCCACCATCTCCATGTGGCCCAGCTCCTCGGTGCCGATGTCGGTGAGCAGGCCTTTGGCCTCCGCATAGGGCATGGCGTAGCGCTGGGAGAGGTAGCGCATAGCCGCACCCACCTCGCCGTCGGGGCCGCCGTACTGGCTGATGATGAAGGAGGCCAGCTTGGGGTTGGGAGTGGCCACCTTTACCGGGAACTGCAGCTTTTTCTCATAAAGAAACATGTCACTTCACCTCGTTTTGCGCATAGTTCCAGGGCCAGGGCTCCTTGAGCCACTGATAGCTCTCCCCGTTGGCGGAGGCGCTCTGGGTCAGAGGGCCGAACTTGGCCTGATAGGTCTCCCGGGCGCTTTTCTCCATGGCGACGTACTTCTGAAACAGGTCGAAGGCCTCCTGGTCGCTGGGGTGTGTATCCAGATACATGCCAAGCTCCGCGACCACAAACTCCAGGGCCTGGAGTTCGGCCAGGGGACCGGCGGGGACGGTGCTGCCCTCCACTTTCAGGTGGAAGGGAAGATTCAGGCCGGGAAACAGAGTGCCGTTGCTCAGCGCGTCGCTCTGGCTATATTTCTGAGAACCTTCCTGTTGGAAGGGAACATAGGGCACCGACAGACCCGCGCAGGACGGCAGAGTGCCGTAGCGGTCCGGGCAGCTGGGCAGAGGGCAGGAGCTGCCATTTTCCATATTCAAGATCATTCCTCCTCGGTTGGGATTGGGAGGCTGAGCGGCCTCCCGGTGCATCCTATGCACCTCAGGGCGGGAGGGTCCATACATAGTCGGCCTCCCCGCTCCATAGAATACGGGGAGGGGGGATGTGCGGTTGAAGAGGATGAGATGGGGGTCTCTGCTGATTTTAGCGGGGCTGCTGGCCATGCTGAGCGCGGGAATGTTGGTGCAGACCTATCTGGGTGCGGCTACTCCGGCGGCTTCCTGGCCGGAAGGAGAGCGGGTTTGGGTGGTCGATCCGGGGCACGGCGGGGAAGACGGAGGTGCAGTGTCGGTGACTGGGGTACCGGAGAGCCAGATCAATCTGGCTATTGCCAAACGTCTGGACGCCCTGTTGGGCTTTTACGGGGAGAACAGCTACCTGATGCGGGAGGAGGATATCTCCCTTCACGACCCGGAGGCGGAAACGTTACGGGAGAAGAAGGTTTCCGACCTGCACAACCGGGCCGAGACCGTGCAGTCACTGGAGGGAGCGGTGCTGGTGAGTATCCACCAGAATATCTTCTCCCAAAGTCAATACCACGGCTCACAGGTTTTCTTTGCTCCCACCCAGGATTCCCAGGCCTTGGCGGAATCCTTCCAGCAGGCCATTCAGACCAATTTGCAGCCCGATAACAGTCGTCAGGCCAAGCCCATCGGCGACAATGTGTACCTGATGAATCACGTGGACTGCCCGGCAGTGTTGGTGGAGTGCGGCTTTCTCTCCAATCCAGAGGAGGAGGCAATGCTCCGTCAGGAGGGCTACCAGACCAAAATGGCCGCCGTATTGGCCCAGGTTTGCCTATCCTCATAGACAAAAAGGGCCCGTCCGGCTATGCCGGACGGGCCACCTCTTTCTTATTCTTCAAAATTTGCTTTCAGCAGGGCGTCCACCAGGAAGGCGGAGACACAGAACAGAGCCATCTCGCCTGCCAGGATCCAGATCAGGAAGGTCTGGTAGTCCTGGTCCCGCAGCAGGTACATGGCAATGCCCGCAGCCGCGGTCAGAATCACGCCCATGCGTACCCACAGCCGGGCGCAGTGCTTGTGGGCGAAGGCCCACGCTTCCGGGCTGCTGGAGGAAAGCTGGGTGCGGTATGCCAGACCTTTTCCCTCCATCTTGGGGGGAGATACCTTCCACCAGATACCCACGATCAGCATAGCCACCGGGGGCAGCAGAGCGATTAAAACATAGATGGGATACATAAATAAACCCTCTTTTCTGAGAAATTTCCAAACATCGGGATAAATTGTAGCACAGGGAAGAACGTTTCGCAATGGCGGGACGAGAGCATTGGCAGGATTTTTCTCCCATGGTACAATAAAAGAAAGAATTTTGGTCATATTCCCCGGGCAATTCCGTCTGAATAGGTGAAGGGAAAAGGGGGGGACCCACATGGAGGACAAGCAGATCGTGGCCTTATACTGGCAGCGGGAGGAGCGGGCCATTACCGCCTCGGAGGAGAAGTACGGCCCGGTGTGCCGCAGCGTCTCCTACAACATTCTGCAAAGCCGGCCCGACGCGGAGGAGTGCGTCAACGACACCTGGCACCGGGCCTGGAATACCATGCCGCCTCAGCGGCCCAACAGTCTGCGGGCCTACCTGTGCCGCATCGTGCGCAACCTGTCCATTGACCGCTGGCGGCAGCGGTACAGCGCCAAGCGGGGCGGGGGAATGGAGGCGTTGGTGTTGGAGCTGGAGGAGTGCGTCCCGGCGGTGCCCAGCGCGGAGGAGCAGTGGGAGGCCCAGGAGGTGGCCCGGGCGGTGGAGCGGTGGCTTCAGACTCTGGATGAGGAGGAGCGGGATTTGTTTCTCCGCCGGTACTGGTGCGGAGAGGCAGTCAAAGAACTGGCGGCCGGACTAGGCTGTTCCTCCAACGGACTGGCCCAACGGCTGCGGCGGCTGCGCCAGAGTCTGCGTCAGGCGCTGGAGAAGGAGGGCGTGGTGTTATGAGCAAACAGAGCGAGCGCCTCTTTGAGGCCATCAGCCACCTGAACGACGAGATGATCGACCCGGCCCTGGAGCCCAGAAAGAAGCGTAAAAAGGGCCGCTGGGTGGGCTGGGCAGCCTTGGCCGCCTGCTTCTGCCTGGTGGTAGGGGTTGTCACCGGACGAATTCCCCTGCTGGGCGGACGATCCAGCCAGCCTGTCAGCGGCGCGGACGGTGCCATCACCTTTCAGTCCTACGCCGGGCCGGTGCTTCCCATGACATTGCGGGAGGAAAACAAAAATATTACCGCCCAACGGGCCATTACCCTGGACTTTGCTCCCTGGGTGCCGGTGTGGGATGAAGAGTTGGAGCTGGAGCGATATGACGACCACATCTTGGTTACCGACGCGTATACTCTGACGAACCATGGGGAAACGGATCAGGACATCACCCTGCTCTACCCCTTTGTCACCTCACTGCACAGCCTGGAGCTTCCGGTGCTGACTGTGGACGGGAGCGAGGTGGAAACCGATCTGTATCTGGGCTCCTATGCCGGAGCGTTTGAAGGGGGCGGAGGTCTGCTGGAAGGCGAGGAGGGGGGCAGCATCAATCTGGATGCCCCAGAGAGTTGGGAGAACTACCAGGATCTGCTCTCCGACGGCAGCTATCTGGCCCGTGCCCTGGGGACGGCCCCCGATGTAAGCGGAATCTCTGTGACGGTCTATCAATTCACTGACCCCTACGCGCCCGAGGACAGAGGAGAGACATCCAATCCCACCATTCGTGCAGCCTTTGATCTGGATTACAATAAAACCCGTGTTTTGACCTATGGCTTCCATGCCTGCCGGTATGATCCGGAGAGCGGCGCTATGGTCCAGGGCTTCTCCATCCCGGAAGAGCGGGAGTCCAACTATGGGGAACCTTTCTATCTGCTGGTGATCGGGGAGGACATTAAGAATCTGACCGTGGGAGGCTATATCACCGGCGGCGTGGATGAGGATACCCCACAGCTGGAGGGGTGCGGCGTCACCGTGGAGCGGTACGAGAGCGACCTTGATACCATGCTGCGGGAGGTGCTGACCCGGATGACCAATGGCCGGGAAACCCAGGTGGACTTTGAACTCTATTACCGTGTGGTTTTAGAACAGCTGCTGGCCTATGGCGGGCTGACTGCCCAGGAAAAATCGCGATACAGTTCCGGTTGGCTGGAGGATGTGGCCTCCGACGCGGAGGGCATCCAGCGGGTGTGCTGGCTGGAAACCCAGGTAACGGTCCCCGCCGGGGGCAGCCTCATGGTGACCGTATCCATGGAAAAAGAGGCCAGCTACGATTATAGCTGCGACCGGGCCAATCAGGGAACACGGGGCTACGATCTGGTGACCACCCTGGGTTCTAACCTTACCTGTACGGAACAGACTGCCACTCTGGAAGACCGGGGACAGATCGAAATTTTGCAGCAGAACTTCGGCTTTGACCTGGACGCAGGCATCAAGACCGTGGAGCTGGATGCGGAGACAGAGCACTATTTCCTTACTGTCCGGAGGGCAGATTCATAACAGAATGCCTTACGATTGACCGCGCCGGGAATCTGGAGAACATCCAGATTCCCGGCGCGCTTGTCTGCCCTCTTTTCATTTGGAGATGAGTGTGCTATGCTAATTGGCAGGAGAGAGGGGAGATGGAGACGTGGAAACGCTGACGCTGCTGCTGTTTTGTGCTGCTCTGGTGGTGTGCGTGGCTCTGAACTGGTCCATTCTGTACGCTCTGGCGGTTGGATTAGTCATCTTTTTGGCTTACGGACGCAGGCGGGGCTATGTCTGGCGGGAGCTGGGGAGTATGTGTCTGGACGGAGTCAAAACCGCCCGGAACATTCTGGTCACATTCCTGCTCATCGGCGTGCTCACCGCCCTGTGGCGGGCCTCGGGTACCATTCCGGCCATCATCAGCTATACCACGCCCTTTATCCAGCCCTCTGTGTTCCTTTTGATGACCTTTTTGCTCAACTGTCTGGTATCAGTGCTCACCGGAACCGCCTTTGGTGCGGCGGCCACCATGGGAGTCATCTGCGCCACTCTGGGCACAGCCATGGGAGTACCTCTGGTGCTGATCGGAGGCGCGGTGCTCTCCGGCGTGTTCTTCGGAGACCGGTGTTCTCCTGTGTCCACCAGTGCTCTGCTGGTGGCAGAGCTCACCCAGACCAGCATCTTTGATAACATCCGGGCCATGCTGCGCACCTCCTGGCTGCCCTTTGTGGTGACCAGTCTGCTGTACCTTTTTGTGGGCATGGCCACACCACACACCCAGACCTCTTTGGATCTGGCTGCTTTGTTTAAGACGGAATTTCAACTGCATTGGATCGCGTTGCTGCCCGCTCTGGTGATTTTCGCGCTGGCTTTGGGCCGGGTGCCGGTGAAGTGGGCCATGGGAGCCAGTATTCTCTCCGCCATTCCCATCTGCCTGCTTTTCCAGCGGGTCCAGCCGGTGGAGCTGCTGCGCTGTGCCCTGCTTGGTTACCAGGCCAGGGAGGAGGCGGTGGGGGCCATGCTCAACGGCGGCGGAGTCATTTCTATGGTGAAGGTTGCCGTCATTGTGTGTATCTCCTCAGCCTACTCGGGTATTTTCCAAAAAACCGGGCTGCTGGATGGGCTGCAGCAGGCCATTCTGACTCTCAGCCGACGCATCACCCCCTACGGAGCCATGCTGTGCACCGGCGTGCTGGCCTCTGCCGTGGCCTGCAATCAGACGCTGGCTATCATTCTGACCCACCAGCTGTGCAAGGACGCCCAGCCCAGCCGGGAGGAGACCGCCATCGCCCTGGAGGATACGGCGGTGGTAGCGGCGCCGCTGATCCCCTGGTCTATCGCAGCCGGAGTGCCGCTGGCCTCGGTGGGAGCGCCTATGGTCAGCATCTGCTTTGCCTTTTTCCTCTATCTGCTGCCCCTTTGGCGGCTGGGAACGGAGCTAGTAAAGGTAAAATGTAAGAGGGGATAGGGAAGAGGTAATGCGCCGGAAACTTGGTAGAACCAAGTTTCCGGCGCATTTTTTTATTATGATTCGTCTTTTTTCTTCTCTTTTGCTGTTTTCCGCACCTTAGCCAGGGGATTTGCCCGGGCGGCGGTGCGCAGATCATCGTTGTCCACGTGGGTGTAGATCTGGGTGG